>Ga0335081_10002904_pt1 | contig 26980 bp, 22 predicted proteins | sample Lox_Sample_35_FD_206713 | JGI IMG/M metagenome (GOLD analysis project Ga0335081, IMG submission 206713) | Soil microbial communities from Loxahatchee National Wildlife Refuge, Florida, United States - Lox_Sample_3.5 | ecosystem: Environmental > Terrestrial > Soil > Wetlands | place: USA...
GGACGCGGCGTGCGGTCGTCGCGGAGAGCTATCGCGACGGCCGCGTGTTTCTCGCCGGCGACGCCGTGCACCAGCTGTCGCCGACCGGGGCGCTCGGCATGAACACGGGCATCGGCGACGCGGTCGACCTCGGCTGGAAGCTCGCCGCGGTGCTGCAAGGCTGGGGCGGCGGCGAGCTGCTGGCGAGCTACGAGGCGGAGCGGCGGCCGGTCGGGCTGCGCAATGTCGCGATGGCGGCGGAATTCCACCTGCAGCACGAAGAGTTCGAGCGCGGCTTTGCGGCGATCGAGGACGAGGGCGAGGAGGGGCGCGCGCTGCGTCGGCGTTGCGGCGAGGCGCTGGTGCGCAATGTCGGCCGCATGTTTCGCACCATCGGCCTGCAGATCGGCTACCGCTACGAGGCTTCGCCGATCTGCATCGCCGACGGCACACCGGCGCCGCCGGACGAACCCGCCGCCTACGTGCCGACCGCGCGGCCCGGCGCGCGCGCGCCGCATGCATGGCTCGGCGACGGCCGCTCGACCCTCGACCTGTTCGGCCGCCGTTTCGTGCTGCTGCGCTTGGGTGCCGATGCGCCGGACGGCGCCGGGCTCGCGGCGGCTGCGGCAATTCGCGGCATGCCGCTCGAGGTCGTCGCGCTCGATGCGCCGGAGATCGCCGGGCTCTACGCGCGGCGGCTCGTCCTGGTGCGGCCGGACGGGCATGTCGCCTGGCGCGCCGATGCGGCGCCGGATCATCCGGGGCACATCATCGATCGCGTGCGCGGTGCGTGAGCGTGACGGCGAACGAACTCGCCGGCGCGTGGCATGTTGAGTCGGGCGTGGCCATGACGAGGTACGATCGTGCCTGATGCAACGCACGCGACTTCGCTCGCGATATGGGCGATCGCGGCGCTCGCAACCGCCGGCGTGATCATCCGGCCGTGGCGCCTGCCCGAGGCGATCTGGGCGGTGCTCGGCGCGGCGGCGCTGGTGGCCTTCGGCCTCATGCCGTGGCCGGCGGCGCTCGCCGGGGTTTGCAAAGGCCTCGACGTCTGTCTCTTCCTCGCCGGCATGATGCTGCTCGCCGAGCTGGCGCGGCAGGAAGGGCTGTTCGACTGGCTCGCCTCGTTCGCGGTCGAGCACGCGCGCGGCTCGCCGCAGCGCCTGTTCTTGCTGGTCTATGCGGTCGGTACCGTCGTCACGGTGTTTCTCTCCAACGACGCGACCGCCGTGGTGCTGACCCCCGCGGTCTATGCGGCGACGCGCGCCGCCGGCGCGGCGCCGCTGCCCTACCTGTTCGCCTGCGCGTTCATCGCCAATGCGGCAAGCTTTGCGCTGCCGATCTCCAATCCGGCCAATCTCGTCGTCTTCGCCGGCCGCATGCCGCATCTGACCGCCTGGCTCGCGCAGTTCGGCGGGCCGACGATCGCGGCCGTCGCCGCGACCTACCTGATGCTGCGCCTGACGCAAGCGCCGGCCCTGCGGCGCGAGGCGATCGCGCGCGAGGTCGCACGCCCGCGGCTCACGCGCGGCGGCCGCCACGCGGCCTATGGCATCGCGGCGACTGCGGCCGCGCTGCTCGCCTGCTCGGCGCTCGACCTGCAGCTCGGCCTGCCCACCTTCATCTGCGGCGGCGCGACCGCGGCGATCATTCTGGCGGTGAACCGGCAGGCGCCGTGGCCACTGCTGCGCCACGTCGCCTGGGGCGTGCTGCCGCTGGTCGCCGGGCTGTTCGTCCTGGTCGAGGCGCTTTTTCGCACCGGCATCATCGCGGCGCTCGCCCGCCTGCTCGCGGGCGGCATTGCGGCATCGGCGGCGGGCGCCGCCTGGACGAGCGGCCTCGTCATCGCGGTCGCCTGCAACCTGATGAACAACCTGCCGGTCGGCCTGATCGCCGGCTCGGTGGTTGCGTCCGATCACGTGCCCGCGGCCGTCACGGGCGCGGCGCTGATCGGCGTCGATCTCGGGCCCAACCTGTCGGTCACGGGCTCGCTCGCGACCATCCTGTGGCTCGCTTCGCTGCGACGGGAAGGCATCGAGGTCGGCGCTTGGCGCTTTCTCATGGTCGGATTGGCCGTTACGCCGCCGGCGCTGATGCTCGCGCTTTGGACGCTGCTGGCGATCGGTGCGCGCTAGGTGGCGACCGGCGCGCGTTGACACCGGCGCGCGGCGCCTTCAAGAATGGGCGCTGTCCCATTCAATCTCCCCAACAACGAAGAATCCGACCGAAGCTGAGGAAACGCCATGCGCGATCGTCTGCGTATCTTTGCCGCCGTGTGCCTGCTGCCGTTCCTGGTCGGCCCGGCGCTGGCGCAGGCCTGGCCGACGCGGGCGATCCGGATGATCGTGCCGATCTCGGTCGGCTCGGTGACCGACGTGGCGGCGCGATTGACTGCGCAGGAGCTGCAGGCGCGGCTCGGCCAGACCGTCATCGTCGTCAACAAGCCGGGCGGTGCCATGGTGATCGGCGGCAGCGAGTGCGCGAAGTCGGCGGCGGACGGTTACACGATCTGCCTCGCGAGTCCTGACACCATGTCGTTCAATCCGCTCACCGTGCCGAACCTGCCCTACGATCCGCGGAAGGACTTCGTGCCGGTGATCGACATGTATCACGTGATCGAGGGGTTGATCGTGCCGGGCACCTCGCCGGCGAATTCGCTGCAGGCGCTGCGCGAGCGCGCGGTCGCGCAGGCGGGCAGGATGACCTTCGGCACGCTCGGCGGACGCACCACGACGGACGCTTTCCGCCAGTGGCTCGGCGAAAACTGGCACACGAGCTTCGTGCCCGTCCCCTACAAGGGCGGCAGCGAGATCATCAACGCCACGCTCGCCGGCACGATCGAGGTCGCCAAGATCGGCATGGGCAACATGAGCGGCCAGGTCGAGCAGGGCAAGATCAAGGTGCTGGCGCTCAACGCCGCGCAGCGCTCGCCGCGCTTCAAGGACGTGCCGACCTTCCGCGAGGCGGGTTTCTCGGCGTTCCCGGGCGGCCCGATCTACTGGGGCGTCGTGGTGCCGGCCGGAACGGACGCCAAGATCGTCTCGCGCCTGCACGACGAGCTGGCCGCGATCCTGCGCGGGCCGAGGTTCGCGGCCTTTGCCGAACAGAACTTCCTCGACGTGATCGCCGGATCGCGCGAGGAGTTCGTGGCCTTCCTCAAGAAGGACCGGCAAGATGCCGCAGTGCTCGTCGACAAGTATATGAAGTAAACACATCGTCGCGCTGCAATGCGCCACGACGGCATCGCGGTGGCTCACGCCGTCGGCCAGTCGCGTGCGACCGGTGCGTCCGAGGTGCTGGTGGCCTCGCCGTCATGCCGCCGGCGCCGATCTCGCGCCCGGCACGTTGGTCCCCTCGCGGCGCGATGAAGCGTCGCACGTCGCGTCGCGCACGACGCGCCGCGCATGTACCGTCATGCAGGACAGTTGCACCGGACAGGGTCGTCGGCGCAATGTGCTGGCGCGTGATCCCGAAACGCGGATGCCGGTTCTCGGAACAGATCATGCGCGAACGACAAGCTGAAGCGTGATGGCGATTCGCAGAAAAGCCATCGCGCTTTCCGCAAGAAGCTTGCCCACCGGGGGGAGGGGCGGGACGACAAATGGCGCAGATCGTCGTTGATCGCGTACGTCACCTGTACCGGCCGCCGCGCGGCAAGCCGGTGCTGGCGCTCGAGGACGTGTCGCTCGAGGTGCGCGAGCGCGAATTCCTGGCGCTGCTCGGCCCGTCCGGCTGCGGCAAGTCGACCTTGCTCTACCTGATCGGCGGATTTCTCCCGGTCGAGAGCGGCGGCATCGCGGTCGACGGCAAGCCGGTCGCGGCGCCCGGGCCCGACCGCGGCATCGTCTTTCAGCATTTCGCGCTGTTTCCGTGGAAGACGGTGCGCGGCAATATCCTCTACGGGCTCGAGCGCCAGGGCATGCCGTCGGCCGAGCGGCAGAAGCGCGCGCAGCAGTTCATCGATCTCGTCGGCCTCACCGGCTTCGAGGACAGCTACCCGTCGCATCTCTCCGGCGGCATGAAGCAGCGCGCCGCGCTCGCGCGCACGCTCGCATTCGATCCGAAGATCCTGCTGATGGACGAGCCGTTCGGCGCGCTCGACGCGCAGACCCGTCACCTCATGCAGACCGAGCTGCTCGGCATCTGGCAGCGCACGCCGAAGACCGTGATCTTCGTCACCCACGACGTGCAGGAGGCGGTCTATCTCGCCGACCGCGTCGCCGTCATGTCGGCGCGGCCCGGCCGCATCAAGACGATCGTCGACATCAAGGTCGACAAGACCGATCCGGGCGTGTTCAAGGCGAAAGCGTTCGTCGACAAGGTCGACGAGATCTGGAACCTGGTGAAGGAGGAAGCCATCAAGGCGCAGGTGGAGCACGCGTCATGACGGCGGGTCTCATGAAAATGCTGCTGCGCTATTCGCCGCTCCTCATCCTGGCGATCGGCTGGGAGCTGGTGTCGCGCCTCGGGCTCGTGTCGAGCGACGCGCTTCCGTCGCTCTCCGCGGTCGCGGCCGCCTGGATCGACCTCGTCCGCGACGGCGACCTCGTCAGCAACGGTCTCTCGTCGCTCTATCGCGGCGGCGCCGGCCTCGCGCTCGCGATCGTGATCGGCGGCGTGCTCGGCATCCTGATGGCGCGGTGGAAGCCGGTGAACGTGATCTTCGGCCCGATCGTCGAGATCTTCTATCCGGTGCCGAAGACCGCGCTCATTCCGATCACGGTGATCTGGCTCGGCCTCGGCGACGGCTCGAAGATCCTGCTCATCTTCCTCGGCTGCATGATCCCGGTGACGATCGGCGCCTTCAACGGCGCGCGCTCGGCCGAGCAGGCGCTGATCTGGTCGGCGCGCAGCATGGGGGCGGACCGCATCCGCATCCTGTGGGACGTGGTGGTGCCGAGCGCGCTGCCCGAGCTGCTCAACGGCATTCGCACGGCGCTCGCGCTCGCCTTCATCCTGCTGGTGGCGTCGGAGCTGATCACGGCGCAGAACGGCTTCGGCTACCTGATCGGCTCGCTCGGCGACAACGGCAACTACGACGCCATGTACGCGGTGGTGCTGACGGTGGCGCTGCTCGGTTTCGCGGCCGACCGGCTGTACCAGCTGCTGATGCATGAGATGCTGATATGGCGGCACTAGATCTCGCCCCGCCGCAGCTCCCGACCGTGCGCGCGCTGCACGCCGCGCTGAGAGTGAGCGCGCGCGTCGCCTCGGTTGTGGCCCTGCTCGTCGCCTGGGAGCTGCTCGCGCGCAGCGGGCTGTTGACGCCCTATCAATTGCCGCGGCTGAGCACCGTGCTGGCGCACATCTGGAGCGACGCGATCACCGGCGATCTCCCATTCAACACGGCGGTGACGATCGGTCGCGCCATGCTCGGCTTCGCCATTGCGGCGTCGGGCGGCGTCGCGCTCGGCGTCGCCATGTCGCGCATTCCGCTCGCCCGCTGGTTCTTCGATCCGCTCGTCTCGATCGGCTTTCCAATGCCGAAGATCGCCTTCCTGCCGGTGATCATCCTGTGGCTCGGCGTATATAATGTGTCGAAGCTCACCATGATCGTGTTCGACTCGATCTTTCCGGTGATCGCCGCGACCATCATCGCCATCCAGGGGGTCGAGCGCGAGCTGATCTGGTCGGCGCGCAACATGGGGGCGGGCGAACGCGAGCTCTTGTGGCAGATCGTGCTGCCGGCGGCGCTGCCGCAGATCATGACCGGGCTGCAGGTCGCGCTGCCGCTCGCCCTCATCGTCGCGGTGCTGACCGAAATGCTGATGGGCGGCTACGGCCTCGGCGCCGCCATGATGACGGCGTCGCGCTTCGCCAATTCGGTCGGCGTCTTTGCCGGCATCGTCGAGATCGCGGTGGTCGGCTACGCGCTGGTCAAGGCGATGGCGCTGATCCGCCGCCGGCTGTTGATCTGGCACCAGGAGGCCGCCGAGCCGACCGCGTGACGGCAAAGCGTCACAGCCGCGCCGCTTGAAAAAGATCGTTGGACCTCCGACAATCTCCGGCGGAAAGCAAAACCCGACCAACGGGGAGGAAACGATGCTGTTGCGAAGACTTGCGCTCGCCGCCGGCGTGCTGGGATTGATCGCCGCCGGCGCCGCCTCTGCCGCGCCGGTGACGATCCGGATGTCCTGGGTGGCGCCGCTCGCCAACTGGGGCTCGATCATCCTGGAGAAGAAGGATCTGGCGAAGCATCTGGGCCAATCCTATACGCTCGAAACCGTGCGCTATCCGGGCACGCCCCAGATGATCGCGGCGATCGCCAACAACGAGCTGGAGGTCGCGAGCCTCGCCTATTCGTCGCTCGCGATCGCGATCGAGAACGCCGGGCTCGACGACCTGCGGGTGATCTCCGACGAGTTCCAGGACGGCGTGCCCGGCACTTTCAGCCAGGAGTACTATGTCCGCAAGGACTCAGGCATCGACAAGGTCGAGGATCTCAAGGGCAAGGTGATCGGCACCAATGGCGGCGGCAGCGCGGTCGACGTCGCCGAGCGCGCCATGCTCAAGAAGCACGGGCTCGAGGACAAGCGCGACTACACCATGCTGGAAGGCCCGCTGCCGGCGATGCCGCAGATGCTGCTGGAGAAGAAGGTCGACCTCATTCCGGCAGTGCTGCCCTTCGCGCTCAATCCCAAGCTGCGCGCCGAAGGCAAGATCCTGTTCTACCAGCGCGACGCGCTCGGCATCACGCAGATGATCGTGCTCGCCGCGCGCAAGCCGTTCATCGACGCGCACCGCGCCGCCATGCTCGACTTCATGGAAGACCTGCTGCGCATCGTGCACTGGTATCTCGACCCGAAGAACCACGACGAGGTGGCAAAGATCGCGTCCAAGATCACCAAGGCGCCGCCCGAGCGCTTCGGCTGGCTGTTCACCAAGGACGACGACTATCGCGATCCCAACATGGTGCCGAACCTCGAGGCGCTGCAGCGCAACGCCGACGTGACGCAGGACCTCGGCTTCGTCAAGCAGAAGGTCGACATCAAGGCGCACGCGGACCTGAGCCTCATCGAGGAGGCGGCGAAGCGGTTGAAGTAGCCCTTGGGTGCTGAGGTATGCGCCGCGAATGGCGCGTGGCGAATAGCGAATAGGGCAGGGTAGACCCTCACGTTGCTATTCGCTACTCGCCATTCGCGACGCCGGGGGGCGCATGCATGCAGACTGCCGAAGCCGAGGCGCTCGACTGGATTTCGCGCACCTATGCGAGCAACCCGATCGCCACCCTCTTGGGCGCAAAGCCGCTCGGCTGCAATCCGGCGATCGGCACGATCACCATCGCGTTCGAGGCGAAGCCCGAATTCTGCAACCTGCTCGGCACCGTGCAGGGCGGCATGCTCGCCGCCATGCTCGACCTCGTGATGTCGTTCTCAGTACTCTGCACCATGGGCGGCCCGGGCTGGGTCGTGCCGACGATCGACATGACCACGCACTTCCTCTCGCCGGCGCGGCCGGGCCCGATCGTCGGCGAGGGCGCGGTGGTGAAGAAGGGGGAACCATCACATTCATGGAGGGACGCCTGCGCGACGGCCATGGTAAGCTGCTCACCACCGCGACCTCGAGCGGCACGCTGACGAAGTGGCCGCCCGAGCGCCGACAGGATTGACGCCTACTTCCGTTCGCGACCATGGCAGCATTGCGCAACAACAGGATCGCCGTCATCGGCGCGGGCATCGGCGGGCTTGCGGCGGCGGCCGTGCTGCGCCGCATCGGGGTCGACGTCGAGATCTACGAGCAGGCGGAGACCTTCGCCCGCGTCGGCGCCGGCATCCAGCAGAGCCCGAACGCCATGCGGGTGCATCGCGGGCTCGGCATCGAGGCGCGGCTGCGCGACGTCGCGTTCGCGCCGGCATCCTCGCTCAACCGCGACGCCGTCACGGGCGCGGTGACCAACGATCATCCGCTCGGCCGCACCGTCGAGGCCCGCTACGGCGCGCCCTATCTGGTGCTGCATCGCGGCGACTTGCACGCGGCGCTCGCCGACATCGTGCCGGCGGATCGCATTCACATGGGCCGGAAGCTCGTGCGCATCGCCGCCGATGGCCCGCAGGTCGCGCTCGCCTTCGCGGACGGCCGCGAGGTCCTGGCCGACGCGGCGATCGGCGCCGACGGCGTGCACTCGCTGGTCCGCGCCCATGTGCTCGAGCCGACCGGCGTCGCCGACCGTCCGCGCTTCACCGGCCGCGTCGCCTATCGGACGACCTTTCCGGCCGCGCGGCTGGCGGGCGTCGATGTCGGCTTTTCGCGCACCAAGTGGTGGGGCGCCGACCGCCATATCGTGATCTATCCCGTGACCGCGGCGCGCGACGAAATCTACTTCGTCACCAGCCAGCCGGAGCGCGCCGACTGGATCACCGCGGAGTCGTGGTCGGCGAGGGGCGATGTCGGCGAGATGTGCGCCGCGTTCGCGGGCTTTCATGCCGACGTGCGGGCGGTGCTCGCCGCCGCGCCCGACGTGCACAAGTGGGGCATCTTCGAGCGCGATCCGCTGCCGACGTGGCGGCGCGGCCGCGTCGTGCTCCTGGGCGACGCCTGCCATCCGATGACGCCCTATATGGCGTCGGGCGCCGCCATGGCGCTCGAGGACGCGGTCGTGCTGGCGCGCTGCTGCGCAGAGCTCGCGGACGACAGCCTCGAACGGGTCTTCGACACCTACGCGGCGAGCCGCATGCCGCGCACCTCGCGGGTGCAGGCCGGCTCCAGCGCCAATACGTGGATGCGCAATGCGACCGACCCGGATTGGCTCTACGGCTATGACGCGTGGTCGGCGCCGCTCGCCGCCGCGGTCGCGGCCTGAGGCGCGCCATGGCGGGCGAAACCGAAACGAAGCCGATCGATTGCGACGTGCATCCGGGCGTGCCCGGCATGCAGGCGCTGCTGCCCTATCTCGACGAGCATTGGCGCACGTCGGTGATCGAGCGCGGCATCGATTCGCTCGACAGCATCAGCTATCCGCCCAACGCGCCGCTCTCGGCACGCCCGGACCTGCGCGACGCCAAAGGGCGCGCCGGCATGGATGCCACGAGTCTCGGCGCCCAGGTGTTCGACCGCTGGGGCGCCGGCGTCGCGATCCTCAACTGCCTCTACGGCATCCAGCTCGTGTTCGACGAATACATGGCGGCGGCGTTCGCGGGCGCGCTCAACGAATGGATCGCGCGCGAATGGCTCGATCGCGACCCGCGCCTGCGCGCCTCGATCGTGGTGCCGCTGCAGAACGTCGAGCAGGCGGTCGACGAGATCGAGCGGCGCGCGAGCGACCGGCGCTTCGTGCAGATCCTGGTGCTCGCCATGGGCGAGACGCCGCTCGGGCGGCGGCAGTTCTGGCCGATCTTCGCGGCGGCCGAGCGGCACGGGCTGCCGATCGGCATCCACGCCGGCAGCGCCTATCGCCATCCCGTCACGGCGCTCGGCTGGCCGACCTACTATGTCGAGGACTACGCGAGCCAGTCGCAGGGCTTCCAGTCGCAGACCGCGAGCCTGATCAGCGAGGGCGTGTTCGCCAAGTTTCCTGGGCTCAAGGTGGTGCTGATCGAGTCGGGCGTGACCTGGGTGCCGGCGTTCCTCTGGCGCTTCTCCAAGTTCTGGCGCGGCCTGCGCAGCGAGATCCCGTGGGTCGACCGCACCCCGGCGGAGATCTTCCGCGATCATTTCCGCCTGACCATCCAGCCGTTCGATGCGCCCGACGACGCCGCGACGATTGCGCGCACGATCGAGCATCTCGGGTCGGACGCGATGCTGCTCTATGCGAGCGACTATCCGCATTGGCAGTTCGAGGGCGATCAGATCCTGCCGCGCGGGCTGTCGCCCGAGCTGCGGCGCAAGGTGATGGTGGAAAATCCGCGGGCGACATATCGCCTGTAGGGTGGGCAACGGCGACTGCGCCGTCGCCCACGCGGCTCTGTCGCATCAAACGCGTGGGCAAGATCGCGAAGAGCGATCTTGCCCACCCTACACGTCACATCTCCACCACGACGTATTCGTTTTCCACGCTCACCGGAAACGTCTCCGCCACATACGGCCCCTCGACGAGCGTCTTGCCCGGCTCGACCGTGACCGGGAAATTGCGCACCCGCACGGTGCGCGGGTCGACCCAGGATTTGCCGGTGCGGATGTCGTATTCCCATTGATGCCAGGGGCAGCGCAGGATCTCGCCGTGGCGCGACGTGCGGTACTCGCCCGGCTCGGACGATTCGACGAGGCAGGTCAGGATGCCTTCCGACAGGTTGCCCCCTTGGTGCGGGCAGCGGTTCGACAGCGCGAAGAACTCGCCGGCGAGATTGAACAGCACGATGGCGCGGCCCTTCACGTCGACCAGCTTGCGGCCGCCGGGCGCGATTTCCGAGACGGTGGCGACGACGTGCTTGGCCATGCGTCACGGGCCTCCCTGGGTGCTCGTTGCGATCGACTCTACCGCTGTCCGCCGCGGCGGCAAAGGCCGGTAGCCATTGCGCCGGCGCATGCGCTAAAGTCCGCCGCCTTCATTAAAGGGAAACGCGAGCCATGATCGACCTCTATGCCTTGACCAGCCCGAACGTGCAGAAGATTTTCATCATGCTCGAGGAGCTGGGCCTGCCCTACAAGATGATCCCGGTCGACGTGTGGAAGGGCGAGCAGTACAAGCCCGAGTTCATCAAGATCAGCCCGAACTCGAAAATCCCGGTGATCGTCGACCACGACGGGCCGGGCGGCAAGCCCTACACGGTGTTCGAGTCGGGCGCGATCCTGATGTATCTCGCCGACAAGACCGGCAAGTTCCTGCCCAAGGACATGGGCAAGCGCTACGACGTGATCCAGTGGCTGATGGTCCAGCTCACCGGCGTCGGCCCGATGTTCGGCCAGTGGACGCATTTCAAGCTGTTCGCCGGCCCCGGCAACGAATATTCGATGACCCGCTACCAGACCGAGGTGAAGCGTCTCTACGAGGTGCTGGAGAAGCGGCTCGGCCAATCGGCGTATCTCGGCGGCGACGAGTACACGATCGCCGACATCGCGACCTTCCCGTGGACGCGCAACCACGACAACATGGGCGTGAAGTGGGAGGCAAACCCGAACCTCAAGCGCTGGTTCGAGACGATCGCGGCGCGCCCGGCGGTGAAGAAGATGATCGAGATCACCGGCGCCATCAAGTCGAACCGCGAGACCGCCTCGGACGACGACAAGGACCGGTTCTTCAACCGCGGGAAATACGCAAGGGCCTAGCTTTCTTCCCCTCTCCCCGAAAGGGGAGAGGGTGACGCGCGAAGCGCGAAGCGCGTCGGGTGAGGGGATCTCGCACTATCGAGCGTCATAGCGCCCCTCGCCCCAACCCTCTCCCCTTCGGGGAGAGGGAGTAGGCAGAGTTCGCGGCGAGTTCGAAAAAAACCGCCGGCGGGGAGGAAAAGCATGATACCGCGCCATCTCGCGGCACTCGCTGCGCTCGTGATCGCATCCACCGGCGCGGCACTCGCCGAGGACGTCACCATCCATGTCGGGCTGGTGCGCTCGATCTCCAACGGCGCCGAGCTGATCGCGCTCGACCGCGGCTACTTCAAGCAATACGGCCTCAACGTCGTGATCGACGACATCAATACCTCGGCCGACAACATGGTGCTGCTGGCGACGAACCGGCTCCAATTCGTCGCCGGCGGCATCGCGGCCGGCTATTTCAACGCGCTGGAGAAGGGCCTGCCGGTCGCGACCATCGCCGACCGCGTGTCGACGCCGATCCGCCACAACCTCATGCTGCGCCCGGACCTGAAGGACGAGATCAAGGACATCAAGCAGCTCAAGGGCCGGGTGATCGCGACCAACGGCGTCGGCTCGGTGTCCACCTACGAGATCGGCAAGATGCTGGAGACCGCCGGGCTCAAGACCTCCGACGTGGACATCAAGATCCTGCGCTTCACCCAGATGGCGGCCGCCTTCACCAACAAGGCGATCGACGCCGCGCTGGTGATCCCGCCCTTCACCTACGAGTTCCTCGACCGCGGCATCGCGGTCGACTTCGCCGAGCCCGACAAGCTGGTGCAGCCGAGCCCGATGACCATCGCGGTGATCATGGTCAATACCGATTGGGCGAAGCAGAACCGGCAGGCGCTGCAGAACTACGTCACGGCCTATCTGCGCGGCGTGCGCGACTACTGCAACGCCTATCACGGCGGCGCGATCAAGCAGGAGATGATCGACACGATCGTGCGCCACGGCTCGGAGCGGCGGCCGGAGCTGCTGCAGAAATATCCCTGGGTCGGGCGCAGCCCGGACGGGCGCATCAACATCGCCAGCATGCTCGACATGCAGGCGTGGTACGTGGCCAACAAGTTCTCGACCGCGCAGCTCCCGGCCGAGCGCCTGGTCGACATGAGCTACGCCGACGCGGCGGTGAAGCAGCTCGGGCCCTTCGTGCTGGAGAATAAGGCCTCGACGCTGGCCGGGTGCCGGTAAAGGGCGCGCCGTTCGCCGCGCCTCGTCAGGTTGACGTTACGTCAGATGTGTCGGCGCCGTTGAATTCGGCCCAGCCCGCGTCCATATGACGTTGCGAATATCCGAATATAATGTCGCACATGGAGCCGGGCATGCGGGGGTTGCGATCATTGCGGAGTGCCGTCGTAGTCCTTGCGGCAGTGGCGGTTGCGCCGGCGCTCGCCGCCGACGCGCCGCGGCCCGACAAGGTCTCCTTTTATTTCGCCGCGCACGAGGACGACTGGCAGCTGTTCATGAACCCGTCCGCCTTCGAGGACGTGACCGGCGGGGCGAAGACCGTGTTCATCCATGTGACGGCGGGCGACGACGGGCTCGGCGTCGGCAGCGGCGGCCGCGCGCATCCCTACTACCTGGCGCGCGAGCACGGCGCCGACAATGCCATCCGCTTCATGGCCGATGCCGACCGGGTGCCGGCGAACGACGCCGTGTCGTCGCCGGCGTTCAACGGGCACACGGTGCGCCGCATAAGCTATCGCGGCACGGTGCGCTATTTCCTGCGGCTGCCCGACGGCAACGTATCGGGCGAAGGCTTTGCCGGAACCGCGTGGCAGTCGCTCAAGCGGTTCGCGGCGGGCGATATCAAGATCCTGACCGCGATCGACGACTCGGCGAGGTATCGCGGCTGGGACGACCTCGTCGCGACCGTGCACGCGATCATGGCGTTCGAGCGCGGCAACGCCGCGCTGGTCCAGCTCAACGTCGCCGACCTCGACGCGCATATCAATCCGGACGACCATTCCGATCATCTGCTGACGGCGCGGCTTGCGCTCGACGCCGCGAAGGACCTCGGCTGCGTGCGGCGGGTCTATTACGTGGACTACGCCAGCGCCAAGCTGCCGGGAAACCTCGGCGCGCGCGAGCGCGACATGGAGAGCTCGGTCTTCGCCGTGACGCTCGCCGGAGTGCTCGCGTTCGGGCATGGCACGTCCTGGCACCATTATGACGAGTCCTACGTCGGCAAGAACTATTTCCGCGTGGACGAGCCCGCCGCCGGCTGCAACGCCGCGCGGACGCACGTGGCGGCCGCTCCGCGCTGATTCGTCGGACGCCGCCCGGGAAAGTGGCCCGCCCGCCGCGCCGCCGTTGATGTACGTCAATACGCCGCCGCCGTCCGCCGGGTAGAAGATCATCGGGCGACGCTCGGATCGGCCGGATTTGCGGCTGCCATCCGGAAACCGCGACGGATGTGCGATGCGCTATGTCGACGTGCAGCCGGCCCTGGAAACGCGCCGCGTCGTGTCGGTCGACGCGTTGCGCGGGTTCAACTTCATCTGGATTCTCGGCGGCGACGGCATCATGTGGGCGATCGGCGACATGTCGCGCGGCAAGGGCGCGGTCGTCGCCGCGGTCGGCGGCTTTCTCGCGGACCAGCTGCGTCATGTCGCGTGGGAAGGGCTGCGCTTCTACGATTTCATCTTCCCGCTGTTCGTCTTCCTCACCGGCGTATCGATCGTGCTGTCGCTGCCGCGCCTGGTCGAGCGCGAGGGAAGCGCGAAGGCGCACCTGCGGATCGTGCGCCGGGCGCTGATCCTCTTCGTCCTCGGGCTCATCTATTACGGCGGCATCAGCCAGCACTGGGCCGATGTGCGCCTGCTCGGCGTGCTGCAGCGCATCGCGCTGTGCTACCTCGCCGCCTCGCTCATGTTCCTGCACTTCAACCTGCGCGGCCTGATCGCGGCCTGCATCGGACTGCTGGTCGGCTACTGGGCGCTGATGACCTTCGTGCCGGTTCCCGGCATCGGCGCCGGCTCGTTCGCGCCCGACGCCAATCTGGCGAACTGGCTCGACTTCAACTACCTGCCGGGCCGATTGTTCGACAAGACGCGCGACCCGGAAGGCATGCTGAGCACGCTGCCGGCGATCGCGAGCTGCCTGCTCGGCGTGCTCGCCGGCATCTTGCTGCGTGACGTCCGCGTGCCGGCGCGGCGCAAATCCCTGTGGCTCATCGGCGCCGGCGTCGCGCTGGTCGCGGCCGGACATCTGTGGGCGCTGCAGTTCCCGATCGTCAAGGTGCTGTGGACCTCGTCGTTCGTGCTGGTCGCCGGCGGCTACAGCGCGATCCTGCTCGGCGTCTTTCACCAGGTGGTCGACGTGTGGGGGATCAAGCGCTGGTCGACGATCCTCTTGTGGATCGGGACGAACGCGATCACGCTCTACATGCTCGACGATCTGCTGCCGTTCCCGCCGCTCGCGGCGCGCGTCGTCGGCGGCGATGTTTCCCGCTTCCTCGATGCGGCGGTGACCCCCGGCGCCGGCGCCTTCGTCGTCTCCGCGCTCGGCCTCACGCTCGCCTTCGCGATCGGCCGCTTCCTCTATCGGCGCAAGATCTTCATCCGGGTGTGACTACGACGACTACGATACCGCCTGCGCGCCGTCGCGCCAGCGCGCGACCTCGGCAAGCTCCGCCTCCGGCCGTTCCACCGCGACATCGCAGCGATCGAGGTGGATCGCGCCGGTGCCGCCGTCGATGGTGAGCCAGTCGCCCTCGTTGAGGGTGGTGCCGGCGAGCCGGGCGTTGCGGGCTTCCACGTCGACCGCGAGCGCCGCGCAGCCGACGACGCAGGGTTTTCCCATCTGGCGGGCGACCAGCGCCGCATGGGCGGTGCGGCCGCCGACCGCGGTGACGATGCCGGCCGAGACCGCAAAGCCCGCGACGTCCTCGGTGCTGGTGTCGGGCCGCACCAGGATGACCGGGTCGCCGCTCGCCGCGAGCCGCGCGGCGCTGTCCGAGTCGAAGGCGGCGCGGCCGACCGCGATGCCGGCGGAGGCGCCGGTGCCGCGCGCCGCCGGCTCGCCCGCATTCACCAGCCGCTGCGCCGCGAGCGCGTTCATGTCGAGGCCGTCGAGCAGGCGCAAACCCTGCGCGGGCGTGATGCGGCCTTCGTGCACGAAATCGATGGCGAAACGCAGCGCCGCCTGCGGCGTGCGCTTGGCGGCGCGGGTCTGCAGGATCCACAGGCGGCCGTCCTCGATGGTGAACTCGACGTCCTGCACGTCGGCGAATTCCGCTTCGAGCCGCGTCAGCGTCTCGCGCAGCTCTCGCGCCGCCGCCGGCGCCGCGTGCACGATCGCCTCCTCGGTCAGCGGCGTGCGGCTGCCCGAGACCACGTCCTCGCCCTGCGCGCCGAACAGCACGTCGATCACCGGCGCCGGCGCGCCGGTCGAGGGATCGCGCGAGAATGCGACGCCTGAGCCCGAGCCGAGACCGCGATTGCCGAAGACCATGGCCTGGACCGTGACGGCGGTGCCGCGCAGGTCCTCGAGATGCTGCAGCCGCCGATAGGTACGGGCGCGCTCGCTGGTCCAGGAGCGATAGACCGCCTGCGCGGCGGTCTCGAGCTGCTCCATCGGATCCTCGGAGATGACGCCGTCCTCGTCCTCGATGATCTGCTGAAAGTGCCCGGCGAGACGCTCGAGCGCGTCGCCGTCGAGCGCCGCCTCGCCATCGACGCCCTCGGCCGCGATCATTTGCGCCAGCGCGTCGGCGAAGGGCGCCGGATCGAGGCCGAGCACGACCCCGGCAAAGCTTTCGAGAAAGCGGCGACGGCAGTCCCACGCGAAGCGCGGATGGCCGGTCATGCGCACGAGGCCGTGCACGGCGGCGGCGGTGCAGCCGACATCGAGCACGGTGTCGAGCATGCCGGGCATCGAGCGCGCGGCGCCCGAGCGCACCGAAACGAGCAAAGGCCGGCGGCGGTCGCCGAACGTGCGGCCGGTCACGCCTTCGAGGAACGTGATGCCTTCGGCCAAGCCCGCGACCAGCTTGTGCCGCGCGTCGGGGTCTTCGTCGACGATCGCGGCGCAAAGCTTTATGGGCAGCACGAAGGCGGGCGGCACCGGCAGGCCGAGCGCGGCCATGCGCGCGAGATTGGCGGCCTTGGCGCCGACGGTCTCGGCCGAGTGCCGCCTGGTCAGGCCGTCGCCGATGTGAACCGTATGCATTGCACTCACGTGGGGGTCTCCTTCGTGCCGCGCGACGCTCACGTCGCGAGATCGGCGAGCACATGCGCACGCAGCAGGTGGCCGAAGCCGGCGAGCCGGTCGGTCGCCCGCTCGATCGCGCGCGCGAGATCGAGCACCGAGAGCGCAGTCTTGAGATCGAGCTCGCCGGTGAGCACCACGGCGGTGACGCCGCGCTCGGCCGCATCCGCCTTGTGCTCGGCGTCGATGAGCCTGCCGACGGCCGCGAGCGCATCCTCCGAGTCGACGCGGTGGCCCTGCGGCACGTCGGCGGCGGCCGCAATGCCGGCGGCGGCGGCCTCGGTGCCGGCGATCGCCGCGGCGGCAAGCTCGGCGAGGGGGCCGAGCAGCTCGGGCGCAAGCTCCGGCGGCACCAGCGAGGCGATGAAAGCCGCCTGCTCCAGCTCGTCGATCGCATCCTCCATGCGGTTGACCAGCCGCTCGATCGAGGGATCGGCGTCGAAGCGCGCGATCTCGCTGCGCGCCTCGCTGGCGATGCGGTCTGCCTTCTCCTCGATGCGGCGCGCCTGCAACGCGAGCGCCGCGCAATCGTACGGCCGCCGCGCCCGCCGTTCGGCGATGAAGTAGGAGAGCCCGGCCGCGACCTCGTGCGCCAGCCCCGCCTGGCGCACGACGATCGCGAGCAATGTCGTCTCGACGCCCTGCAGATGGCGAATGAGATCCGCCTCGATGCGGTCGCGTGCGAGCCGCACCGAGCCGCCTTCGAGCAGCGCCTCGGCCGACACGCGCAGCACGGTCTTGAGGAAATCGATCGCCGCCTCGCGCCCGAGCGCGCCGTCGAGCCGCTCGCCGAAGCCGATCCGGGTCGGCGCCGCGTGATGGATCGCCGAGGCGACGAGCTCGGCGCCGCCGAGCTCGAGAAAGCCGCGCTGGCCGCAGCGGTTGCGCGCCGCCCATTCGAGAATCTGGAAGGCGTCGCTTTTCGACACCCAGGTGCGCAGCAGCTTGCGCGCCTTGTTCCAGTCGATCAGGAAAACGAGCGAGGCGCCGGCGGCTTCGAGAAAGGCGTCGCGCCCCTTGCCGCGTTCGGTCGGATAGCGGCCGGTGACGAGATAGAAGACGCCCTCGATGCCGAGCCCGGGCGCGGCCTTGCGGTCGAGCCCGCTCCACTGGACGGCGAAATTGCGAAACAGACCGGTGAAGAACTTGGCGCGCGCGAGATGCACGTCGGTGTAGGTGACGGTCACGGCATCCGGCTCGACCGCGAACATCACCACGTGCGCGTCGGTCTCGCCGATGTCGTTCTGGATGGTGAGCCGCGCGCCCGCGCGCGTTGCGGTGGTCGCGAGCCCGGGGTGGCCGAATTTCAGATCGCGGGTCGCCTCGACGCCGCGCATGAACGCCTCGACGGCCGGGCGGTCCTCGGGGAGCAGGCCGTACACATGCGCGCCGGCGATGTTCTCCTCCGCATGCGCCGCGGAGAGGCGATTGAGCGCCTTGTGCAGATCCATGACGAGGCGGTGCAGGCTGTCGGCCTCGGCCTCGGCGAGGCTGGTCATCCGCGCCACCTGGGCGAACTCGATCGTATCGGACGGCTGCGGCCATACCCCTTGCTCGATCGCCGCAAGGCGGGCGAGCAGCGCCTCGCCCTCGGCCCCGTCGCCGGCCTTGACGGCGCGCGCCATGGTCGCGACGTCGTCCCAGATCGCCGCGCCGAGGGCGCCGAGGCCGGGCGCCGTCACCTGCGTGTCGTTGGGCGCGTTCGCGCGATTGACCAGCGTCTCCATCGGCACGCAGTCGATCCCGACGGCGCGGCATTCGGGCGCAAGGTCGAAGCGCACGCGCTCGGGATCGCGCGCATGGCGCGCGGCCGCCTGCAGCACGCTCAGAAGCGTCTTGACCCTGTCGTTTGCTGCAAGACCCTCGGCAATGAGCGACGGCAGGAGGATGTCGGTCTGGCCAAGCTGTTGAATGATCTCGGATTTCATGGTCGGGCCCGCCTTCGGTCGGTATTCAAGACACATCCGCCGCGCCCGGTCATTGCGGCAGATCATTCATCGAACCGTCGCAAACCCTCTCCGGCTGCCGGCCCGTCCGCGCTCAGCCGAAGCGGCCGGTGACGAAGCGCTGGGTGCGCGGATCGCGCGGGGCGATGAACACCTGCTCCATGCCGCCGAATTCGACCAATTCGCCCAAGTAAGCACGTGAGGCGGCGATGCGGCGCCGTCGCTTGCGCTTGCGGCACCTGTCCCGGCGCGGGACAGCCGCGCGTGCGGATATGGTTTACATTCCCCATCGCCGCACGAACCACAGCTTTACCAGGTGGGTGAGGACCGCGTAGCTCAGCAGCATGGCGGCGACGAGCGGCCAATAGAGCGAGGGCAGCGGCACGAAGCCGAGCGCGGCGCCCGCCCAGGTGAACGGCAGCGCGATGCCGACGACGCAGATGACGATCGTGGTCGCGATCAGCGCCGGGCTGGCATGGCTTTCGATGAAGGGAATCTTGGCGGTGCGGATGATGTGGATGATGAGCGTCTGCGTCAGCAGCGACTCGACGAACCATCCGGTCTGGAACAGCGACGGATTGCTCCAGCAATCGAACACGTAGAGCATCATCGCGTAGGTCGCGTAGTCGAAGATCGAGCTGATCGGCCCGATGAACACCATGAACTTGAAGATGTTGCTGATGTCCCAGCGGCGCGGCGTCGCGAGATAGTCGGCGTCCACGTTGTCGGTCGGGATCGTCGTCTGCGAGAAGTCGTAGAGCAGGTTGTTGGTCAGCACCTGGATCGGCGCCATCGGCAGGAACGGCAGGAACAGGCTCGCGCCGAGCACGCTGAACATGTTGCCGAAGTTCGAGCTTGCGCCCATCTTGATGTACTTGGCGATGTTGCCGAAGATCTTGCGCCCCTCGATCACGCCCTGCTCCAGCACCATCAGGCTCTTTTCCAGCAGGATGATATCGGCCGATTCCTTGGCGATATCGACTGCGGTGTCGACCGAGATGCCGACATCGGCGGCCTTGAGCGCCGGACTGTCGTTGATGCCGTCGCCGAGGAAGCCGACAACGCGCCCCTTGCGGTGCAGCGCGCGGACGATCCGCTCCTTCTGCGCCGGCGTGAGCTTGGCAAACACGGTCGTGCGATCGGCCGCCGCGGCGAGCTGCTCGTCGTCCATGTGCTCGATGTCGCGGCCGAGCAGGATGTCGCCCACCTCGATCCGCACCTCGCGGCAGATCTTGCGGGTGATGATTTCGTTGTCGCCCGTCAGGATCTTGACCCGCACGCCCTGCGCGGCGAGCGCCGTGATCGCCTCGCGCGCGCTGTCCTTGGGCGGATCGAGGAACGCGATGTAGCCGAGCAGCGTGAGATCGCATTCGTCGGCGACCGAATAGGCAGGCTTCGGACTGTCGATCTTCTTGTAGGCGACGGCGACCACGCGGAAGCCGTCCTCGTTGAGCGCGATCATCTCCTCCTTGGCGGTCGCGAAGTGGCTCGCATCGAGCGGCCCGCCGGTGCCGTCGATCTCGTAGCGGGTCGATACCGTAAAGATCTCCTCGACGGCGCCCTTGCAGATCAGCACGTGCTTGTCCTCGCCATGCGCGACCACGACGGAGAGGCGCCGGCGCGAGAAATCGAACGGGATCTCGTCGATCTTGCGGAAGCCCTCATCGATGCCGAGCTTCTTGAGCATCTCGACATGCTCGAGCACCGCGACGTCGAGCAGGTTCTTCAGACCCGACTGGAAATGGCTGTTGAGATAGGCGTACTGCAGGACGCGCTCGGATTCCTCGCCGCGGATGTCGAGGTGCCGCTTGAGGATGATACGGTCCTGGGTCAGCGTCCCGGTCTTGTCGGTGCACAGGACATCCATGGCGCCGAGGTTCTGGATCGCGTTGAGGCGCTTGACGATGACCTTGGCGCGCGCCATCGCGATGGCGCCCTTGGCCAGGTTGACGGTGACGATCATCGGCAGCATTTCCGGCGTGAGCCCGACCGCGACCGCGACCGCGAACAAGAGCGCCTCGAGCCAGTCGTGCTTGGTGAGCCCGTTGATGAGAAAGACCAACGGTCCCATCACGATGATGAAGCGGATCATCAGCCAGGTGAAGCGGTTGATGCCGCGGTCGAAGGCGGTCGGCCCGTGCCGGCCGGCGACCTCGTCGGCGAGCTCGCCGAAGAAGGTGCGCGCGCCGGTGCGCAGAATGAGGCCGGTCGCGTAACCGCTCACCACGTTGGCGCCCATGAAGCAGATGTTCGGCAGGTCGAACGGGTCGTCGATGCCCGCCGCGCAGGCGTGCGCGTATTTCTCCGCCGGCATCGCCTCGCCGGTCAGGGCAGACTGATTGACGAACAGGTCCTTGGCGTCGAGCAGGCGCAGGTCGGCCGGGATCATGTCGCCGGCGGAAAGCCGCACGATGTCGCCGGGCACCAGCATCTCGAGCGGAAGCTCGGTGAAGTCGCCGGATGCGCCGGCGCGCCGCACGCTCGCGGTGGTCTTCACCATGGCGCGCAGCCGGGCGGCCGCCTCGTTCGAGCGGTGCTCCTGGACGAAGGCGGTGACGATCGAGAGGAGGACCATGATGATGATGACGCTCGCGGCGCGCACGTCGCCGAGGAAATAGGAGACGATCGCCAGGGTGACGAGCAGGGCGTTGAGCGGATTCTTGCTGCGGCTCCAGATCTCCTCGATGATCGTCGGCTTGCGCTCGCGCGTCACGAGGTTGAGCCCGTAGCGCTCCAGCCGCCGCTCGGCCTCGTCTTCGGCGAGGCCCGCGTTGCTCGATTCGAGCCGTTGGCACGCGAGCTCCGGCGGAAGCCGGCTCGCTGCGATGAGCTCCGCGGCACCTTCCTGCGCGTGGCGCCGCAATCGCGCGGCGCTCGCCGCTTCGCTTCGGTTCGGCGAGCCGCCGCCATTGCCGAGATGCAATCGATGCGCGCCCTCCCGGGCGGTCTCGCCAAGTCTTTGGATGATCTGCGATGCCATGATCGGCCCCGGGGATGCCGTCACTAAGCCATAGGATCGCGATGGGCTTGTTGACCCAGATCATTCACGCAAGCGTCATATGCGGGCACAAGTGCGCCGCCGGAAGTGACGCCGCCTCGTTCACGCCTCGCGATTGATGGTAAAATCCGCCGGGGGCTGCGGCCCCCACAGGTAGAACGAGTCCTCCGGCGCGTGCGTTCCGGCCTGCCAGCGCTGCGTCGCCGGAATGTAGTCGATGTCGCAGGAATATTCGGCGAAGCTGCCCCACGGATCCTGCACGTAGTGGAAATAGTTCGAGCCGAGCACGTGGCGGCCGAGGCCCCAGCCTTTGGTGTGGCCCCGGTCGGCCATATGCATGGCGCCGAGCCCGATGTCGTCGATCCCGGCCATGTCCCAGCTGCAGTGGTGCAGCCCGGGCGCGGTCGATTCCGCAAAGGCGAGAATGTGATGGTCGCTGCCGTGGATCGCATGCATGAAGGCGACGCGGTCGGAGCGATCGGACAGGCGCAGGCCGAGCACGGCCGAGTAGAACGCGATGGCGCGGTCGATATCGGTCGTGAACGCCAGCACGTGCGAGAGCCGGCGCGGATGCACGACCGGCGCCTTGGCACGGATCGGCGCGCCTGCCACGCCCTCGGGCGAGGACGACCAGCTGCCGCTCGTCTTGTGCGGCGGCGAGGTCTTTGGCGCGACCTTGACCTCGATGAGCAGGCCGGCCGCGTCGCGCAGCCAGAATCCGTTGCTCTCGAACCCTTCCGGCGGATCGAGCAGCGCGACGCCGTCTTGTTCGGCCCGCGCGCGCAGGGGCGCGAAGTCGTCCGCATAGCAGCCGAACGACAGGTGATGGAGCTGCTTGCGCCTGCCTTCCACCACGACGCCCCAGCGCTGGTCGTGCCCGAAGGTCTTGAGCGCGAGCTTTCCGCCGCGCTCCTCGGTGTCGAGGCCGAAATCGCCATAGAACCGCTGCGCCGGCGCAAGATCGGGCACCGCCAGCACGAAATGGTCGAGCGAGTGGACGCCGACGGCGCCCTGATCCGCCGTGGCCGGCACGTATCCGCGGATGGCCGTCATGATCGCTTTCTCCTTCGCATCATTGGCGCTCAGTAGGGCAGGCCGACGTAGTTCTCGGCAAAGGCGGTCGCGGCGGCGCGCGAGCGGAAGAGGTAGTCGAGCTCGGCCGCCTGCATCTTCTGCTCGAAGTCGCTGTTCGGGAAGGTGTGCAGCAGCATCGTCATCCACCAGGAGAAACGCTCGGCCTTCCACACGCGGGCGAGCGCGCGCTCCGAATAGTGGTCGAGGCCGGCGGAGGATTTCTCCTTGTAGTGCTCGACCAGGCCCTGCACGAGGTAGCGCACGTCGCTCGCCGCGAGATTGAGGCCCTTGGCGCCGGTCGGCGGCACGATGTGCGAGGCGTCGCCGGCGAGCAGCAGGCGGCGGAACCGCATCGGCTCGGCAACGAAGCTGCGCAGCGGCGCGATGCTCTTTTCCAGCGAGGGGCCGGTGACGAGGCGTTCGCGCGCCTCGTCGTCGAGCCGCAGCTTCAGCTCGTCCCAGAAGCGCTCGTCCGGCCAGGCTTCCACGTCCTCGGCGAGGCTGCACTGGATGTAGTAGCGGCTGCGCGTGGGCGAGCGCATCGAGCAGAGCGCGAAGCCGAGCCGGTGGCGTACATAGATCAGCTCCGGCGAGACCGGCGGCGTGTCGGACAGGAGCCCGAGCCAGCCGAACGGATAGACGCGCTCATACGATCTGATCGCGCCCGGCGGCACGCTCTTGCGGCAGATGCCGTGGAAGCCGTCGCAGCCGGCGACGAAATCGCATTCGATCTCGTGCGTCTTGCCGTCGGCGCGCCAGCTCACGCGCGGGTGCTCGCCGAAGATGTCGTGCAGCGCCACGTCGTAGGCGGCGTAGACGGTCGGCAGATCCGCCGCCTTGCGGGCATCCATCAGGTCGCGGGTGATCTCGGTCTGGCCGTAGACCATCACGGACTTGCCGGTCAGCTCCTTGAAATCGAAGCGATGGCGCACGCCATCGATGCAGAGCTGGGTGCCGTCGTGGACGAGGCCCTCGGCATGCATGCGGCCGCCGACGCCGGCCTCGTCGATGAGATCGACCGCGACCTGCTCGATCACGCCGGCGCGGATGCGCGACAGCACGTGGGCGCCGGTGTGCCGTTCGAGAATGATGTTGTCGATGCCGTGCCGGTGCAGCAGCTGGCCGAGCAGCAGGCCCGAGGGGCCGGCTCCGATGATGGCAATTTGCGTCCGCATGCGTGATCCCCGCGAGCGACGGCGTTGCGCACGCCGGGCAGCGCTGACATTGGCCGCACGCGCCGCGAACAGGCGTTGATTTAGGTCAAATCGGCGATGGCGGGACGCAAGCTGCAGGGTGCCCTATGCGGTCGGCCGCGTTCGGCAGCCATCGAGAAAGTGACGCACCGCGGCGCGCAGGCGGCGCGCCTCGACCTGGGGCGGCTCGCGCTGGCCGAGCAGCGCGAGGCGCTGCGGAATGCTGACGACGGCGACGAAGAATTGCTCGGCCGTGAATTGGGCGGTCGCAAGCTCGATCTCGCCGCGCGCGGCGTAGAACCGCAGCACGCGCTCGATCTCGCCGATGCTGCGACGGCGGTTGCGGGCGATGAAGTTCGCCGTGAGGTCGGGAAAGCGCGGCGCCGCCGAGATGAACAGGCGCTGCAACGCCAGCGCGTCCGGCTGCAGGGCAAGCTCGAGCAGCTTGCGGCCGAAGTCGACGAGCCCCGACTCCACATCGCGCCGCGACGGCACGAAGGCATGCAGCGCCTCGAGCCGGCCGGCGAAATAGTGCTCGATGGCGGCGACGAACAGCTCGGACTTGTCGCGATAGCGCCCGTAGATGAAGCGCTTGGCGACGCCCGCCTGCCGCGCGATCTCGTCGATCGAGACGACGTCGAGCCCGCGGTCGATGAACAGGCGCGCCGCCGTCTCGAGCAGGACGGCGTGGCGGCGCGCGGCCTCCTCGCGGGTCGGCCGCCCGCCGGGACCGCGTTTGAATTCCACCGCCTCGAGCGACGGGCCGGACATCAGGTGCAACGCCTCGGTTGATGGCGGGGCATCATGTGCTATAATGCAACGAAATCGTTGCGTTGCAAAGAGGCAAGTCGTGCGCCGACCGTGGATTGCCGGCATTGCGATTGCGGCCGTCCTGGCGTTCGTCGCTGGCCTCTTGTGGTACCAGCGCCGGCCGCCGGGACCGACCGAATGGCAGGGCTATGCCGAGGCGGATTTCGTCAAGGTCGGGCCGACCCAGCAGGGGCTGCTCACCGCGGTTGCGGTCGCGCGCGGCGATGAGGTCGCGGCCGGCGCCCTCCTGTTTCGCCAGGACAACACGGCCGACCGCGCCACGCGCGACCAGGCCGCGCGCCAGCTCAACCAGGCGAAGGAGCAGCTCGCCAACCTGCAGGCCGCCGCCAAGCCGACCGAGATCGACCAGGCGGAGGCGAATCTCGCCGATGCGCGCGCGACGCTGACGCGCACCAAGACCGATCTCGACCGCGCCGAGCAGCTCATCAAGGTCGGCGGCATGTCGGCCGAGACGCTCGACCAGCGGCGGGCCGATTTCCGCTCGGCGACCGCCAAGGTCGCGGCGCTCGAGGCGGCGCTCGCCCAGGCGCGCGCCCCGATGGGGCGCAGCCGCGAGATCGAGGCGCAGCGCGCCGCGGTCGAAGCCGCGCAGGCGGCGCTCGATGCGGCCGAGTGGCGGCTGTCGCAGCGAACCGTCGCGGCGCCGACCGCGGCGCGCGTCGCCGACGTGCTGGCGCGGCCGGGCGAGACCATGGCGGCCGGCGCCCCGGTGGTCTCGCTGCTGCCGCCCGGCAACATCTTCGTGCGCTTCTTCGTCCCCGAACCGGATCTCGCCGACATCCATCTCGGCGACCGGGTGGCGATCGGCTGCGACAATTGCCCGGCGGATCTCTCCGGCACGATCTCCTTCATCGCGCCGCAGGCCGAATACACGCCGCCCGTGATCTACAGCGACGCGAACCGGGCGAAGCTCGTCTACATGATCGAGGCGCGCCCGCCACCCGCGCGCGCGAGCCTGCTCAATCCCGGCCAGCCCGTCGCCGTGCGGCCGCTCGCCAGGCGGGGGGCGCCATGACCGGTGCGGTGACCGATGCCATGACGGATTTCGTCATCGACGTGCACGACCTGCGCAAGCGGTTCGGCGCGCGCACGGTGGTCGACGGGCTCACCCTCCAGGTCGCGCAGGGCGAGGTGTGCGGCTTCCTCGGCGCCAACGGCAGCGGCAAGACGACGACCATCCGCATGCTGTGCGGCCTGCTCAAGCCGGACGGCGGCAGCGGCACCTGCCTCGGCCTCGACATCCTGCGCGACGCGGCGGCGATCCGTCGGCAGATCGGCTACATGACGCAACGCTTCAGCTACTACGACGACCTCACGGTCACCGAGAATCTGCAGCTGGTCGCCGGCGTCTACGAGATGGCGAACGCCGACGCGGCGGTGCGCGACCTCATCGCCCGCATGGAGCTCGGCGGCTACGCGGACATGCTCGCCGGCAATCTCTCGGGCGGATGGAAGCAGCGGCTGGCGCTCGCGGCCTGCGTGCTGCACCGGCCAAGGCTGCTGCTGCTCGACGAGCCGACCGCCGGCGTCGACGTCAAGGCGCGGCGCGAATTCTGGGATCTGATCCGCGACATGGCGGGCGAGGGCCTGACCGTGCTGGTGTCGACCCACTACATGGACGAGGCCGAGCGCTGCAACCGCATCGTCTATCTCGCCAACGGCCGCATCGTGGTCGAAGGCGACGCGCTGGTGATTGCGCGGCGCTCCAGCCTGGTCACCTACGACGCGGAAGGCGAGGGCGTCGACGAAGCGGCGCGCCGCATCCGCGGCATGCCGGGCGTCGAGGCCGCGGCCGTGTTCGGCCGCGCGCTGCACGTCGCCGGCACTGACCGGCCGGCGCTCGAACGCAGCATCCGCGCCTTCGGCGAGCTGCGCTGGCGCGAGGTCGAGCCGCGTCTCGAAGACGTGTTCATCCACCAATTGACCGCCAAGGCGGAGGCGCCATGATCGGCCTCTCGGGCAAGCGCGTGCGCTCGCTGCTGCGCAAGGAATGGATCCAGGTGCGGCGCGATCCGTTCACGCTGCGGCTGATCATCGCGCTGCCGATCATGCAGCTCCTGCTGTTCGGCTACGCCATCAACACCAACCCGAAGCACCTGCCGACCGGCCTCCTGTTCGCCGAGCCGTCGAAATACGAGCGCACGATCGTCGCCGCGCTGCAGAACACCGGCTACTACGACGTGCGCACGCTGCCCTCCGAGCAGGCGGCCGAACGGGGGCTCGCCGAAGGCGAGCTCCTGTTCGTCGTCAATTTTCCTCCGAGCTTCGACCGCTCGGTCGATCGCGGCGAATCGCCGTCGGTCCTGATCGACGCCGATGCGACCGATCCGACCGCGATCGGCTACGCCACGTCGGCGCTCGGCGGCATCATGACGGCGCTCAACCGCGACCTGCCGCCGATCCGCCAGACGCAGCAAGGCGCGCCGCCGTTCCAGTTCCAGATCCACGCCCGCTACAACCCCGAGCAGCTCACCGTCCTCAACATCGTGCCTGGCCTGATCTGCATGGTGCTG
>Ga0335081_10002905_pt1 | contig 26969 bp, 25 predicted proteins | sample Lox_Sample_35_FD_206713 | JGI IMG/M metagenome (GOLD analysis project Ga0335081, IMG submission 206713) | Soil microbial communities from Loxahatchee National Wildlife Refuge, Florida, United States - Lox_Sample_3.5 | ecosystem: Environmental > Terrestrial > Soil > Wetlands | place: USA...
GGAAGCAATGTAGCGCGATGCGCCGCGAAATCCGAGCATGGGATTTTCCTCGTCCGGCTCGTAGCGCTCGCCGCCGATCAGCTTCTTGTACTCGTTGGACTTGAAATCGGACAGGCGCACGATTACCGGCTTGGGCCAAAACGCCGCGGCAATCGTCGCCACGCCTTCGACCAGCTTTTCGCTGAAGAAAGTCTTCGGATCACGGTAGCCGCGCGCCGCCGTCTCCACCTTCGTCTTCAAATCCGCCGGCAGCTCCGGATACTCCAGGCAGGCGCGCGGATGAACCCCGATCTCGTTGTTGATCACGAACTCGAGTCTCGCCAGGCCGACCCCGGCGCTGGGCAGCTGCGCGAAATCGAACGCGAGCTGCGGATTGCCGACGTTCATCGCGATCTTCACCGGAATCTTGGGCATTTCCCCCAGCTCCTTGTTCGAGACCTCGAACGGGAGCGCACCATCGTAGACGTTGCCGGTATCTCCCTCGGCACAGGAAACGGTTACTTCCTTTCCGGCCTTGAGCCGTTCGGTCGCATCGCCACAGCCGACTACCGCCGGGATGCCGAGCTCGCGGGCAATAATCGCCGCGTGGCAGGTGCGCCCGCCCCGGTTCGTGACGATCGCGGATGCAATCTTCATCACTGGTTCCCAGTTGGGATCCGTCATGTCGGTCACCAGCACATCACCCTTCTTCACGACCGACATTTGCGAAGCGTCGGCTACGATTCGCACCGCACCGGCACCGATCTTGTGCCCGATCGCGCGACCGCTTACAAGCACCTTGGAGCGTCCCTTGAGCGTGAAACGCTCGCTTGTGGCTCCCTTACGCGATGTGACCGTTTCCGGCCGCGCCTGCAGCACGTAGAGCTTTCCGTCCCCACCGTCCCGGGCCCACTCGATGTCCATCGCCCTGCCGTAATGTTTCTCGATCGCCACCGCGTAGCGCGCTAGCTGCAGCACGTCTTCGTCCTCGAGCGAGAACCGGTTGCAGTCGACCGCCGGCACCTCCACCACCCGGGTAGAGCGGCCCGCGAAGTCCGCGTCCGCGAACACCATTTTCTGCCGTTTGGAGCCGAGTCCGCGCCGCACGATGGCCGGACGGCCCTTCTCGAGCATCGGCTTGTGGACGTAGAACTCGTCCGGATTCACCGCGCCCTGGACCACCATCTCGCCGAGACCGTAGGAGCTGGTGATGAACACGACGCCGGGGAACCCGGATTCGGTATCGAGCGTGAACATCACGCCGCTCGCCGCGAGGTCGCTGCGCACCATCTGTTGTACCGCGGCCGACAGGGCTATCTCCACGCCGGCGAAGCCGTGATGAACGCGATAGGAGATGGCGCGATCGTTGTACAGCGAAGCGTAGACCTGACGGATTGCGTCCAGCACGTTGTCGATGCCGCGGATGTTGAGAAACGTTTCCTGCTGGCCTGCAAACGAGGCGTCGGGTAGATCCTCGGCCGTAGCCGAGGAACGGACTGCAAACGAGATTTGACTGGAAGTTATATTTGTAAGCTCTTGATAATATAACCTAATATCGTTCTCAATTGAAGCGGGGAATGGGGCCGACGCGATCCACGAGCGAACTTCCGCGCCACACTTCGCAAGCGCTTCGACGTTGCTCGGCTCGAGTCTTTTCAAGCGTTCGGCGATGCGTCGGTCAAGTCCGGTCGAGGCGAGAAACTCCCGATAAGCCTGCGCGGTGGTGGCAAAGCCCCCCGGCACCATGATCCCCGCGTGTGCCAGGCCGCCAATCATCTCCCCTAGCGAAGCGTTCTTGCCCCCGACCTGATCCAGGTCGCCCATTCGCAAGTCCTTCAGCCAAGCTATGTACACGATCTCGCCCCTCGTAGTTGCCGCGCACGGGTAAAGTGCACATTTTATCGGCTCGCTCGATGTCGCGCAGCACAAACTGCGCCAATCAAGCCTCCACGATGACCGCCAGACGCACCGTTTTCTTCGTCTCCGACGGTACCGGCATCACAGCCCAGATGCTCGGCCACAGCCTGCTGACGCAGTTCGAAGGCACGGAGTTCGAACAGATCACCCTGTCATTCATCGACAACGCAGACAAGGCACGAGAGTGTCTAGCCCGCATCGAGCAGGAAGCGTCAAGGGGCAATGGTCAGCCAATCGTGTTTTCGACTCTGGTCAACAACGACGTACGCGAAGTGCTGCGCAACGCCAACGCATTGTGCCTTGATTTCTTCGAAACCTTCATCGGTCCGCTGGAAGCGGGTCTGGGCTTACCCTCGAGCCACACCATCGGCCGCTCGCACAGCGCCACGAACAAGCAGAACTACTATGACCGCATCGAAGCGATCAACTACGCCATGGCACACGACGACGGCGCCACGGAAATGGAGATCGACCAGGCTGACGTGATCCTGGTCGGCGTTTCCCGCAGCGGCAAGACCCCCACCTGCCTGTACCTCGCGCTGCAATTCGGCGTCAAGGCCGCCAACTACCCGCTCATTCCGGAGGACTTCGACCGCAGGCAGTTGCCACGCGCGCTTCGAACGCGCAAATCGAAACTGTTCGGGCTGAGCATTGCACCCGAGCGTCTGACGGAAATCCGGGGCTCCCGTCGTCCGAACAGCAAGTACGCCGACCTGGATAATTGCCGCTACGAGGTAGAGCAGGCGGAGATCCTGATGCACCGCGAGGGCATCCGATGGATCGACTCGACTTCGAGGTCGATCGAAGAGATAGCAACCACGATCCTGCGCGAGCTCAGGATGGAGCGTCACCTCTATTGAGTTGCAGCCGGGCCTGATAGAGGCAGATTGCCGCCGCGGCCGCCACATTGAGCGATTCCGCCCCCGCCGCCATCGGGATCGTTACGCGATGCGCAGCTCGCGCCGCAAGCGCGTCGCTTACGCCTTTTCCTTCGCTGCCGAAAATCCAACCCAGGCGGCCGCGCAGATCCAGCTCAGGCAAGGGGACCCCGCCGCGCACAACGGCACAGATCGCCTTGCCGCCGAAGCGCTCGATAGCCGCCAAAAGATCCTCGCTTTCGAACACGCCGAGGGCGAAGTGGCCTCCCATGCCCGCGCGCAGCGCTTTCGGCGACCAAGCGTCGGCACAGCCCCTCGCCAGCACTACGTCGCCGACGCCGAAGGCCGCCGCGCTACGGATGATGGTTCCGACATTGCCCGAGTCCTGAATTCCCTCCAGAAAGACGCAACCGCGCGACTCTTGAAGTCGATTAGCGGCCTCGCGCAGCTCGATTTCGGCCGCGATGCCTGTCGGCGCCTCGGTGTCCGCGATCGAACGGAAGACGGGATCCGACAGCAGCACGGGTTCGATCGCCGCACGCCGAACCAAAAGTGCCACCTCGGCCCGCCGCAGTCCGTCTTTGCTTACCAATATCGCCTTGGGGCGTCCTCCACGCGCCAGGTAGGCCGCAACTAGGTGCGGGCCCTCGATAAGCGCACGGCGCTCGCTGCGTCGCACGCGCGCATCGCGCACCAGCCGCTGCCAGCGGCGAACCCGCGGATTGTCGCGCGAATGCAGACCGCTCATTCGATTAACCGACGGACAGGGGAGAATGATCGGCGGTGGATTTCGCACACGCCGAAACGCATCAGCAGCGCAAGATGCTCGCGCGTAGGATAGCCCTTGTGGCGGTCGAGCCGGTATTGGGGATAGCTCAGATGCAGGCGGCGCATCTCAGCGTCCCGCTCGGTCTTGGCGAGTATCGAAGCCGCCGAAATGACCGGATGGGATCTGTCACCGCCCACGATCGCTCGAACCCTGCAGCTGGAAAGCTTGGGGCAGCGGTCTCCGTCTACCCAGGCTTCCTCGGCGGGCGGCGCCAGCCCTTCCACTGCCCGGCGCATGGCCAGCAAGGTTGCCTGGAGGATGTTCATGCTGTCTATTTCTTCGACACTCGCGCTGGCGACGGACCAGGCGCTCGCGCGGACGCGGATCTCCTGTGCCAGCTTCTCCCTTCGCGCTGGCGCAAGTAGCTTGGAATCCGCTAGTCCTTCTATCGGTCGGGCCGGATCGAGAATGACGGCGGCAGCGTAGACTGGACCCGCGATCGGACCTCTGCCCGCTTCGTCCACCCCGCATACTCGCAGGCTAGGCATGGGTCGACTCGAGCAACCGGAGAACCGCGTCTGCCGCCTTCTGTGCAGTATTCTGGCGCAGACTGAGATGGATATCTCGAAAACGTGCCACCTGGCGGCGGCGGCGGTCTGCGTCGTGCATCAAGTCGGTGAGCGCGGTGCAAAGCGCACCGGGCGTTGCTCGATCCTGCAGGAATTCGGCGACTAAGGCCTCGTTTGCGAGAATATTCGGCAGGCTAACGCAAGGCAGTCGAATCATGTGCCGCATAAGCGCCCACGTAACCGGGGACATACGGTATGCAACGACCATTGGCGTCTTGAATAGAGCCGCCTCGAGGGAAGCCGTGCCGCTGGCCACCAGAGCGATGTCCGCCGCCGCGAGGGCTTCGTGGGAATGGCCGAACAAGAGCGTGAGCGGCAACTCGCCTCCGGCGTGGTGACGAATCGCGGTCTCGAAGAGATCCCGCGTCTCGCGCGAAGCCGTGGGGCAGACGAAGTAAATATCCTTGAATTCCTCGTACAGCCGACGGGCCGTCTTGACGAACGTTTCGGCCATGTAATGCAGCTCCGATTTTCGGCTGCCGGGCAACAGCGCGATGATCGGGTGCCGCGCCGGCAATCGCAGCTGGGCGCGTGCCTCGTCCTTGTTGACGTCCAGCGGGATCAAGTCCGCCAGCGGGTGGCCGACGTAGGTAACCGGCACGCCGGCTTTCTCATAGAGCGGTGCTTCGAACGGAAACAAGGTGAGCATGTGGGACACCGCCGCCGAGATCTTGCCCATGCGGCCGGCGCGCCAGGCCCAGATCGAAGGGCTGACGTAGTGCACGGTAGGGACGCCTGCGTGCTTGAGCCCTCGCTCGAGGTCCAGGTTGAAGTCGGGGGCATCGATGCCGATGAAGATCGACGGTCGATTCTCTAGCAGGCGGGCGGCGAACTGCCTGCGGATGCCGGCGATCTCGCGGTAGTGCCGCAGCACCTCGACGTAGCCGCGCACCGACAACTTCTGCATCGGATAGAGCGATTCGAATCCCTCCGCTTGCATCTTGGGGCCACCGATCCCGGCAAAGTGCAGGTCCGGTCGGCGCGCCGCGAGCGCGGCGATGAGGTGCGCGCCCAGCAGGTCGCCCGAGGCCTCGCCGGCTACCATCGCAACCGCAAGCCGGTCAGGCACGGCTTAGCGGATGATGCCGCGCGCCGAGCGCGCGAGGAAATCGAGGATTGGCCGCACCGCGCCGCAGCCTTCGGCGAGCTTCTCCAGCTCGCGCCGGGCCTCTGCCAGACCGAGGCCAGATCGGTACAACGCGCGATAGGCGCGTTTGAGCGTGGCAATTGTCTCCGCATCAAATCCGCGCCGGCGCAAGCCTTCGCTGTTGATGCCATAAGGCTTTGCCATGTTTCCCGCCGCCGTGACATACGGCGGCAGGTCCTGCGGCAAGTAGGTACCCATGCTGGTGAAGCTGTGGGCGCCGATGCGCACGAATTGGTGAACGAGCGTCATACCACCAAGAATCGCCCAGTCCTCGACGTGAACGTGTCCCGCCAGGCCGCAGTAGTTGGCGAAAATGGTGTGGCTGCCAATCTGGCAGTCGTGCGCGAAGTGCACGTATGCCATGATCCAGTTATCGTCTCCGATTCTGGTCACGCCCGCATCCTGCGCCGTGCCGCGATTGATCGTCACGTATTCCCGAATCGTGTTGTGGTCGCCGATCTCGACCGCAGTATCCTCGCCGGCGTACTTCTTGTCCTGAGGCGCGGCGCCGATTGAGGCAAACGGGAATATGCGATTGTCGCGTCCGATGCGCGTGCGTCCCTCGATTAGCACGTTTGATTCGATACACGTCCCAGCTCCGATCTCGACCTGGGGACCGACGATCGCAAAGGGGCCCACCGAGACGTCCGCGGCCAGTCTGGCTTGCGGATGTACGATCGCCGATGGATGGATCATGCGTCCTCGGCGGCGAACGTGCGTCCGGTGCATAGAATTTCAGCCTCGGCCACGGTCGCGGCTCCGACCCGGGCCGCACATGAAAACTTCCAAATGCTGCGCTTGCTGCCGATGATTGCGACCTCGATTTCGAGCTGATCTCCGGGAACGACCGGCTTCCTGAAGCGCGCCTTGTCGATGCCGGCGTAGTAATAGAGCCCGTCCTCTCCCGGTTGCCCACCTACCGTGCGGAACACCAGAATTGCCGCCGCTTGTGCCATCGCCTCCAGGATCAGCACTCCCGGCATTATCGGGCGGCCCGGAAAGTGACCCGGAAAATATGGCTCGTTAACGGAGACGTTCTTCAGCGCCACGATCCGCTTGCCCGGCTCGCATTTGGTCACCCTATCGACCATCAGCAGCGGAAAACGCTGCGGCAAGTGCTTGAGTACGTCGTAAACGTCCATCTCAGCCATTTTTTTCCTTTGTCCGGAGGAGTTCTTCTAGCGTACGAACGCGATCCGCGAGTTCGGAAAGGTGACGCAGCCATACCGCGTTGTGCACCCAGGAGGAATTGCGGTCAAACGGAAATACTCCCGTATAGGTCCCTGGCTCGTTAATCGAGCGTGTAATGATTGTGCCCGCCGAGACGCTGACCCGATCGGCGAGCCTGAGGTGCCCGAGGACCACTGCTGCTCCTCCGATCATGCAGTGCCGACCGATGTTGGCGCTGCCCGCGACCCCGACGCATCCCGCAATGGCCGTGTGAGCTCCGATTCGGACGTTGTGGCCGATCTGAACCTGATTATCGATCTTCACTCCGTCCTCGATGATGGTGTCGTCGATCGCCCCTCGATCGATGGTCGTATTTGCGCCGATCTCGACATCGTCGCCGATGACAACGCCGCCGATTTGGGGAATCTTGGTCCAACGCCCGGCATCCTCGGCGACACCAAACCCGTCAGCCCCGATCACTGCGCCGGAGTGTACGACCGCGCGACGTCCGACTCGGCATTCATGGTAAACGACGACGGAGGGATACAATCTGCTGTCCTCGCCGATCGAGCTGCCTCGCCCGATGTGGCAGCCGGCACCAACCCAAACCCTTTCACCGACCAGTGCTTGGTGGGCAACGATTGCGCCGGCGTCGATACGCGCAGATGCAGCGACGCGCGCGTCTGGCGCGATCTGCGCTGTCGGATGCCGCCCGGGTTCAGGCGCGGAGACCGGATTGAACAGCTGAGACACGCGTGCGAAGTATGCATACGGGTTCTCGCAGACGATACGCGGAATGCCGGTAAGATCCTCCGCGCCATGCTCAAGAACGACAGCGCCTGCCTGTGTTGCCGCCAGCTTGCCCCTGTGCCGGAGATGCGCAAAGAAGGTGATCTGGTCTGCCCCGGCATGCTCCAGGGAACCAACCTGCCGGATTAGGGTATCCGGATTGCCGACCACGCGGCCGCCGAGGCGCGAGGCGATCTCCGCGAGCGTGTAGGGCACCGGCATTTTATTTCGTGGGCGGCTTGCCCTCCAGCGCCTTGATAACCTTGTCGGTTATGTCGATGCGTGGACTGACGTAAACTCCATCCTGCAGGATGGCGTCGTAATTCTCGCGCTCGGCAATCTGTCGAATCACTCGGTTCGCCTGATCCAATAGCTGTGCCATCTCTTCGTTGCGGCGTTGATTGACTTCGTCACGGAAATCCCGGTCTCTGCGCTGAAGTTCGCGGTTGAGTTCGTTGAACTCGCGCTCCTTGTTGCGGCGCTGCGTGTCGGACATAGTCACCGCGTTCTTTTCGAGATCGCTCTGCATCTTCTTGAGCTGATCGGCGAGCTTTTGCAAATCTTGCTGCTTCTTGGCAAACTCGTTTTCCAGCCTCTTCGAGGCTTGCGCTGCCGGTGCCGAGTCGCGCAGGATCCTCTCCGTGTTGACGAAGCCAATCTTGGTCTGTGCGAACGCAGATGCCGGCACGGCAGCGGCCAGCACGACGGCAGCGACGAGAATTCTGGGAAACTGCATGGTGGTCATATCGACATGGTACTCAGAAGGCAGTGCCAAAGGTGAATTGTAACCTCTGCACGTTATCCCCCGGCTTCTTGTTGAGCGGGATACCCAGCGAAAGGCGCAGGGGACCGAACGGAGAGCTCCAGTTGAGCCCTATACCGGTCGAGTAGCGCAGTTCGCTGAGCAAGACCGGCTCTCCTTCCCCGTACACCTGACCTGCATCGACGAAGGCGCTGAGCCGAATCGACTTGTCGTTCGCGGCGCCGGGCATGGGAAACAGAATCTCGGCGGTACCGACCACCTCGCGGCTTCCCCCGAGCGCATTGTTGAGCGGGTCTCTCGGACCGAGCGAATACGTTGCATAGCCTCTCACGGTATCCGGTCCGCCAGCGTAGTAATTCTTGAAGAACGGTAGAGGCTTGTTTCCGATTCCCCCTCCATAGCCGAACGTCCCCGCCAGGCGCAGAGTGTACTCACGGCTAAGCGGCTTCAGCCATTGTTGCGCGAGAAGGAGCTTGTAGTACTCCAGGTCACCCGCCCCCACTTCAAGGCTCACGCGCGAGAGCACGCCCGATGTCGGCACGATCACGCTGTCGCGGGTATCGTGGGCCCAGCCCAAGGTCGTCGAGCCGTAGGTGTAGTGAGTACCAAACTCGTTGGCGAAATTGATATACGCGTATGGACTATTGGAATACGTGGTCAGGTCCACGTCCTCTGCGTTGAATCCCAGGCTGACCGAGTTGGTTTCGCTCAACGGGTAGCCGAAATTAATTCCCGCACCGAGCGTTTTGGTCTGGAAGGCGCCGATTAGGAGCGTCGATGCGTCTACGTCGTGCTTGTAGATGCTGAATCCCCGACTGATGCCGTCGACCGTATAGTAAGGGTCGTTGTACGTCAGCGAGTAGGTTTTGTTCACGCTGCCGCTGTTCACCTGCAGGGAAAGGTACTTGCCGCTGCCGAAGACGTTGGGTTGTGTAATCGATGCGGAAAGGATGATCTTGTCGACCGTGGAAAAGCCCGCGCCGAGCAGCAGCGCCCCGGTAGGCTTCTCCTGCACCGTGAAGTCGACATCGACCTGGTCCGATCTACCCTCCACGGGATGGGTATCCACCGTGACATCCGAGAAGTATCCGGTGCGATCGACTCGCTTGCGCGAAAGCTGGATCTTCGCGGCATCGTAGTACGCGCCTTCCAGTTGACGCATTTCTCGCCGCACGACCTCGTCGCGGGTCCTCGTGTTGCCGCTCACCAGAATTCTGCGCACATAGACTCGTCGGCCGGGATCTATCAGGATCGTAAATGCGACGGTGCGTTTTTCCTTGTCGATCTGGGGTACGGCATTCGCGTTCGCGAATGCGTAACCGTCATTGCCGAGTCGTTCAGTGATCGCCTTTGTGGTCTCGGTCAGCTTCTCGCGCGAAAAGACGTCGCCCGGTTTGATCTTGATTAGTTTTCGCAATTCGGCTTCTGGCACGAGCATCTGTCCAGCCAGCTTCACGTCGGAAACGGTGTACTTTTCCCCCTCAGTGATATTCACCGTTATGTAGATGTCCCGCTTGTCCGGTGTTATCGATACCTGGGTGGAGTCGATGCTGAAATCCAGATAACCGCGATTCAGATAGTAGGAGCGCAGGGTTTCCAGGTCACCCGCCAGACGCTCGCGGGAATACTGATCATTCTTGGTATACCAAGTAAGCCACCCCGGAGTCCGCAGAACGAAAAGTCCGAGCAACTCCTTCTCGGGAAAGGCGTGCGCGCCGACGATATTGATCGAGCGTATCTTCGCGACGTCGCCTTCCGTGACCGCGATATTTATACCAACGCGATTGCGCTCCAGCGGCGTTACCGTAGTCTGTACCTCTGCTGCGTAGCGTCCCTTCGACAGATACTGACGCTTGAGCTCCTGTTCGGCCTTGTCGAGCACCGCGCGATCGAAAATGCGCCCTTCGGCCAGTCCCTGCTCTCGCAGCACCTTCTTCAATGCGTCGGTACTGAATTCCTTTACCCCGGAAAAATCGATTTGCGCAATCGCCGGGCGCTCCTCGACAACGACCACGAGTACGTTTTTGTCCACCTCCAACCGCACATCCTTGAAAAACCCAGTGGCGAACAGCGCGCGTAACGCCTGCTGCGCCTTCGCTTCGGTCATGGTCTCGCCAACCTTGACGGGAAGGTAGCTGAACACCGTCCCGGGCTCAGTACGCTGCAGGCCCTCGAGACGGATATCTTTGATTACGAATGGGTTGAATGTCTGAGCCGCAACGCTCATCGCGAACGCGAACAGGCCGCCGCCGAGCGCGCGGAGTATTCCTTTGCGCATCGATCAGCCGGAGAGCAGGCGATTCAGGTCGTTGAAGAACGCAAAGGCCATCATGACCAGCAGCAGGGTAAGCCCGACACGCTGACCGAGTTCCATAGCACGATCTGAAACCGGGCTGCCCTTGACTACCTCGACCGTATAGTACATCAAGTGTCCGCCATCGAGCAGCGGGATCGGCAGCAGGTTGAGAACACCAAGGCTGATACTGATCAACGCGAGGAAATTGACGTATGGGATCCATCCCATTTGCGCAGATTGCCCTGCGAAATCGGCAATCGTCACGGGTCCTGACAAATGGCGCCAGGACACCTCTCCAAGCAACATCTTCCCTATCATTCTCAAACTGAACACGGCGATGTCGTAGGTCTTCGCCGCTGCCTTGAGCAAGCTTTCGGTCGGGCCGTAGCGTACCTGCACCAGCATGCGGTCGGCGCGAGAAGCAGGAATATACGGCGCCGCACCGATACGCCCGATCCTTACCCCGTTGGCCTCGATCGCTTCCGGTCGCAGCTGAAGCCGTAGCGTCGCGCCACCGCGAGCGACATCGAGCTTGAGCGTCTTTTCCGGACTGGCGCGTATCACGCGCACCAACCCTTCCCAGGTCTCGACCGGCGCTCCGTCGACGCGGGTAATTCGATCTCCCGCGGCAAGCCCCGCGCGCTCGGCCGGACTGTTGGCGATCAGTTTTCCCAACACGGGATCGAGCGTCGGGCGGAAGAGTTCCAGACCGAGGCGCGAAAGAAGGTCTCCCTCGACATCCTCGTCGGTAACGGCGCGCAGATCGAGCGTTAGCAGCGATATGTGCTCTCGCTCGTCGATTGCTTCGATCGAAAGGACCTGGCGCTGCAAGGCGGCCTCCAGCACGTGCCACCTGACGTCTCCCCACGTTCGCACGGGCTTGCCGTCGATGGCGCGCAGCGTCTCCCCGGCGCGAAAACCCGCTTGCGCGGCAAGCGTGCCCGCCGGAGGCTGCGCGATGACCGGGCGCACTTCGGGCAGGCCGTGCATGAATAGCCCGGCGTAGACAAGTACCGCAAACACGAAATTGAATACCGGCCCCGCCGCCACCACGAGAAAGCGCTTCCACACGTTCTGCCGGTTGAATGCCCGTGGCAGGTCCTCCGTCGCGACGAATCCCTCGCGCTCGTCCAGCATCTTCACGTAGCCGCCGAAAGGCACCGCGGCAAGCGTCCATTCCGTGCCGTCGCGGCCGCGACGCCACGTCACGATCGGCCTGCCGAAGCCAACGGAAAAGCGCAGGACCTTGATGTTGCACATGCGCGCGGCAAGGTAATGCCCATACTCGTGCACGACGATGAGAATGCCCAGCGCGACCACAAACGCCAGCACGGTGTGCAAGAAGTTCATGCGGCCCGCCCCATTATTTGCGCAACGGTTGACGCCGCCGTCGCGCGTGCCCGCGCATCGGCATCGAGAACGCCGGCCAAGTCGCCGGCGTAGCCAGTCGTCACAGACTCGAGCGTGGATTCGATAACGTCCGGGATTCGGGTAAAGCGCAGCCGTCCAGAAAGAAAGGACTCTACCGCGATTTCGTTCGCGGCATTCAACACCGCCGCGGCGCTGCCGCCCGCGCGCAACGCGCCGTAGGCGAGCGCCAGACACGGAAATCTGCCGAGATCGGGGCGCTCGAACGATAATTGACCGATTGCGCCCAAGTCGAGCGCCCTCGCTCCCGAATCGATCCGATCCGGGAATCCGAGCGCATGCGCGATCGGCACCCGCATGTCCGGATTCGACAACTGTGCAATCATCGAGCCGTCTACGTATTCGACCAGCGAATGTACGATGCTCTGCGGATGAATGACGACTTCGATCCGCTCCGGTTCCATGTCGAACAGCCAGTGCGCCTCAATGACTTCCAGCCCTTTGTTCATCATGGTGGCCGAATCGACCGATATTTTGCGACCCATCACCCAGTTGGGATGAGCGCAGGCTTCCTCGGGTGTCACCCCTGCCAGCCTATCGAGCGGAAGCGAGCGGAACGGCCCACCCGATGCGGTGAGCAGGATTCTCCGTACCGCCGCCAGCACCGGCCTTGCGTGCTCCCCGTGCGGCAGACACTGGAACACCGCATTGTGCTCGCTGTCGATCGGAAGCAACTCGGCGCCTGCGTCGCGTATCGCGCTCATGAACAGGGGCCCGGCCATGACCAGCGCCTCCTTGTTGGCGAGCAATATCCGCTTTCCACAGGCCGCCGCCGCGAGCGTCGGCGCCAGACCCGCGGCGCCGACTATCGCCGCCATCACGACATCCGATCCGGCCGCAGATGCGACGTCCTCGAGCGCCTTCGCACCGAACAGCAGCTCGCAACGGCAACCCGCCTCGGCAAAGCGCTTCCTGACGGACTGACTCTCTTCGAGTCCGGACAGAACCGCGTAGCGCGGTTGGTGCCGGGCGCAAAGCTCGCGCAGCGCATCGCTGGACCGGTGAGCCGTCAAGGCGAATATCGAGTATCTCTCGCCATGGTGTGCGACGACATCGAGCGTGCTCGCCCCAACGGACCCGGTCGCGCCCAGGACCGTAAGCCCCTGGGTGCGTCGTCCGCGCTGCGCTCGTGGTGCAGTTGCGCTCACGTCCTCGCCATCCAATGCATAAGCAACGCGGCGATCGGAAGCACCGCTGTCGCACTATCTATCCGATCCAGCACGCCCCCGTGACCAGGAAGCAGTGAGCCGCTATCTTTGACCGACGCCTGCCGCTTAAGCGCCGATTCAAACAAGTCGCCGAGAACGCTTACCAGCAACAGCACTTCGGCGCCCACCAGATACACTAGCCAGACTGTACCTCTCACACGTTCAGCAAGCTGCGGGACCAGTATCGCGCAAATAATAGCGTAGGCCGCGGTCGCCAAGGCAGCACCGGCCACGCCCTCCCAGGTCTTTCCGGGACTGATGCTGGGCGCGAGCTTGTGCCGACCGAGTTTCCGTCCGGTGAAATAGGCGGCCGTGTCCGAGACCCACACCAAACCCAGCGCCAGCAGGAGATCCATGCGCGGCATGACAACCATAGCCAGCGCCGCGGGCAGCAGAACGCAGAACCCGGCTACTCGCAACAACCACTTCGGACGATCGCGCACGCCGGCGCGCAACCAGGCCGGAACGGCACCGAGCCACAGCAGCAGCGCGCCGCCGAATATGGTTTTCTCGGCGACCCAGGCTTCGTCGACCAGATCAAGCATCCACAACGCGGCCGCAAAGGCCAGCGTTATCGTCATGGCGTACAACGCTCCCTGGCCCGGCGCGAAGTGGGCAAGCTTTCCGCACTCGAATGCGCCCAGGCAGACCAGTACCCCCACAAGCACGGCGAACTGGTTTCGGCCCAGCAGCATGAGTGCCGCGCCGAAGGCAACCAGGAGTACCGCCGATGTCAGGATTCTGGTTGAAAGCAAACCGCTTAGGCCGCCGCTCCGGTGGCCGACTCCGACCCGGAAGCGGCACCCTCCTCGCCAAGCTGCTCGCTGGTGCGACCGTAGCGACGCTCACGCCGCCGATACGATCCGATCGCTGCCTGCAACGCGTTCGCATCGAAGTCCGGCCACAGGGTATCGGTGAAATACAGCTCCGTGTAGGCCAGCTGCCAGAGGAGAAAGTTACTCACTCTTTGCTCTCCACCTGTACGAATGAACAGGTCGGGCTCCGGCGCATAGCTCATCGCCAGATACGGTGCGACTGCCTCCTCCTCTATCGGGCCAAACGCGACATCCGGTTGCTCGCGCAGCAGCTTCGACAGGGCCTGGAGAATATCCCACCGGCCGCCGTAATTCGCCGCGATAGTCAGCGTCAAGCCCGTATTGTTCGCCGTCAGCGCCTCGCCACGTTCGATCAAAGCGCGAATCTTTGGATCGAATCGCTGTGTATCGCCGACCAGTTTTAGGCGGATGCCATTGCGGTGCAGCTTCTCCACCTCGTTGCTCAGAGCACCGTGGAACAGCTGCATCAACAGCGCCACCTCGTCCGGCGGGCGCCGCCAGTTCTCGGAGCTGAAGGCAAACAAGGTAAGGTACTCCACGCCGAGTTGGGCGCAAGCCTTGACCACTGCTCGCACGGACTCGACGCCCCGCTTGTGTCCCGCGAATCGCGGCAGATGGCGCTGCCTGGCCCAGCGACCGTTTCCGTCCATGATGACGGCGATGTGCCGCGGCAGAGCGCCGTGAGCCGGAATTTCGCGCGTCGAACTCGCGTATGTGCTCATCGCAGCCTCATAGCCCCATCAGTTCGCTTTCCTTCTGCTGCAGGAGCGCGTCAATCTCCGTTACATGGCGGTCGGTGAGCTTCTGCACATCGTCCTGAGCCCGACGCTCATCGTTCTCCGATACTTCCTTCTTTCTTAGCGCTTCCTTGAGCGTGTGATTCGCATCGCGCCGCAGGTTGCGCACCGCGACGCGCGCATTTTCCGCCTCGTGACGCACCACCTTGATCAACTCCTTGCGTCGCTCCTCGGTCAGCGCAGGCATGGGAACCCGGATCGACTCGCCCATAGCGGCCGGATTTAGTCCCAGGTCGGACTCGCGAATCGCCTTTTCCACCGCCTGCACCATCTTCTTTTCGAATGGCGCAACCCCGATCGTACGTGCGTCGAGCAGGGTAATCTTGGCCACCTGGTTTAATGGCGTGGCCGTACCGTAATAGTCGATCATGACGTGATCGAGGATACCAGTGTGCGCGCGCCCGGTTCGCACCTTGGACAGATCCGATTTGAACGCGTCGATGCTCTTGCGCATCTTCTGCTCGGTGCTCTTCTTGAGTTCCGGAATCATGTCGGCCTCCCTTGCAGACTTACACGTGCACTAGCGTACCTTCGTCCTCGCCCAGGACAACGCGCCGCAACGCGCCCTTCTTGAAGATGCTGAAAACGTTGATCGGGAGCTTCTGATCGCGGCATAGTGTGAGTGCAGTCGCGTCCATCACCCTGAGGTTGCGCGCGATCGCTTCGTCGAAACTGACACGGCGATATCGCGTCGCTGCAGCGTCCTTCTTCGGATCGGCAGTGTATACGCCGTCGACCTTGGTCGCCTTGATGACGATCTCCGCGGCCATCTCGCTGCCGCGCAGTGCAGCGGCAGTATCCGTGGTAAAGAACGGATTTCCCGTGCCGGCGGCGAAGATGACGATCTTGCCCTCTTCGAGGTAGCGAATCGCTTTGCCACGAATGTAGGGTTCGACAATCTGCTCCACGTTTAGTGCCGACTGAACACGGCTTGCCAACCCGGCGTGGCGCATGGCGTCCTGCAGCGCTAGTGCGTTCATCACGGTGGCGAGCATACCCATGTAATCCGCGGTAGCGCGGTCCATGCCCGAAGCGCCCGGTGCAACGCCTCGAAAAATATTGCCGCCGCCGATTACGACGCCGATCTCCACGCCCAAACCTGACACCTGCGCGATCTCGGCCACAATGCCCTCGATCGTCTGGCGGTTGATTCCGTAGGGATCACTCCCCATCAGCGCTTCGCCGGAAAGCTTGAGCAGGATGCGCTTGTATCGGGGTATCAAGGTTCTGATTCTCCGGCGCGCTGGCTATGTCCGGCTAGCGCGCCAACCCCGCCTGCGCCTGGACTTCCGCCGCGAAGTCGTTCGATTTTCTTTCGATTCCCTCGCCGACGACGATATACCTATAACCGTGCACTCTGGCTTTGTTCGCGGCCAGCATTTTCTCGACGCTTCGCTTGTCGTCCTTCACGAACGGCTGCCCAAGCAAGGCGATCTCGCCAAGGAACTTGTTCATCCCCCCTTCGACCATCCTGGCCACGATCTCAACGGGTTTGCCCGACTCCCTGGCTCTCGCGCTCAGGATCTCGCGCTCGCGTTCCAGTACGTTCGCCGGCACGTCGCCTTTGGCCAGATACGCAGGCTTGGCGAACGCGATGTGCATCGCGAGATCCTTGCCGACCTGTTCCGGACCCTCGTAATCGACGATAACGCCGATCTTCGCCCCGTGCAGATAGAGCGCGAGGCGCGAAGTGGTCTGAAGACGCTCGAAACGGCGAATCGAAATATTCTCACCGATCTTCTGCACCAGATTGCGCCTGCGTTCCTCCACTTTGACGCCATCGAGATCAAGAGAGGCCAGCGCGTCGATATTCGCCGGATCTGCCTTCGCCACCAATCCTGCCACGCCGTTGGCGAAAGAAAGGAAATCCTCGTTCTTTGCCACGAAGTCCGTTTCGCAGTTGACCTCGACCAGCGCGCCCAGTCGGGCGTCCGAGGAAAGGAATGCACCAACAACCCCGTCTGCCGCAATTCGCCCCGCCGCCCTGCTTGCTTTTGCCCCGCTCTTTATCCGCAGAAGTTCTTCCGCCTTCTGCAAGTCGCCCGCGGTTTCACTGAGCGCCTTCTTGCATTCCATCATTCCGAGCCCGGTCATTTCCCGGAGTTCTTTCACCAGGCCCGCGGTGATCTCTGCCATTGCCGACTGCTCCTTGCCAAGGGCCGTCCAGCCCGATTGCTCGAATGAAAGTTACAGGTTGAAAAAAGGGGCCGGCGGCCCCTTTTCACACCCCTAGCTGCGCCCTCGTCATTCCTCGCCTACCTCGTCATCCACCTCGACGAATTCGTCGCGCGACGCTTCGACGATCTCATCCACGGATTGAGAACGTCCTTCGAGAACCGCGTCGGCGACGCCGCGCGCATACAACCTGATCGCGCGGCTCGAGTCGTCGTTGCCCGGGATGACGTAGTCGATGCCCTCCGGCGAATGATTGGTATCGACCACACCCACGACGGGGATGCCGAGCTTCACCGCTTCCGCGATGGCGCCCTTCTGATAACCCACGTCGATCACGAACATCGCGTCGGGCAGGCTCGCCAGATCCTTGATTCCGCCAAGGGAGCGGTTCAGCTTCTCCAATTCCCGCTGCAGTCCCAGCGCTTCCTTCTTTGACATCCGCTCGAAGGTGCCGTCCTGCGCCATTTGCTCCATTTCCCTCAAGCGCTTGATGGATTGCTTTACGGTCTTGAAGTTTGTCAGCATTCCGCCGAGCCAGCGGTGATCTACGAAGGGCATACCACAGCGCACCGCCTCTTCGCGGATGATCTCGCGCGCCTGGCGCTTGGTGCCGACAAACAGCAAATTGCCCTTATTTGCAGCGAGGCGCCGGATGTACTTGAGCGCATCCTGGTACATTGCCAGGGTCGTCTCAAGGTTGATTATGTGTATCTTGTTGCGATGACCGAAGATGAACGGCGCCATCTTCGGGTTCCAGTATCGAGTCTGGTGCCCGAAATGCACGCCGGCCTCGAGCATTTGACGCATGGTCACTGACACTATCGCTCCTTCTCTTAGGGTTGAGTCTGCCGCGCGGCCGAACCGTCGACCCGGCGAAAGCCGGGCACCCTAACCGGCCGGGCAGGATATTTGGCCGGGACGCGCCACTTAGACGCAAGCCCAACCAGCCCAAAATTCTAGCATAATCAGCTAGCAACGCTCAATACAATTGCCTCTCGAGGGTGATGCTCGTATCCTCCACACCTTTTGCCCGCCCATGGCCGTAACGCGCAAGACACCCGACGAAATCGCGAAGATGCGGGTCGCCGGTCGTCTCGCGTCCGAAGTGCTGGATTTCATCACGCCCCACGTCCGTCCCGGGGCGTCAACGGGCGAGCTCGACGCGCTGTGCCACGATTACATGGTCAAGGTGCAAGGCACCGTTCCGGCACCGCTGAACTATGCGCCGCCCGGCTACAAGCCCTACCCGAAGTCGATTTGCACCTCGGTAAATCACCAGGTTTGCCACGGCATCCCGGGCGAGCGCGTACTCAAGAACGGCGATATTCTGAACATCGACGTGACGGTCATTAAGGAGGGCTACCACGGGGACTCGAGCCGGATGTACTACGTCGGCGAACCTGGCGTACAGGCGCGCCGGCTGGTCGAGGTCACCTTCGAATGCATGTGGCTCGGTATCGTACAGGTCCGCCCCGGTGCGCGCCTGGGTGACGTCGGTGCCGCAATCCAGACAAACGCCGAAAAGCATGGCTTCTCGGTCGTGCGGGAGTTCTGCGGACACGGCATCGGACGTAATTTCCACGAGGAACCCCAGGTCCTGCATTACGGCAGACCGGGCACCGGACTGGCGCTCGAGAGCGGCATGACATTTACCGTCGAACCGATGATCAACGCCGGAAAAGCCGCGATCCGCGAACTGGCCGATGGCTGGACGATCGTGACCAAGGACCACAGTCTTTCCGCTCAGTGGGAGCACACCGTACTCGTCACGGAGTCGGGCTACCAGGTGCTGACGGTGTCGTCCAACTCGCCGCCGCCGCCCGCCTTCGCGGCGTAGATCATGGCTGCGGCGCTGCCCCGCCCCGGGACGCCCATTTCGCAGGTGCGCGCGGAGTTGCAGGCTGCGCGCAGTGCTCTGCGCGAAGCCTACCTTCGGCAACCGCGACCGCGCGCGTTGCTGCGCGCGCACTCGAACCTGGTCGATCGCACAATCAAGGCTCTGTGGCGCGAATTACGGCCTGCGGCGGGCGGGGCGTTGCTGGCAACTGGCGGGTACGGCCGGGGGGAGCTGTTTCCGTTTTCGGACATCGATATTCTGATCTTGCTGGCAAAGGAGCCGTTGGCCGAGGAGCGCGGCCGACTCGAAATGCTCGTCGGGCAGCTATGGGACATCGGGCTCGAGACTGGTCACAGCGTACGCACGATCGAGGCCTGTCGCGAAGCCGCCGATACCGACATTACGGTTCGCACCGCGTTGCTTGAGGCGCGCTTTCTCGCCGGCAGCCGCGCGCTATATCGAAAGCTCGGGACGGCTCTTGATCAGGGGTTCGACCCGGCATCGTTCTACAAGGCGAAGAAGCTTGAGCAGGAACAGCGTCATGCCAAGCACCAGGACACGCCATATTCCCTCGAGCCAAACCTGAAGGAGGCGCCCGGCGGGCTGCGCGACCTGCACGTTATCCAATGGATCGCCAGGGCGGCACGAATCGGACACGACTGGCGCGATCTCGAGACACACGGCCTGATTCAGCATGACGAGATGCGTCAGCTCGAGCGAAGCGAGTCCATGCTGCAGAACTTGCGAATTCGCCTGCATTACCTCGCTGGGCGGAGAGAAGACCGGCTCGTGTTCGACCTACAGAACGCGCTCGCGGAGCAACTCGGCGATACGGGAACGCCGAATCGCCGCGCCAGCGAAGTGATGATGCAGCGCTATTACCGCACGGCGAAGACGATCACCCAGCTGAACACGATCCTGCTGCAGAATCTGGGCGCCCGCCTGTTTCCCAAGTCGGAGGTCGAACTGCAGCCCCTGAACGAGCGCTTCCGGGCTCGCGGCGAGCTGCTCGAGGCTTGCGACGAGGGTTTGTTTGAGCGCGAGCCGCTCGCCGTGCTGGAAAGCTTCCTTCTCATGCAGCAACATCACGAGCTCCAAGGCATGACCGCTCCCACGCTACGGGCGCTGTGGCGGGGACGGGGTCGAATTGACGCGAGGTTCCGGCGTGATCCGGTCGCGCGACTGATGTTTCTGCAGATTCTGCAGCAGCCGCGTGGCATCGTGCACGAGTTCAGGCGCATGAATCAGTATGGGATCCTCGGCCGCTACCTGCCGGAATTTGGCCACGTGGTAGGGCAGATGCAGCACGACCTGTTTCACGTTTACACCGTCGACCAGCACATCCTGATGGTGCTGCGAAACCTGCGCCGCTTCACAATGCCGGAACTGGGACACGAATTTCCCCTCTGTAGTCAGCTAATGAGCGGCTTCGCGCGCGCCTGGCTGCTCTATGTCGCCGCGCTCTACCACGACGTGGCGAAGGGCAGAGGCGGAGACCATTCCGAGCTCGGTGCGCACGACGCCCGGATCTTCTGTCGCCGACACGGACTTGCGACGGAAGACAAGGACCTCGTCGTGTTTCTGGTCACGAATCATCTCGCGATGTCGATGGTGGCACAGAAGCGGGATGTCCACGATCCCGTAGTCATTCGCGCATTCGCCGATCGGGTCGGCAGTGAGCGACGTTTGATTGCACTGTATCTGCTGACAGTTGCGGATATTCGCGGCACGAGTCCGAAGGTCTGGAATGCCTGGAAAGCAAAGTTACTCGAAGATCTCTTTCGCGCAACCCGGCGTGTTCTTACCGGCGAAACACTTCAGCTCGACACCGCACTCACCGAGAAGCAGGCAGAGGCGACACGGCTGCTCAGGCTCTATGCGCTTTCGGAAAGCGTGAAGGACCGTTTCTGGGCGCAACTCGACACAACCTATTTCCTCCGTCACGACGCGCAGGAGATCGCCTGGCAGACGCGCAATTTGCACTACCGAGTGAACGCGGAGAAGCCCGTAGTGAAGGCGCGCCTCGCGCCGTTTGACGACGGCCTGCAGGTGATGATCTATACCCGCGATCGGCCGGCTCTGTTCGCCCGCATCTGCGGCTGTTTTGACAGGATCAACTTCAACATCGTCGAGGCCAAGATCCATACGACCAGGAACGGATACGCGTTGGACACCTTTCTCGTGATGGGTGAGGGCAACGGCGTGCATTACCGGGACATGATCAATCTGGTCGAAACCGAGCTCGCCCAGGAGCTCGAATCCGAGGCCCCGCTCGGCCCCCCGCGGGGCGGTCGCCTCTCGCGCCGCGTGCGACATTTCCCGGTGTCGCCCGTGGTCGATATTCGTCCGGACGAACGCGGAACCTACCAGGTGCTGTCGATCGTCGCCAGCGACCGTCCCGGCCTGCTCTATGGCGTGGCACGCACCCTCGCCCGATACAGCCTCGACCTGCATACCGCAAAGATCAACACGCTCGGCGACCGAGCCGAAGACGTGTTCCTGATTTCTGGCGGCGCGCTGGCCGACCCCAAGACAGTCCTACGCCTAGAGCAGGAACTGGCGAAGGAACTGCAGGTCTGAGCGGTGCCTACTCCTCGGGCGGCAGCTCTTCGCCGGGTAACAGGGCGTCATTGAACCCGAAATTTCTCAGATCTCGTATCCGCATCGGATACAGAATCCCGTCCAGATGGTCGCACTCGTGCTGCACTACGCGCGCGTGGAACCCTTCTGCCACTCGCTGGAAAGGTCTACCCCGTTCATCGCGCCCCGAGTACCGGAGCTTGGTGTAACGAGACACCAGGCCGCGCATGCCGGGAACCGAAAGGCATCCCTCCCAGCCCTCCTCGATCTCGGGCGACAGCGGCTCGATGACCGGGTTGATCAGAACAGTATCGGGCACCTCCTCCACGCCGGGGTAGCGCGGATTGCGCTTCACGCCGAAGATCACGACACGCAGGCCGACGCCGATCTGGGGCGCCGCCAGCCCGGCGCCGTCGAGGTGCGCCATCGTGTCTCGCATGTCGGTGAGCAACGCATAGAGTTCGGGGGTCGCAAAGCGCTCGACCGGCGCCGCGACCGTCAACAGCGACGAATTGCCCATCTTGAGAACTTCCCGGATCATCCGCCCCCCAAGCACTCGATGATTCTGCGCACGCGGCTCATCGCCTCTTCCAGCACTGCGCCGATCCGCTCCAGCGAGATGCCCCGTGCGCTGTCCCCGCGCCCTGCTGCGTAGTTGGCGACCACCGCGATCGCCGCGTACTCCAGGCCGAGTTCCCGTGCAAGGGCCGCTTCGGGCATGCCTGTCATTCCTACCACGTCCGCCCCGTCGCGTTCCATGCGATTGATCTCGGCCGCCGTCTCCAACCGCGGACCCTGCGTCGCGGCGTAGACGCCGCCGTCCACCACCTCTTCCTGGCATGATCGCGCGGCTTCGCGTATGCGTTGCCTGAGAACGGGCGAATACGGATGCGTGAAATCGACGTGCGTCACGGGTGCGTCCGCGCCCTCGAAAAAAGTCGAACCACGCCCCCAGGTGTAGTCGATTATCTGGTCCGGGATCATCAGCGTGCCGGGCCCCAGATCACTGCGGATCCCGCCTACGGATGCCACCGACACGACGCCGGCGACCCCTTCTTCCTTCAATGCCCACAGGTTCGCGCGGTAATTGACTTCGTGGGGCGCGACCGCGTGGCCGTAGCCGTGGCGTGCGAGAAAAACCACCTCGTGACCGCCGATGCGACCGAACGTAAGCGGACCCGAGGGCTCACCGTACGGCGTGCGCACCGCCTTGCGCCGCTCTATCGCAAGGTTACCCAGCTGCGACAGACCGCTACCGCCGATGATCGCCAGCATCAGGTTCTCCTGACGGCGCGGATTTCCGGAAGATTGCGCCAATAGCCCTTTGCATCCATTCCGCAACCGAACACGAATCGATCCGGAATTGTAAGGCCCACGAAGTCCGCGGCGATCGGCTTGCTTCGTGCCAGCATTTTCTCCACTAAGACCGCGCTGAACACCCGCGTCGCGCCCTGTTCGAGCAGCCTGTTTCTGATCGCGAACAGGGTCGTCCCGCCATCGAGGATGTCATCCAGCACTAGCACGGCGCGACCCTGCACGCCTGCCGGGGGCGCCACGCGCCACTGGAGCGCGCCGCCCGTGGTTGCGTTGCCGTAGCGCGAGGCATGCACGTAGTCCAGATCGAGCGGGATCTGCAGCAGCGGCAGGAGCTGCCCCGCGAAGACCACGGCCCCGGCCATCACTACCAGAACCAACGGATAGGCGTCGCAGAGCCGGCCGTTGATCTCCCCGGCGACGCGATGGATTGCCGCTTGCACCTCGTCGGCGCTCGATATCAGGTCGGAGTTCTCGAGAAAGGCCCGAGCCTCCCCGGGATCGCGCATTCTCAGTAGGTGAACGTCACCACGTCGTCGTCCATCGCCTGCGAGATCACGTACGCGCCGCCGACCGTCTCCTCGATCTCGGGAATCAGGTCCTCGCCCCAGAGCTCCAGTGTCGGAGTGCACACTTTGAACTTGACGCCGGCTTCGTGCGCATCCTTCATGAAGTCATAAACGCTCTTGGGTGAGCCTTCCTTGACGTGCAGCTTCTCCGCCACGCCCTTGATCGCGAGTTCGCCGGCGCGGCCCGTAAGCACCACCTCGACCTCGTACTCCATGGCGGCAGCCACGGTCGCCTGAAAAAAGGGCGCGCCGAGTTCGGCGGGATCTCGCGGGTCGGTGTTCACCATCACGATCATGAGCTTGTCGGCCATATATCCCTCCCATGCGCCCATATTAGCGAATGCTAAACCATGCGAGTATAGCCGAAGCGATCGCCCCTACTTGGCGCGCGTGCGCAGGTAACGCGCAAATTCCGCCCCGATCTCCGGATGCCGCAAAGCGAACTCCACGCTCGCCTTTAGGTAGCCGAGTTTCGAACCGCAGTCGTATCGCTCGCCCGGCACGCGCATCGCGAGGATCCGTTCTTCCCCGAGCAGCGCCGCAATGCCGTCGGTCAACTGGATCTCCCCTCCGCTGCCGGGTCTCGCCTGCGCGAGCAGATCGAAAATCCGCGGCGTGAGGACATAGCGTCCTACCACGGCAAGCGTCGAGGGCGCATCCGCGGGACGCGGCTTCTCGACGATGGCCCGGATCGGGGACAGCTCGGCCTGCGGATCGTCGACGCTCACGATGCCGTAGCTTCCGGTCTGCTCCCGCGGTACCGGCAGGACGCCGATCACTGAGCAATTCTCGGTCTCGAAGCGAGCCGCCATCTGCGCGATCGCGGAAGGGGTCGCGTCCATCAGTTCGTCGGCCAGCAGGATGGCGAACGGTTCGTTGCCTACGACTGGCCCGGCGCAGAGCACCGCGTGCCCGAGTCCGAGCGGTTCTGCCTGCCGGATATAAATGCAGCGGCAGTGATCCGGCAGAACGGTCTGGACCATGTCGAGCAGCCTCTGCTTGCCCTTGAGCTCAAGTTCGGTTTCCAGCTCGTAAGCCTTGTCGAAATGATCTTCGATTGCGCGCTTGTTGCGTCCGGTAATGAAAATCAGGTCGGTAATGCCCGCTGCCGCGGCTTCTTCGACCGCGTATTGGATGAGCGGTTTGTCGACGATCGGCAGCATTTCCTTCGGGCTCGCCTTGGTGACCGGCAAAAACCGGCTGCCCAAACCCGCTACCGGGAACACCGCCTTCCGAAGCTTCGGCTGCATGTCGTCTATAGCCCTTTCAGCAGATCGAGAAACGCATCCTCGTCCAGAATCGTGATTCCAAGCGCCCTTGCTTTTTCGAGCTTGCTTCCGGCATCGCTTCCTGCAATAACGTAGTCGGTCTTTTTCGACACGGATCCGGCGACTTTATGCCCCTTTGCTTCGATACGGGCGCGCGCTTCGTCGCGCGGCATGTTCGGCAGGGTTCCAGTCAGGACGAAGGTCTTGACATCGCCCGACGCTTTCGCGGGAAGGCCGGCCCCTTCCTGCCAGCTTACTCCTGCATTGCGCAGCTTGCGGATCACGGTGCGGTTATGCTTTTCGTCGAAGAATTGACGGATCGAACGCGCAACTACCGGACCGACGTCGGGCACCCGCTCGAGAGTCTCGGTGTCCGCCTCGAGCAGGCGATCTAGGCTGCCGAAGTGCCGTGCGAGGTCGCGCGCGGTGCTTTCGCCCACGTTGCGGATTCCGAGCGCGTAGATGAACCGCTCGAGCGTAGTGTGCTTCGATCTTTCCAGCGCCTCGACCAGGTTCGCGGCCGACTTCTCGCCCATGCGCTCCAGACCCGCGAGCTGCCCGACCTTGAGCGAGTACACGTCTGCCGGCGTTTCGACCAGGGCCGAATCGACAAGCTGATCGACGAGCCGTTCGCCGAGCCCCTCGATATCCATCGCGCGCCGACTGGCGAAGTGCCGCAGGGCCTGCTTGCGCTGCGCCGGGCAAAAAAGGCCTCCGGAGCAGCGCGCGATTGCCTCGTCCTCTGCCTTCACCACCGCAGAGCCACATACCGGACATTTCTTCGGCATGTGAAACGGACGTGCGTCCTGTGGTCGCCGTGCGATCTGCACGGAGACAACCTCCGGAATCACGTCGCCCGCGCGTCGTACGACGACGCTGTCGCCGACGCGCACGTCCTTGCGCCGCAGCTCGTCCTCATTGTGCAGGGTCGCATTGGTTACCGTGACGCCGCCGACCAGCACCGGCTCGAGGCGCGCAACGGGTGTCAGCGCGCCGGTGCGGCCCACCTGCACGTCGATTGCCACGACACGCGTCGCCTGCTCTTCGGCCGGGTATTTGTGCGCGAGCGCATAGCGCGGCGCACGCGAGACGAATCCCAGGCTCTGCTGCCAGTCGAGCCGGTTGACCTTATAGACAACGCCATCGATCGCATAGGGAAGGCGGCCGCGCTTGCGCCCCATTGCCTCGAAATATCGCAGCAGGCCATCGACCCCCTTCACTACGTCGCGCTCGGCGCTTGCGCGGAATCCAAGCGACTCGAGCCGGTCCAGCGTTTCGGCGTGGGTTTTCCAGCGGGCATCCGCGGCCCACCCGACGCCGTACGCGAAGAAGTTCAACGGGCGGCTCGCGGTAACGCGTGAGTCGAGCTGGCGCAGACTGCCGGCCGCGGCATTGCGCGGGTTAGCGAATTCCCTTGCGCCGGCGTCGCGCTGCCGTTGGTTCAATTTCTCGAAGTCTCTAAGCAGCATCACTACCTCTCCGCGGACCTCCAGATCCTGCGTATCGGCCGCCGCCGGCAGACGCAATGGCAGGGTTCTCACGGTGCGAAGATTGGGCGTGACGTCTTCGCCCGTGCTGCCGTCCCCTCGCGTTGCGCCCTGGACGAACGAGCCCTTGCGGTAGGACAGGCTGATCGCAAGGCCGTCGAATTTAGGTTCGACCGCGTAGTCGACGACCTCCTGGCCGAGCGCTTCGCGCACTCGCCGATCAAAAGCATGAACTTCGTCGACGTCGAACGCATTGTTCAGAGACAGCATCGGCGTCCGATGCTTCACCTCCGCGAACTCGGCCAGCGGCTCTGCGCCGACGCGCTGTGTCGGCGAATCCGGGCTGGCCAGATCCCTGTGCCGCTGTTCCAGTTCGACCAATTCCCGGAACAGCCGGTCGTACTCGGCGTCCGTGATCTCAGGCCGATCCAGCGCGTAGTACAGTCGATTGTGCCGCTCGATCTCCCGCCGCAGCCATTCGACACGATCGCGTACCGACTTCGCGACGCTCATCGACCTGCTGCTCACGAAAACAGGCGCAGTGCCAAGGGCCCTCCCGGGGGCAGCCCGCGCCCCTCCAGCGCCTGACGCACGGCGTCGAGTTCAGCGCCGATCGCAGCCAGCGACTGCTCGTCGAGCTGACGCCCGTTGTCGTCGATCAGTGAGCCTCCGAGGCCCGCGGCAAGCTGGCGCGCGAAGCGCACCATCGATTCATATGTTCTGCGAACTTCCGGCACGCGAGGGACGTCGAGCGAAAATGTCAGCTTCGCAACCTCGCCGCCCTTCTCGCCTCCGACCACGATTACGGCGTAAAGGAGGTGCCCGTGCGCATCGCACAAGGCATGCTGCACGTCGGTCAGGCGCTCGAGCCCGGCGGCTGCGATTGCGGACTCAAGCTTGCTTGCCGGAAATGCGCTACCCGCCGCGGGGACCAGATTGAGAACTATTTGAATGTCGGCATCGGTGCAGAACTGATCGAGTTCGCGCGCGCGGTCCATCGCTTGCTTCATTTCCGGAGCGTCCGCCGAGGCGCCAAGTGTCGCAGCCAGGTTTTCCATCTCGGAACGGAACTCGATCAATTCCCCCTCGTTGACCACGCCCGCGCGTGACACCAGCTGAAGCGCAGCTTGGAA
>Ga0335081_10002906_pt1 | contig 26961 bp, 18 predicted proteins | sample Lox_Sample_35_FD_206713 | JGI IMG/M metagenome (GOLD analysis project Ga0335081, IMG submission 206713) | Soil microbial communities from Loxahatchee National Wildlife Refuge, Florida, United States - Lox_Sample_3.5 | ecosystem: Environmental > Terrestrial > Soil > Wetlands | place: USA...
TATACGGAGAAAGCCAGGCGCGTCATCTTTTTCGCACGCTATGAAGCCAGCCAGTTTGGGTCTCCTTATATAGAGACGGAGCACTTGCTGTTAGGACTCCTGCGTGAAGACAAGGCCCTGACGAATCGTTTCCTGCGGTCTCACGCGTCTGTCGAGTCGATCCGCAAGCAGATCGAGGGACACACCACTATTCGCGAGAAGGTTTCTACTTCGGTTGATCTTCCGCTGAGCAATGAATGCAAGCGCGTTCTGGCGTATGCGGCGGAAGAAGCTGAGCGGCTCTCGCATCGTCATATCGGAACGGAACATCTGCTGTTGGGCCTGCTGCGGGAGGAAAAATGCTTTGCGGCGGAGATCCTGCACGAGCGGGGATTGCGGCTTTCGACGATCCGCGAAGAGCTTGCCCGGACGACCCAGGAGAAGGCGCAGCCGCAGCGGCAGCGTGAAAGCTCGCTGCTCTCGGAATTCTCGCGGGATTTGACCCAGGCCGCCATGGACAGCCAACTCGATCCTTTGGTCGGTCGCGAAGGCGAAGTCGACCGGGTGATCCAGATTCTTTGCCGGCGCACGAAGAACAATCCGGTGCTGATCGGCGAGCCGGGCGTTGGAAAAACTGCCATCGTTGAGGGACTGGCGCAGCGGATCGCCGATGGGGAAGTTCCGTCCTTTCTGGCGGACAAGAGAATTCTCGCGCTGGATCTTTCGCTGATCGTTGCCGGAACGAAATATCGCGGCCAGTTTGAAGAGCGGCTGAAGACGATCATGAAAGAGTTGATGGAGTCGCAGAATTCCATCATCTTTATTGACGAGCTTCATACGCTGGTTGGAGCCGGGTCGGCGGAAGGATCGCTCGATGCAGCCAACATCCTGAAGCCGGCGCTTTCGCGCGGCGAGATTCAGTGCATTGGCGCGACGACTCCGGGCGAGTATCGGAAGTCGATCGAGAAAGATCGTTCGCTCGAGCGGCGATTCCAGGCCGTAAAGGTTCCGCCTCCGAACGAAACAGATGCGGTGAAGATCCTGTTCGGAATTAAAGACCGCTATGAGAAGTTCCACGCGGTCACCTATACCGACGAAGCGATCAACTTTGCGGTCTCGCATTCGAATCGCTACATTCCCGACCGGTTCCTGCCCGATAAGGCCATCGATCTGGTAGATGAAGCTGGAGCGCGCGTGAAGCTGCGCCAGACTTCTCTGCCGGAAGAGCTGACGGAAGTTCAGAAGCGAATCAAGTTCATCGTGCATCGCATGGAGAACGCCATTGCGAATCACGAGTTTGAGAAGGCACGTTTTTACTCCGACGAAGAACGCAAGGAGCGCGAGAACCTGCGCGCCCTGCGGGAGAAGTATCATCTCGACGAATCTTCGACGGGAGTGGTCAACCGCGAGGACATTGAAGATGTCGTCTCGCGGTGGACCGGCGTGCCGATCACCTCGATCAAGGAAGAAGAGACGCAGAAGCTGCTGCGGATCGAGGAAGAGCTGCACAAGCGGATCATCTCGCAGGATAAGTCGATCAGCGCACTGGCTCGGGCGATCCGGCGGTCGCGCGCGGGATTGAAGAATCCGAATCGGCCGATTGGATCGTTCCTGTTCCTCGGACCGACCGGCGTCGGCAAGACGGAAGTCGCGCGCACGCTGGCGCAGTTTATGTTCGGAACCGAGAAGGCTCTGGTGCGTTTCGATATGTCCGAGTTCATGGAGAAACACTCGGTCTCGAAGCTGATCGGTTCGCCCCCGGGATACGTCGGCTACGAAGAGGGCGGACAGCTGACTGAGCGCGTGAAGCGGGCTCCGTATTCGGTCGTGCTGCTCGACGAAATCGAGAAGGCGCATCCGGATGTGTTCAACATCCTGCTACAGGTGTTTGAAGACGGGCAATTGACCGACGGACTCGGCAACACGGTCGACTTCAAGAACACGATCATCATCATGACGTCGAACATTGGAGCGCGGCACTTGCAGAAGCGAGAGGGCCTGGGCTTCCAGTCGACGAAGGAAGAAGCGATCGCGGACAAAGTCGAAGAACTCGTGAAGAATGAAGTCAAGCGCACGTTCAATCCGGAGTTCCTGAACCGGCTGGACGAGATCATCATCTTCAACGCGCTGAGCGAAGCCGACCTGATCCAGATTCTGGAGCTCATGGTCACACAGCTCAACGCGAACCTGGCGCAGAAGTCGATCACGGTCACGGTGGCGGATGAGGCAAAGCGCTGGATCCTGAACCAGACCTTGACTGATCGCAGCTACGGAGCACGTCCGCTACGGCGCGCCCTGCAGAAATACATCGAAGACCCGCTGTCGGAGGCTTTGATCCAGGGAACGATCACAACGCGTCCGGCCTTTATCGAGGTCTTCCTCGAAGACAACAAGCTCTTCTACCGTCCGGTGGACTCAGAGAAGGCAGAGGGCGTGCTGTTGTACGAGAACTGAAGCCGTTAGCTTTCAGCCATCAGCCGCCAGCGAAATGCTGGCGGCTTTTGCTTTTTATTTCTGCAGGCCGGAGGTTCTCGGCTTTTCGGGAATTCACGATGGACATGTTCTTCTGATTGCTCCCCCATCTACCCGATTCTGTGCGTCCCTGACATAATGTGAGAATGGGGCGTATTTTCTTGAACGAAAATTGGCTTCCGAAGTCTGTTCTCTGTCTCCGAACCTACAACCGGCACAAGTTTCTGCACGACGTGATTGCCGGCATCACGGTGGGGCTGGTGGCCCTGCCCCTGGCGATGGCCTTCTCCATCGCGTCGGGCTTAACGCCGCAGGCGGGAATTTACTGCGCCATCGTGACCGGCTTCCTGATATCCGCGCTCGGCGGATCGAAGACGCAGATCGGCGGCCCGACCGGCGCGTTCGTCGTGGTGGTGGCCGGAATCGTCGCGGTGCACGGAGTCGACGGACTGTTCATGTGCACCGTGATGGCCGGAGTGTTGCTGGTCATCATGGGCGTGACCGGACTGGGAACGGCCGTGAAGTTCATTCCGCGGCCGGTGGTGATTGGGTTCACGAACGGCATTGCCGTACTGATCGCGAGCACGCAGGTGAAAGATTTCTTTGGCCTGCACCTCGACAAGGTTCCGGGCGTGTTCTCGCTGCGGATGCAGGCGCTGGCGCACAACTTTCATAGCCTGTCGTTCACGGCGACGGCGCTGGCGGTTTTTACGGTGCTGGCCCTGATCATCTGCCGCAGCGTATCGGCGCGGATTCCCGGGCCGATCGTCGCGCTGATTCTGGCGACGGTGGCCGTTTATTTCTTCAAGCTTCCGGTCGAAACGATCGGGACGAAGTTCGGCGGAATTCCGGGCGGGCTGCCGCATCTGCAGATTCCGAAATTTCGCGTGGACCTGATCCACGGATTACTAGGTCCGGCATTTACGGTGGCGATGCTGGGAGCGATCGAGTCGCTGATGTCCGCCGTGGTCTCGGACCGCATGAGCAACGACCGGCACAATCCGAATGTGGAGTTGATCGGACAGGGCGTAGCCAATGTGATTTCTCCCATGTTTGGCGGACTACCCGCCACGGGCGCGATCGCGCGCACAGCGACAAATATTCGCGCGGGCGCACAATCGCCCATCGCGGGGATGATTCATGCGCTGACACTGTTGTGCATTCTGCTGTTCGCCTCACGGCTCGTGAGTTATGTGCCGATGGCGGTGCTGGCGGGCATTCTGATGGTGGTCTCCTACAACATGGGCGAATGGCGCGAGATCCCGCAGCTGCTGAAGCTGACCAAAACCGATATCAGCATATGGCTCGTAACATTTGGCCTGACGGTATTTGCCGATCTAACGGTCGCAGTGGAAGCGGGGATGATCCTGGCAGCGTTGCTGTTCATCAGCCGCGTGGCGTCGACAACGACGGTCTCGCAGGTGACCGACGACTACGTTGAAGACGGGCGCGTGCACATCCTGCAGGATAAAGACATTCCCTACTACGCGACGATCTTCCGGATCCATGGTCCGTTCCTCTTTGGCGCTACCGACAAGATTGCGGCAGTTACAGAGAACGTGCATAAGCTGCCTCCGGTGGTGATCCTGCGGCTGCGGAATATGACGGCTCTTGATGCAACCGGGCTATTCGCCATCGAAGAAGTCGCGAAGCAACTGCATGCCAGCAAGCGGACGTTGATCTTGTGCGGAGCGCGCGAGCAGCCAGCGCAACTGATCCATCAGGCAGAGTTCGCCGAAGTCATTGGGGAAGAAAATATCTGCGAAAACGTGCAGCACGCCCTTCGAAGAGCGGAAGAGGTGTTCGAGGGGCTCGAGAGCAAGGCCGTAGCTGCGAGCCGATAGCCGCTACAGCCTCTCCGTTGGGACGCGGCGCTTAGTCATCGATCTGCGATTAGAATTGTCAACTGACGTCCCTATCATGAACAGACGGGTCATCCTGATCATTACACTCCTGCTGGCGCTGGCTCGTGTCTCCCCGGCCCAAACGCAAATCAATTGGCAAGGTCACAGCTGGAAAATCACCAATGGGGGCATGGCTGGCGTTGCGCCGGGAGACCCCAGCAATGTCTCAGTTGACGCAAGCGGCTTTTTGCATCTCAGCATCGTCAAGAAGGCCGGAAGGTGGACGGCTGCCGAGTTGTTCACAGCGGATAATCTGGGCTTTGGAACCTACCAGTGGGTGGTCGAGGGAGATGTGTGGAACATGGAGCCGGTGACGGTTCTGGGCCTCTTCCCTTATGGGCCAACCCACGGGATCGGCAAAGATGCAACCAATGAGATCGACATCGAATTTTCGCAGTGGAATAACACTTGCGCATGTAATGCCGATTTCACCATTTACCCACCGGTTTCGCGCGGGCACGATAAGCCGAGTTATGAGCTTAATTTTAAAGTCGACAAGGGAACAAATCTCACCACGGCTCGCATGGTGTGGACTCCCGCGAGCATTGTCTTCACGCTGATGAGCGGAAATCAGCCGCTCGGCACGACCGCAAATGTTCTGAAAACCGCAACTTATACATCCTCCAAGGCAGACATTCCACAACAGGCAATCCCTGTCGGTATCAATCTCTGGGCATTCAAGTCGGTGCCGACTACGAGTCAGTCGGTGATTATCCGTAGTTTTCAGTACGCCCCGTGATCCGCTCGGCTTCGCTTAGGTCAAACTGTGTCCCACGGGAACATTCTTAGTCTTCGATCCGCTGGACGACGGAGAGAATCTTCCACTCTCCATCCACCTTCGACAAAGTCACGTAGTCGACCCAGCCGGGCGTGACCAGTTTGGCGGAGGCGATGTTTCCACTGATGTCGAGCACGCCGACCTGTTCGGTCTTGCTCGCCGCGGGCATGTCCGGGGCGCCAGATCGAACCATGCCGATCATGTCGGATCCCGTGAACTGGCGCACGGGAATGGTGCCGTGAAGCATCAGCTTCATGTAATGCGGATGAAGCGTTCGCTGCATGCGCGGAGCGTCTCCGGTGTAATAGGCTTCGATGTAGTCGGTGACGGTGGCGCGGATGGCGGAGGCATCATCGGCGGGCTGGCTGGTTTGGGCGTTGGCTGTGAGCGTGGCGAATAATACGAGCGAAAGTGCGGCAGCGGCGAAGTGTTTCATAGACGTACTCCTGCGGCGTAAAGCGGATCGGGCAGCTTGATTATGAGCGCTCGGTCAAGCGGAGAGAACTACACTAAGGGTCATGGCCGCCTCAGGAATCGAGCTGGCGCTCGACGGACAGCCGAGGGCGGCTGTCCCCACAAGTGCTCCTATTCTGCGTCCAACCACTTGAGTAGCCTTTGGGAACGGCTATCCCTTATGCTCTTACCTTGAGAACCGCTTTCCTCCGATGATCATCAACCACGCCGAACGCGCGCACAACCATAACTGGGAACTCGACCCGGTCATCCGGTCGCTGCTGGATACGGACTTCTACAAGCTGCTGATGCTGCAGTTTATCTGGAAGCACTTTCCGAAAACGCGTGTGACATTTTCGCTATACAACCGGCATCCGTCGGTGCGGATGGCGGATATTGTTCATGTGGAAGAACTCAAAGTTCAGCTGCAGCACGTTCGCGGACGGCGCTTTCGCAAGTCGGAACTGGTGTGGCTGGCGGGCAACACGTTTTACGGGCGCAAGGGAATTTTCGAACCGGCGTTCCTCGATTGGCTCGAGCATGAATTCCAGCTCTCGGATTACCAGCTGCGCGTGCGCGATGGGCAGATCCACCTGACATTCGAAGGCGCGTGGACCGAAACCACGATGTGGGAACTGTACGCGCTCGCGATTCTCGACGAACTCAAGACGCGCGCGGCCCTGAAGACGTTGAGCGAGTTCGGGCTCGACATTCTTTACGCGCGGGCGAAGACAAAGCTGTGGAACAAGATCGAGCGGCTGCGCGGTGTGCCCGGATTGAGCGTCGCGGATTTCGGCACGCGGCGCCGGCACAGTTTTTTGTGGCAGGAATATGTCGTGGTCGCGATGGCTACAAATCTGGGGAGCAACTTCATCGGAACGTCCAACGCGTTCCTCGCGCACAAGCACGACCTGGAGGCAATTGGAACAAACGCGCACGAGATTCCAATGGTGATGGCTGCGCTGGCTCACGATGATGTGGCGCTGAAAGAATCTCAATATCGCGTGCTCGAACTGTGGCAGCAGACGTACGAAGGCGCGCTGCGCGTAATGTTGCCCGACACATTTGGAACGACGCAATTTCTGGCCGCGGCGCCGGACTGGGTGGCGGACTGGACCGGCCAGCGCGTCGACAGCAAGGATCCGTATATTGCCGGCGACGAATATATCGCGTGGCTGAAGTCAAAGGGGCGCGATCCGCGCGACAAGCTGATGATCGCTTCCGACACCCTCGATGTGGATGCGATCCTCGGGCTGCAGGCCTATTTCGGCGGGCGGCTGGGAAAGAATGTTCGTCCGGATGATTTTCGCAGCGCGGCAGACTTTCACGACACGGCGAAGTGGACGGCCGATCGACGAATCCGGTTCAGCGCCGGCTGGGGTACGCTGCTGACGAATGACTTTCGTGGATGCAATCCGAACGAAGGCGATGGATTCGATCCGATCAGCCTGATTTGCAAGGTGTCGTGCGTGGAGGGGCGTCCGGCTGTGAAGCTCTCGGATAACTATGCGAAGGCGCTGGGGCCTGCAGAGGAGATCGAACGGTATAGCCGCGTGTTTGGGACGGCTGGCATGGTGAATGCGCCGGTTGTCGCGTAGGAATGGTGATTGTTGATTCTTTGATTGTTGAATGTCTGCTCTTCCTCAGCGTTCTATGTCACATTAGAAGCACATGCCTGCCAACGACGACGCCAGGGCCGGACGCGCCGCCTTTCAGCATCCCGGGTTTGTGTTGTTTGAGATCGCACGATTCCTGATCGTGTCTGCGGTCGAGATGCAGGCCGTGGCCGTGGGATGGCAAGTCTACGAAATCACCAAGCGGCCGCTCGATCTCGGCTTCGTCGGGTTGGCCCAGTTCCTGCCGGGAATTCTGTTGTTCCCTATCTCCGGACACGCATCCGACCGATTCGAACGAAACAAAGTCCTGTCGGTGTGCTACGCGGGATATGGCGTCTGCTTTGCGCTGCTGCTGATGCTGACGGAGCGCGGCACGCCGTCGATGATGTCGATCTACGAGGTGCTGGTGCTGCTGGGAGTGGTGCGTTCGTTTGCTAGCACCGCGAGCCGGTCGATTCTTCCTCAGCTCGTGCCGGAAGAACATTTTCCGAACGCGGTCGCGTGGAACGCGAGCGTGTTTCAAGCGGCAACGATCCTTGGGCCATCGTTTGGAGGAATCGTCTACGCCGCATTTCATGGACCGTCGATGGTGTACATCGTTGCGCTGGTCACGGCGATTGGAGCAACGCTGTCGTCGTTCAAGATCAAGCCGGAAGTGAAGGCGCGTCCGCGCGAGCCGATTACGCTGAAGACTGTGTTTGCCGGGCTCGACTACATCTGGAACAAGAAGCTGATTCTCGGCGCGATCTCTCTGGATTTATTCGCGGTGCTGCTGGGCGGCGCGGTGGCGCTCCTTCCGGTGTATGCGCGGGAGATCCTGCACACCGGCCCGTGGGGATTGGGACTGCTCCGGACGGCTCCGGGCGTGGGTGCTGCCGTCATGGCGGTATCTCTGGCGCATCGTCCGTTGCGGGGACGGTCGGGCATCACGCTGCTGTGGGCCGTGGCAGGATTCGGCGTCTTTACCATCATTTTTGGCTTGTCGCACAATCTTGTGCTGTCGATGGTGGCGTTGTTCCTGTTGGGAGCGAGCGACATGATCAGCGTGATTATTCGCGCGACGCTCACCCAGCTGGCAACGCCGGACGAGATGCGCGGACGCGTTACGGCCGTGGACATGATCTTCATCGGGACGTCGAATGAGTTCGGACAGTTCGAGTCGGGTGTGACGGCGCAGTGGTTCGGGACAGTGCCGGCCGTGGTGCTCGGAGGCGTAGGAACGCTTGTCGTGATCGTCTTGTGGGCATGGTGGTTTCCGGAGTTGCGGAATGCCGGGGATTTGCGGGACATTACGGCTGCGAGCCTGCAGAGTGCTTCTGAGATCACGTCGGAGGGGGAGAGTTTGCCGAGCTAAACTCTCAGCTCGAGGAGAGCGGATTTCCCTACATGATTCATCTCCTTCCTTAATGGCTTCATGCCGTAGAATGTTCGGTCTCATTTCCCACGCATAAAGGATCCTGCTTGATCGAACGCTACTTCCGTCTCAAGGAAAACGGCAGCACGGTTCGCGGCGAGCTTCTGGGCGGGCTGACGACCTTCGTCACGATGGCGTACATCGTGGTGGTGAACCCGCAGATTCTGTCAGAAGCGGGAGTGCCGATCGAGGGTGTGGTGTTTGCGACCTGCGTCTCGGCCGCCGTGGCGACGCTGGTGATGGGACTGTATGCGAACTATCCCATCGCGCTCGCGCCCGGGATGTCGCTGAACGCGTACTTCACGTATACGGTTTGCCTGGGGATGCACGTGCCCTGGCGAACGGCGCTCGGCGTAATTTTCTTCTCGGGCATTGCGTTCCTGATTCTCACCGTCACGAAGGTGCGCGAACAGATTGTCAACGGGATTCCTGATTGCCTGAAACATTCGACCGCAGGCGGCATCGGGATGTTCATCGCATTCGTCGGGCTGCGGAATGCGAAGCTCGTGGTAGCGAATCCGGCGACGTTTGTAAGCCTGGGCAGTTTCGGGAGCCGCGAGGCACAACTGGCCTGCATCGGGCTGGGCATCATGCTGATCCTGATGACGCGGAAGGTGACGGGCGCTATCCTGATTGGGGTGCTTGGGACAACACTGGTCGGAATTCTGCGCGGGATGGAGCACTGGCCAGCTGCGATCTTCTCCATGCCGCATCCGAGTTCGACGTGGCTGCAGCTGGATCTGCGCGGGGCCATGCATCTCGGTCTGTTTGAAATCATCTTCGTGTTTCTGTTCGTGGATCTGTTCGACAACATCGGCACGCTGGTGGGCGTGTGCGAACAGGGCGGCTTTGTCGTCAATGGAAAGATTCCGCGCGTGGGGCGCGCGCTCGTATCGGACGCGGTCGGCACCGTCTTTGGCGCGCTGACCGGAACGTCGACGGTGACCAGCTATATCGAGAGCGCAGCGGGCGTGGCCGCGGGAGCGAAAACCGGGCTGGCGAACATTGTTACGGCTGCATTGTTCCTGCTGGCCGCGTTCTGCGCGCCGTTGGCGGCGGCGATTCCCGGATACGCGACGGCTCCGGCGCTGATTCTGGTTGGTGCGCTGATGACCGAGTCGATTGGACGCGTCGAGTGGAAGGATTTCACGGAGGCGATCCCCGCATTCGTGACTCTGCTGGCCACACCACTGACGTTCAGCATTGCGACCGGACTAAGTCTGGGATTGATCTCTTATACGCTGGTGAAAGTGGCAGCGGGCCGATTCCGCGAGATCAGTCCGGTGATATGGATTCTCACTCTGCTGTTTATCTTACGGTATATCTATCTGGCAGCTGCCTAGAATTACGGGACGTTGACCGTGACGGTTGCGGTGGTGCGTCCATACTGGTTGGTCGCGTAGATCGTGTAGGTCGTGGTGGCTGTGGGATTCACAGCGACGCTGCTGTCTCGCACGGCTCCCGGGCCGGGAGAGACGATCACGTAGTCGGCATTCGTCGCAGTCCACGAGAGCGTGACGCTTCCGCCGGAGGAGACGTGGGTTGGTGATGTGGCGAAGTTGGTGACTGCCGGCGCGGCACCAGTCGGGTAATTCGCGTTGGTGTAAATCGGATTCATCTGCACGACTTCAAACGCCGACGCCGGCACGGTCTTGAGCGAATCGAGATCGGATCCCCAGCGGCTGTCGGATGCTCCTGTCACAAATAATGCGCTGCCGTTGTCCGCCAGGATGAGGCCGTAGTGCTTCATCGCCGTGAGGATGACCTGCATCTGCGTGTCGAAGCCGGAAATGTCGTAGCTCGATTTCAGGCGAAGGCGCATGCCCATTGGCGGCGCGGACGAGTCGCTTGTGTTTGCGGCCCAGTGCGATGCCGGGGGTGTGAATGCCGCTCGCGTCTTTGGCAGCGTGAAGCGGAAGGCGTGCTGGATTTTTCCCGATGCGACTTCATCATAGCGGACGAGGCCCGGGAAGATTGGCAGGCCGGCGGCATCAGCCGACGTCCATGTGTAGGGACGCTGCTCGTCGCTGAGTAAGTCCCAGGCCGCGGTGGAGTCCGCGTTCCAGCTTCCGTCGCCGTTCATCGAGGCATTGTAGAGCTCGTAGAGAAAGCAGTTGCCATTGTCGAGGACGAGCACATGGCGATCGCCGGTGCTCGAGGACCCGCCTTCTACGGGAGCGCTGGCGGGCACGGGCATGGGCCCGGGATCGCTTTCGTCCGGATACGCGCCGAGATTGATGTTGACCAACTGCTGACTCCCGTTCACGACTGCATAAGGAATGCCGTACGTGGGATCGGCGCCCCAGTCGGGATGCAGATTCACCGATCCAACCCAATTCGTCATGATCGTGCTGGAGTTGGGATCAACCGGCGCGGAGGAAATGTCGGTATTCCAGAGGTTGTCGCTTGGGAATGGAAGAAATCCGTTGAGGTTCGCACCCTGGCCGGTCGACATCACATTGCAGGCAAGATTGCTGCCGCCCGTGCCGCCGTTGTTCCCGCCACCACCGCCGTTTCCGCCGGTGCTGAGTGTCGAATTAGAAACCCCGGAACAGGCTGTCAGAACGACGAGATGCGCAAACAAGAGCAGTGGGGGAAGGCTCCAGCCTGAACCGGGGCGGTGCATATCGAGAACATTCTGCGTGAGAATGCGATGCGCCGAAAGAGGCCTTTCGGACATGTCCCGATTCTAAGAGCCGTCGAAGAATAGGCCCCCGCTTGGAGCGAATTTGATCAGCTTTCACTTGCCGTGCAGAATGGTTTTTGCCGCGCCCATGTTGTCGTACTTGTCGTAGACCCGCACCACGACTACGTGCTCCGAGGCTGCGGCATCGGTTGCATTCGTAAGCGGGGCTTTGAAGTCGTAATCTTCCGTCTTCGAATCGGAGAGCTGTCCGACGGGATCGACGTACTGCCAGTCTCCGGCGTCAACGGAAAATTCAGCGCGCTTGATCGGCGAGAAACTGTCTTCCGCGCGGAAGCGTATGCGAATCTCTCCGTTCTCGAATGACGCCGCAAGATTCTCAATGCGCGGCGGAGTCGTATCGACCTCAAAGCGGCGGCTCTCGCGCTCGGCGGTGAGCGCTTCGCCGGGCGAGTGCGACGGCGCGTCGGAGGCAACGACCTTGATCGTGTAGCCTCCGTCGGGAAGAAGGCTCGCGTCGAACGAGTAGGCTTTGTCGGTGAGATTGTCCTTCAGCAGCAGCCAGCGCGATTCGCCGTCGCCGCGGTAGTACACCGAGTAGACGAGTTGATCGTCATTCTCGTCATGCGCGCTCCACTTCACTCCGATGGCATCGCGATCGTGCGAACTCGGGACAGGAGATTCGAAGTGAGCGCCAGTCGATCCGCTCAGATCGGCTCCAAGCGTGAGGCCGGTTGATTTGGCGAGCGGCTGATAGCGCACGCCGGGCTGCACCGAAACGTCGTCGATCTCAGGCGCGACGTTCTTCGGCAGGTAATTCAGCGTCACCGTATCGACCGACGGATTGGTGCTACCCGAATGGAGCGCTACTTTCCACTGCGCGTAGCGTGCGGCGGGAACTCCCATCTCGGCGCCTTTGTTCAGGTCCACTGGTTTCCACGGACTCCAGTTTCGGTCAGGGTTATCGACGTTGCCGCTGCGGGCAAGGAGGTCAACGTTGCCGGTGCCCCGGAAGTCGACGCGTCCCCAGCGGGAAAAAATCTTTGCATCGAATACGTCGCTCTCGTAGGAACCTTCGGCCGCCGGGCCGGGACCGAGCACGAAGACTTTCCCAAGATTGCTGCTGACGGCGTAGAGACCTCCGCCGGGAGCCTTGGCAAAGCCGGTCACCTGCGAGGCGGGAACTTTCAGCAGATCGGAAAATTCGTCGGGCCCGTCGATGGCGAAGATGTGTCCGCGATTGCCGGTGGCCGCGAGCAGCCGGTCGTGCGAATCGAAGGCAAGCGCGTAGACGATATCGTCGTGCGAGGTCCATATGCGGGAAGGCGAACCGTCAGCGGCGATGCGGTAGACATCGGAGCCCCCGGCGGCACCACCTGCCGAGGGAATCGAGCCGAGTTGGACGGTATTCGGATTGCTAATCAGAGGTACCGGCCCGGTCGGCGAAGTCGCCGGAGCCGCCGTGGGAGCGGTAATCAGCAGCATCGACGTAGTCGCGCCAGCAGATGATCCGGATCCCGCGCGCTTCTCCCCGACACCCGCGGCATAAATGTTCCCGTCGCGATCGAGCGCGAGCGCGGTGATCTCTTTTTTCGGCGCGCTATAGAGAACAAAGCCTTCACCCGCCGGAGAGATGCGATAGATGAGGCCGCTGCCGTCGGTTCCTGCGATCAGGTTTCCTTTTGAGTCGAGCGCGAGAGCGCGGATGTGGGTTTCATCGCTCTTGAAGAAAAGCGAGTGATCTCCCTTAGGCGTGACTTTATAGATTTCGCCGCGGTCCCCGGTGGCTACGTAAAGATTCCCGGACTTATCGAGGATCAGGTCCCATATATATTTCGTGCCGGGCGCGAAATAAACGGACGATGTCCAGCTGAAATCGAGCGTGGGCTTTGAATCTTTCGCGGATTCCGAAGACTTGCTTTCCGACTTGCGAGATTCGCTCTTCTCTCCTGACTTGTGCTCGATCTTGTAAACCTTGCCGTCGGGCGCGGTCGCGGCGAAGATCGCTCCGCCGGGGCCTACGCGGAGAGCCTGCACCTGCAGTTCCTGCGGCTCGAAGATGATGGTCGCTTCTCCGCTGGGCGTGATGCGATAGACGCGCGCAGGCGATCCCGTAGCAGCGAAGACATTGCCGGCGTCGTCAGCGGCGACAGCCCAGATATAAGTCGACGGCGTCGAATAAAGCAGCTTGAAGGATGGCGCGAGTTCGAGGCCTCCCGTGCTGCGGACCGCGACGCCGTCGGGCGTGCCTTTCACCAGGTCGTCAAACTTCGATTGCTCCCACGTGCGCGTGCCTTCAGCAAGCGCTAAGAGAGAAACGCCGACGATTGCGGTGACGAGAATTAGAAGACGGGCAGGAACGGAACGCCTGAGCACATTGTGCAATTTCATATATCGATTCAGAATCCAAATGGAGAGCCGCGGGGCGGTTATCTTTTGATTATTCTGGAAACTTCAAGGGTAACACGCATGAGGGGCCGTTGTGCGGTTCGGGCTCATAAAGAGCGCTGGATTCGCATTGGCCGCACAAGGGCTGCACAAGGGCTTGCGATCGCGTTTCCGCAGTGCTACGGTGTAACGCCCGCGATGGAAAGTTGCGGAAGATAGCGGAATGAAGATCGATGCCTTGACGCTCTTTGGGCTCTTTGCCGTGACCGCGATGCTGGTCTGTTATGCGCTGGAGTCCAAGAGTCGGTGGTTCATTCTGGCCTTCGCCGCTTCGTGCGCGCTCGGCTCCATCTATGGCTTCTTGCAAGGAGCGTGGCCGTTCGGCATTGTTGAGGCGGTGTGGTCCGTGGTGGCCCTCAAACGCTGGTATGGGTCGACGCGCGTTTAATCGTCAGCCAACACAACGCCTCGCTTCGCGTGACGAATAGCCGGGCTGGCTGTCCCCGCGTGTTTCATCTCTGATATCGTAGATTTTCATGCATTCGCGACAGAAGCTGCTCTCGATCCTTGCGCATAAATCGTTCCGGCTGGGTGAGTTCAAACTTTCTTCCGGAGGGACGAGCGACTATTACATCGATTGCCGCACGACCACGCTCGACGCGAAAGGATCGCGGTTGACGGGCGAAGTCTTTCTCGAAGAAATCAAGAAACGCGAATGGAAACCACAGGCGATTGGCGGACTCACGATGGGCGCCGATCCGATTGTGGTGGCAGTGTCGGTAGTCAGCGGCGACCTCAGCGGATTTCTCGTCCGCAAGGCCGAGAAGCAGCATGGCACCGGGCAGCGCATTGAAGGTTTCCGCGAGAAGGGCGCTCGGGTGGTGATTGTCGATGACGTGTGTACGACCGGAGCTTCGACGGTCCAGGCGATTGAAGCGGCGCGGGAGTTCGGATTCGATGTCGCGGGCGTGATGTGCCTGGTGGAGCGCGAAGAAGCAAAGGGACGCGCGAACGTGGAGAAGGCCGCCGCTCCGGCGCAGTTCATATCGCTCTTCACCGCGAATGATGTGCGGAACGAACACGTGTTGCAGAATGACGAGACCCAGCCGAATATTTTCGCTGTGGCCGCCGCGTGCGAGATTTGCGGAAGGCCGGCAGTGACGAATAATCCGCGAAGCTTGTGCGAAGCGCACAGAACCTAGTTTCGAGTTTCAGGTTTCAAGTTTCGAGTTCTTGCTTCCGCATTCAACTTGAAGCAAAAAACTTGAAACTGACTTTTCTCGAAACTTGAAACATGAAACCTGAAACTTTCTTACCATGATCCAGACTCTCGAGTGGACCGACAAAGGCGTGCGCTTCATCGATCAGACGAAGCTGCCGACCGAAGAAGTGTATGTGAACTGCAGGACGCACGAACAGGTCGCGGACGTAATCCGCAACATGGTGGTGCGCGGTGCGCCCGCGATTGGCGTTGCGGCGGGTATGGGGATCGCGCTCGGCGTGCAGAATTCTAAAGCCGAGACGACCGGCGACCTGAAGCGCGACTTCGACCAGATTTGCGACACCATCGGCAAGACTCGGCCGACGGCGGTGAATCTGTTCTGGGCGATCCGGCGGATGCAGGAAAAGTTTGAGCGCATACGAATTCGTCCGATCCCGCAGATCAAGCAAGCGCTCGTCGAAGAGGCGCAGCGTATGCACGCCGAAGACATCGCGGCGAACCAGGCCATGGGACGTCACGGCGCCACCCTCATGCCGAGCGAGGGCGGAGTGCTGACCCACTGCAATGCGGGCGCTCTGGCGACAGCAGGATACGGAACCGCGCTGGGCGTGATTCGCGCGGCGGTTGAGCAGGGGAAAAAAATCCACGTCTATGCCGACGAGACGCGCCCCTTCCTGCAGGGTTCGCGCCTTACGGCGTGGGAGTTGATGAAAGACGGCATCCCAACGACAGTTATCTCCGATAATATGGCCGGCGTGATGATGAAGCAGGGGAAGATCGGCGCGATTGTCGTGGGCGCAGACCGCATCGCCGCGAACGGTGACGTCGCCAACAAGATCGGAACGTACACGGTCGCCATTCTCGCGAAAGAGCACGGAATTCCGTTTTATGTTGCGGCGCCGATTTCGACGGTCGATCTGGCTTGTCCCGACGGCAGCAAGATTCCGATCGAGCAGCGAAACGGAAGAGAGGTCACGCACATTGCCGGGAAGCAGATGGTGCCGGATGGAGTCAGTGTGGAGAATCCGGCGTTCGATGTGACTCCCGCGAAGTATGTGTCCGCGATTGTGACGGAAAAAGGGATCGCGAAAGCTCCGTACGAAGCGTCGCTGCGAAAGCTGGCAGAAGCAGTTTCTAGTTTCTAGTTTCTAGTCCTGGCCTGATGCCTCATTGAGATACGCCGTCCTTTCTTGAAACTCGAAACCCGAAACTATCGTAAAGACTTGTAAAGCCGCAAAAATCTTCAGTCAACTCCGCTACTAATCCTCTAGATTCGGGTTAACTCAACCGGCAACTCACACGTGCTAATCTGAGCCCAGAAGACCCAAAAACAGGCCACATTTGTCAGGGGGAAGGTATGTCGCTTCGCAATCGCATCGGTTTATCTCTCGCTATCTCAGCGCTCGCCGTACTGGCGGCCTGCGGCAACGGAAGCGGTATCACGAACGGACAAGCTCCGCCCACGGGAGCTTTCAGCAAAAGCAATCTAAACGGCACGTACGTGTTCTCGATCTCAGGCACGGATGAAAGCTCCGGAGGGCCATACGCCGCCGTTGGACTGTTCACGGCGAACGGGACCGGGGGAATTTCGGGCGGAGCGGTTGACTTGAACGATCCCGCGCAGTCCACCCCTATCGCAGACGCGGCAATCAGCGGCGGAAGCTACACCATCGGCGCGGATGGACGCGGCCAGGCGACGCTCAACGTGAGCGCGGTAGGCGGCAGTCTCCAATTGGACTTCGTTCTCCAAAATTCATCTCACGGGCTCGTGTCGGAGTTCGACGGCATCGCCAGCGGCAGCGGAACGCTTGATGTGCAGACTGCGGGAGTCACTCCGACTGGCAGTTACGCCTTTTTGCTTTCGGGATTGACTACGAGCGACTCGGTGTACGGAGCGGCGGGAAACTTCACATTGTCGGGCAATGCGCTGAGTGGGCTGGCCGATGTCAGCAGCGGAGGAATCATCGCCTACACCGATGAGGCGCTGAGCGGATCTTTCGCGGTGGGGCCGTCCTCGACTCCGTCGACGACGTTTCAAAGCTCGAATTTGGGCGGAACGTTTGATGTTATCGCGATTGACGCCTCGCATTTGAAGTTCATTGAAATGGACCAGAATGCGACGCTCGTCGGGGATGCGTTTTCGCAGACGAGCACGACTATGCCCGCGGGAAATCTGGCCTTCACCATGGCCGGTTGCTCGCCCTGCGGTATCACTTCGTTCTCCCCTCTCGCGTTAGGCGGATTCATGGTGAGCGACGGAAATGGGAACATCACCAATACCTCGACCGAGGATTACAACGTAGGCGGAACATCATCGACAACCAGCGGCACGTTCAGCGCAGCCTACACCGGCGGAACAGGCCGCTTCGTCATTGGCAACTTTGCGTCATTCGTTGGAGGTAGCAGCTACGTGGCATATCCTTCAAGCGGCGGATTGCTGTTGATGGAAGTGGACAGCGTCGGCTTCAGCATGGGAGCCGCTTACGCGCAGCAGAACGGAGCGACCTTTGCGTCCGGGCAAGGCTATGGATTGAATCTCACCGGAACCGGTTTTACGGCTGGGTTCTCCGGAGGAGCAACCCCCGTCGAGGTGGACGACATCGCTGAGTTCACGGCAAACTCCGGGGGAACACTTACGGGTGTAATTGACGAGAACTATGCGCCGGGCGGATTCACCAACCTCGGGATCGGGCTTTCGAGCGGATCGTATAGCGCACCCGATGCGAACGGCCGCGGTTCGCTCTCGGCCGCGGCGTCAAACAGCAACAATAGCACCCTGGATGGTGGCTTTACCCTGATCTATTACGCCGTGGACGGCACAACCTTCCCGGTCATCGAGGTGGATCAGGGGCAAATCGCCGTAGGCATGATGGTGCAGCAGAATGCGTCGGCATCGGCGAAGGCCGCCGCCCAGCCGCACATGTTTGTCATGCCGGGGATGATGACGGCTCATGCAATGCTGAAGAAGCAGAAGTAGGCTGGATCGCTGTTCTACGAGGGCGCGGGCAACCGCGCCCTCTTTGTTTTGCGGCTGAGCTTGATTCAGTTCTGGGGAACTTCGATCTTCGCTGCTGTCACGCCCGGCGCAGAACGTTTGATATTGGCGGCGATCCAGACCGCAAGGCGGTAGGCGATCAGCACTCCCAGCACGGTCGCGTATTCCAACGGCTTTCTCAGGTCCGCTTTCACGAGCCAGATGTAATGAATGACGCCGGCGGCGGCGCTGAAATAAATCAGGCGATGCAGGATCTGCCAGCGCTTGCCTCCGAGTTTGCGGATCGCCCACCGGCTCGAAGTGAGCGCCAGCGGCAGCATCAGCAGAAACGCGGTCATTCCGGCGGTGATGAATCGGCGCTTGGCAATGTCTTTCAACATCTCGTGAACGTCGAAGAATTTGTCGAGCCACACGTACGTCATCAGGTGCAGCGTGCCGTAGAAAAATGCGAACAGGCCCAACATGCGGCGGAAATTGATGAGCCAGTACTGGCGCGTGAGTTTCCGCAGCGGCGTAACCGCAAGCGTGATGAGCAGGAAAATCAGCGTCCAGTCGCCGGTGCTGTGAGTTATGAGTTCGATCGGATTGGCGCCGAGCTCGCGATGGAATCCGCGCCAGACGAGGATTTCCACGGGCACAAGGCACGCAAGGAAAACAACGGGTTTGGAAAGGCGGAGCATGAAAATCAGCTGTTAGCTCTTAGCCGTTAGCTTCTAGTGAACTGCACTTGGCGTGCGCATCAGTTCTCTTGAGAATATTACTGGTCGGCCTACTCATTGCGCACTGCTCATAGCTCACTGCTCACTGCTCGCAGCTCAGAAATATTTTCTCAAATCCATTCCGGCGTAAAGGCTGGCGACCTGGTCGTAGCCATTGAACAACAGCGTGGGGCGTTTGAAGAATTCACCGAGCCGGCGTTCTTTAGCCTGACTCCAGCGTGGATGATCCACGTTCGGATTCACGTTCGCATAGAAACCATATTCACTTGGAGCCGAGACGTTCCACGTATTCATCGGCTGTTTTGCGGTGAAGTGAATCCGCACAATCGCCTTGGCGCTCTTGAATCCATATTTCCACGGCACGACCATCCGCAGTGGCGCCCCATCCTGATTGGGAAGGTCTTCCCCGTACATGCCAAAACAGAGCAACGCCAGCGGGTGCATGGCTTCGTCCATGCGCAGGCCCTCCACGTACGGCCAGTCGAGAACGTTCCTGCGCTGGCCGGGCATCTGGGTCATATCCAGGAGGGTTGTGAACTGGACATACTTGGCTTTGCTCGTCGGGTTCACGCGCTTAATGAGTTCGCTCAGTGAAAATCCAACCCAGGGCACAACGATCGACCATCCTTCGACGCAGCGATGGCGATAAATGCGCTCTTCGGGCGGCGCCATCTTGATGATCGCATCGACATCGAGTTCCTGCTTCTTGGCGACTTCGCCGTCGATCTTCACCTTCCATGGCCGCGTGCGGAAATTCTTCGCTAACTCGGCAGGCTCGTCTTTCTCCGTGGAGAATTCGTAATAGTTGTTGTAGTGCGTGACGTCGTTGTATGGAGTGATTGTCTCGGTAGTGCTGAACGGGCTCTTCCGGATTCCGTCAATCTTGTTTCCCGCGAGCGCTGTAACGGAAGGCTTGACCGTCTCGCGCAGTTCGAATCCGGCAGCAACAGCCGCGCCCGCGATCGCGGCCCCGGCAAGAAACTTGCGGCGGTTCAAGTAGAGACTTTTCGGAGTGATCTCTGACGAACGAATGTCATCGGCCTTCTTAATCAGCATCAGAACCCCAGTCCTTTGGCGCGGGCCCCAATCTCCACCCGCTCCACGCTATATCGTCAATGCATAGGACGCAAAGGCGACAAAAAAGTTGCACGGTAGAAAAACTAGTGTCTTTTGTGATTCAGAGGAAAAGGCAGGTTACCCAAGCACTTCGCGGACTTTTCGCGACAGGCTTTGCAGGCTGAAGGGCTTTTGCAGGAAGGCGGTGCCGCTCTCGATGGAACCGTCGCTGACGATGGCGTCTTCGGTGTATCCGGAGAGATAAAGAACTTTGGTTTCGGGCCGGGTCTTGGCGAGATTCTTGACGAGATCGCGTCCGCTCATGCCAGGCATGACGACGTCGGTGATGACGAGGTGGATCTTTCCCTTGTGAGCGTCGGCTGTGGCGACACCGGCTTCTCCGCTATCTGCTTCGAGAACTTCATAGCCTTTCGCGGAGAGCGTGTCGCGCACCAGTTGCCGCACCGATTCTTCGTCTTCCACCAGCAAGATGGTTTCATTGCCGCCGGAAGCTGCGTCGGGAGCGGGCGCCGCATTTGTCTCGACGTCGCCATCGACTTGCGGCAGATAGATCTGGAAACTTGTACCCTGCCCTAATTCGCTCTGGACCATGACGTATCCGCCGCTCTGTTTGACGATGCCGTAGACCGTGGAAAGTCCCAGCCCAGTGCCCTTGCCTTTTTCTTTCGTCGTGAAGAATGGTTCGAAGATTCGCGACTGCGTCTCTTTGTCCATGCCTGTGCCGGTATCGCTGACCGAGAGCATGACGTAGCGGCCAGGCCGGATAAACTGCTGGCCGCGGCGATGGCTCTCGTCCATCAAAATGTTTTGGGTTCCGATTGTGAGCTTCCCGCCGCCAGGCATAGCGTCTTTGGCGTTCACGACAAGGTTCATCAAGACCTGTTCAAGCTGTCCAGAGTCGGCACGCGTGTGAGCCGCTTCCGGAGAAAGGACCGTGACAAGTTCCACGTTTTCGCCGATCAGTGGACGGAGCAGCCGCTCCATGTCCTGCACAATCGCATTCACGTCGACGATTTTCAGTTCGAGCAATTGCTTGCGGCTGAAGGCCAGCAGCTGTCGCGTCAGCGTGGTAGCGCGATCAGCCGCCTGCTGGATTGCGCGTCCTTTTTCGTGCAACGGATGGTCCGCGGGGAGATTGGCCAGAATCACTTCGGCGTATCCACTGATGACCATCAGAAGATTGTTGAAGTCGTGGGCAACGCCGCCGGCGAGACGCCCGACGGCTTCCATCTTCTGCGCCTGCCGGAACTGATCTTCGAGGGCACGGCGGTCGGTCACGTCTTCTGCAATGGCTTCCAGCACATCGGCGGGTTCGTCCGCGCTGCTGACGGCGCGTCCGCTGATGCGCACCGTGATGGTGCTTCCGTCTTTGCGCTTCCACTTCAGCTCGACTCCATCGAGGCGGCCGGTGCGGCGGAAATCGTCGATCAGCCGCGCATGCTCCTGCGGCCGCGCAAAAACATCCTCTTCCGGATCGAGCATCAGCACTTCTTCTGCCGACTCGTAGCCAAGCATCGAAATCAGCGCCGGATTCACATCGAGGAATCGTCCTTCCAGACTCGACCGGTAGATGCCGTACACGGAGCTCTGCACCAGCGATCGGTAGCGCGCTTCAGAGCGGCGCAGCGCGAGTTCGTTGCGCTTGATCTCAACCGCGCTCGCCAGCTGGCGTGCAACGAAGGTGAGAATCTCTTTGTCGCGCTCGCCGTAGCGGATGTTCTTCGAATATGTCTGCACCACGAGCGCTCCGAATGTATGGCTGTTCACACGAAGTGGAACGCCCATCCAGTCAAGCGATCGCGAGCCATTACGCGCGACTTCGCCCCGGTCCTCCATCGCCTGCAGCACTTCGGGCGTGGCCAGCAGAGGTTCGCCGGTGCGAATGATGTGGTCGGTGAGCCCTCGCCCCATCTTCTTGGGCGGCGGCGCGCCGTCCTGCTCGTCGACAAAATAGGGAAACGTCAGCATGTCGCTGGCCGTGTCGTAGAGCGCGATATAAAAATTGCGGGCATAGAGCAGTTCGTCAACAATGCCATGCACTGCCGCGAAGAACTGCTGTAGATCGTGCGCGGTACTGCTCTTTTCTGCGACTCGATACAGCGCGGAGCTGAGCGCTTCCACGCGCTTGCGGTCGGAGATGTCGTGATATCCCGCGTAGAATCCGGCGACCTTGCCCTCGAGCAGAAGCGGCGCGCAGGAGACAGAAACTTCGAGGAGGGTTCCGTCTTTCTTCCGGCGCTTGGTCTCGAGCGAAATGCGTTCGCCCTTCACCAGCGTCTCGGCGATCCACCGCGACTCGGCCAAACGATCCGGCGGCACGACAAGGGCTTGCACCGAATTTCCGACGATTTCAGTAAGCGTGTACCCGAACAGCCGCACAAAGGTTTCATTGGCCCAAAGCAACTGATGATCGAGTCCGGTGATGCAGAGCGCATCCGGCGATGCCTGCGACATCTGCTCGAGAAAATGCTGGCGGGCTTCGAAATTCTGGCTCTCTTTGCTGAACGCTTCGAGTAACGCAGGGAAATGCGAATCGGGGTAAGCGCCATTGCCTTCAGCCGGCGCGCCAGGGTGGAAAGCCGGCGGAGCCCCGCTTTCCAATGCCTTTTTCAGCCGGTTAGCCCGAGCGAGGTCCGGCGGTCCTGGCTGACTGACACGTTCGCCCATTCGCCGATTCCCCCCTCAGAAATCGCCCGATCTAGAGTAGACGTGTGGGTACCCGCTCGAAAGTTACGGCGGTAATCCCAAAAGCGGCAGAACAAGATCGGCAAAGGGCGTTGGAACGTTTGGCGTCCCGCATTACTTTCGTGCGTTGTCTTTGTCATGCGGTGTAATTCGGCGTGGCACAATGGCGAAACGAATCTCGCGCACGTTACAACTTGAACGCCTCAGCGAGTGTAGCCCGGTGCGGGGGAAATACTTGGCAAGGGGAGTTGCGGATGAACCGGCAAAGGACGGATTTTGCCTCGATCTGGCTTCGCGCTGCGCTGTCGTTGTTGTTCGTTTGTGGAGTTGCCCTTTCGTATTCGCCAGCGGAAACCCCTGGCGTCACCGACAACAGCATTCTCATTGGATCCTGCTCGGCGCTCGACGGGCCTGCGCATTTCCTCGGCCAGCAAACCGTGATGGGTGCGACCGTGTACCTGCACGCCATCAACGACGAAGGCGGAGTCTTCGGCCGAAAGATTCAGCTCTTGGCCTTCGATGACGGCTACGATCCCGAAAAATCTCCGGGCTGTTTCAAGCGCATGACGAAGGAGGGCGTGTTCGCGCTTGGATTTTTCGTCGGAACCCCCACCGCGGCGGTTTACGTCCCGATGGCTCAGGAAGAAAAGATTCCCGTCGTGGGATTGTTCACTGGCGCCCAGCTTCTTTATGAGCCTTTCAAGCACTACGTCGTGAACGTGCGGGCCAGTTATTACGACGAGACGAGGGAACAGGTCGACCGGTTGTGGGAGGCAGATATCCACAAGATCGGCGTGCTCTATCAGGATGACGCCTTCGGCAAGACTGTGCTTGAAGGAGTAAAGCTGGCGCTCAAGAGGCACAACTCTGCTCCCACGGCCTTAGGCACGTTCGCTCGCAATACGACGGAGGTGGATTCTGGCCTCCAGAGCCTCATGGCTTCTCGCCCCGAGGCGGTGATTGTTGTCGGCCCCTATGCTCCGGTCGCTTCGGTCGTGAAGAAAGCGCACGCTTCGGGATGGCATCCGCAATTTCTGACCGTCTCGTTCGTCGGCACCGAGGAGTTCATCAAGGAAGCCGGACCGGATGCGGAAGGCACGATTATCACGCAGGTGGTTCCTCCGTATGACCGCATCGATTATCCGACCGTCGCGCTCTACCGCAAGTATCTCGAGAAATATAATCCGTCCACGCCGCCCAGCTTTGTCAGCTTCGAAGGATTTGTCGATGCCATGGTGCTGGTGGAAGGCTTGAAACGCGCTGGCAAAGACGTGACGCGCGACAGTTTCATCAGCGGCATCGAATCAATCCACGACATGAATATGGGACTCGGATCGAAATTGGTGCTGAACTACAGCCCCGGACATCACAAGGGCTTCGACAAGGTCTATCCGACGATCGTTAAGGGTGGAGTGCCGGTGCTTCTGACCGACTGGTCCGGAATCAAGAAATAGCGCTTCGCAAAAACGATTCGGCGCGCAGAACACAGTCATCCGCCTCTGTTTTAATAACCTTCGCACGCGCAAAAGTTGCTCTCCGCAACCTGCTAAATCCGCGCGCCGATTTAGCCGCCGAAGATGCATCTTGCGATATTCCTCGCGCATCCAAGAATTAACCATGCAGTTAATTCGTAAAGATTCGTCAAGGTCGGAGGTGACCTTTATGATCGCAAGAGGAAAGAACACTTTATTGGCGATGGCAGGATCGCTGCTGGCGGCGGGCCTGCTCAGCGCAACGCTCATGGCTGACACGGGCTCGGCTGCCCGTTACGACGGCCAGCTGCAGAATGCAGTATCGCACAAACTCGCGGCGAAAAAACAATTCAAGAATGTGCAGTCCACGGTCGAGGACGGTATCGTGACCCTGACTGGCACGGTCGATCTCTATCAGCAGAAGCTCGACGCGGCCAAGCTGGCCCGCAAGACGGCGAATGCGCAGGGCGTGCGCAATCTGATCACGGTGGCCGGAGCGAATGTTCCGGACGAGCAACTGGAGCAGAAGCTGGCGACCAAGCTGCGCTACGTACGCGTCGGCTATGACAGCACGTTCGACTACTTCGCGATTGGCGTGAAGGATGGCGTCGTGACCGTCGAAGGCCAGGATCGCACGGGCGTCGGCCGCGATGAAGCGCTGGCTGATATCGCAAATATGCCGGGCGTGAAGGATGTGATCGACAACGTTTCCATCGCTCCGGTGTCGATGTTGGACGACGGAATCCGGCTCCGAGCCATGCGCGCGATCTATCGCGATGCGATGCTCAGCAAGTACGCGATGGATCCGGCGCGGCCGATCCGCATCGTCGTGGCAAACGGACACGTCACGCTCTATGGATCCGTCGACAGCGCGGCGGATAAGAACATCGCCGGAATCCGCGCCAACCAGGTCTTCGGCGCCTTCTCCGTCGATAACAAACTGAGCGTCGACAAGTCGTAATCTTGTCGAGTAGCAGAGGCGCGGCCGCGAGCCGCGCCTTTTTTTCTGGCTGTGGAATTACGGCAGGCGGTTGATCAGCGACGCCACGTATCCCGCGCCGAATCCGTTGTCGATATTCACGACGCTGACGTTCGAGGCGCACGAGTTCAGCATTCCGAGCAGCGCAGCCATTCCTTTGAACGACGCGCCATAGCCGATGCTCGTGGGAACGGCAATGACAGGAACTCCAACGAGACCGCCGACGACGCTGGGCAGAGCGCCTTCCATCCCGGCGCAGACGATCACTACGCGGGCCTTTGTCAGCGCTTCACGATTCGCGAGCAGTCGATGAATGCCCGCGACGCCCACGTCGTAGAAATGCTCAACTTCATTGCCCATGAGTTCGGCGGTGACCACGGCTTCTTCGGCGACGGGAATGTCGCTTGTCCCCGCGGATACGACGGCAATGACTCCCTTGCCGTATCGGGTCGAATCTTTTTGCAGAGCGATGGCACGGGCAAGTTCGCGATATTCCACTCCGCGAACTTTTTTCTTCACGGCGGCGAACTGTTTCTCGTTGGCGCGCGTGGCCAGGATGTTTCCGCCGTGCTTCGCTAAACGCGCGAAGATTGCCGCGACCTGCGCCGCGGTCTTCCCCTCTCCAAGAATGATTTCGGGCATGCCGGCGCGCAGTGCGCGGTGATGATCGACCTTTGCAAATCCGAGATCTTCGAATGGAAGGTGTCGCAGACGGTCGACGGCGTCGTCGGGAGTGATCTTGCCCTTGCGGACTTGTTCGAACAGTTGGCGGATGGATTCGGCGTTCAGGGTCAGCCCTCAGTCCTTGGTCGTTGGTCGTTAGAAGCAAGCAGTCAGCCTTCAAGCGCTATCCCATAAAGACTTGGGAAGGGCACGGCTTCCAGCCGCGCAGCAGAGGCCCACAGACGACGCGGGCTTCAGCCCCTGAGGGAACGATTCTAGATTAGCTTGATTGCTCTCTGCGCGTCGAGGCTGCGAATTGGATCTAGGCGTGGGCGGCGCGGGCTTGCGGACGCGAGATCGCTCGCAGCTTGGAAATAACAGCGCCGCAGACTTTGCGGGCGAGGCCAGGTTCGTGGAGGTGAACCAGGAACAAGCGGCGGATGCCGCTCGGCGCCAATTTCCCCGCGAGATAAGCATCGTAAATCTGGTTGCCGATGCGGTATCCCCAATTTCGAGCCGAGGCTTCAAGTTCGCAGATATCGGCGCGAACCGCAAGCTGCGCGGCTTTCTCGCAGGCCGCGCGTGAAAGTTGTGGAATCCCTTGCGGATCAGGAACCGGACGCGACGGATAGAGCACCCGCGATCCGAAATACGCAACCGCATGCTCGATCACTCGGGTATAAAAATTGTCGGTCGAGAGCAAGCCGTCCCCGCTGACGGAAGATTCAACGCGATGTCCAATGAGGCGGTGCGGCAATCCCTGGCACGCATGATGCAGGAAGCGCGCTGCATCTTCGGCGGCGTGCATCATCTGAAATTCGCGGATGCAGAACGCATTCACTTGCGGCAGATATGCGCTGCCGCGCTGCTCCACGCAGCTGAGCATCGACTCGCGCGCGAGATCGCTGATGCCTTTGCGCGAAAGCAGGCGGCGCAGCATCGCGTTCGACGATCCTCCGTAAACTTCCGGCAACATGTCCACCAGAAACTTCGGCTGCGTGCCGTTGTGCGGCGAGTAGCGGTTGATCTCGAGAAAGCTGGCGAGGCTGTCGATCAGGTTGTAGATCGTCGGAGCGAAATCCGGACCATCATCGCAGCGGCTCCACTGGTCGAGGAAGAGGCGATAGCTCTCGTATTTTTCGAGCGGAGTGGCATTGAAAACACAGAGGACGTCATCTTTCACGCGGACCGCTTCGATCTTGTCGGCTCGCTCGCCGGCGGCGCGCCAGTAAAGCGCGTCGACATTCTGCAGGATCGTGATGACTTTCGCTTCGGGGATCTGCTGCTTGATGCTCCGCGGCAGGTGTCCGGGAGCAAGGTGTGATTCGCCGAACAGAACAAAGATCACCGCATTCGGATGACGCTGGCGGATTTCAGAAACCTTGATGGCCGCATGACGATCTCGCGCGCCGATCTTCCGCAAGTCCTCGCGAGGCATGCAATCCAGTCCATAGAGGCCCTCGCCGTTATCGCGCGCGGTGACGAGCAATTCGTAAAACGG
>Ga0335081_10002907_pt1 | contig 26960 bp, 22 predicted proteins | sample Lox_Sample_35_FD_206713 | JGI IMG/M metagenome (GOLD analysis project Ga0335081, IMG submission 206713) | Soil microbial communities from Loxahatchee National Wildlife Refuge, Florida, United States - Lox_Sample_3.5 | ecosystem: Environmental > Terrestrial > Soil > Wetlands | place: USA...
AGTTTGGCATGCGCCGCACTTCCCGGTGGGCGCGAACCGAACGCGACAACCTCCTTCACGTATTGCATCACGTGATTGCCGTTGATCTCGGCTTTGGGAGCGCCGCGGTCGGAGCCGGCAGCCGGCGCTGCAGGCCCGGTTGAGGGGAGAGTGCTGGCCATCACCGTGGATTTGTCGCCGATTGGCGCTGCAGATGAGGTCTGCGCTTGCTTGCTGCAGGCGAGGCTGCAAGCCATGATCACCAACAGCGCGAAAAAGAGGGAAGTCGACAGGCCATGGCGACGCGTCATGTTGCATTTATTGTAACTGGCATTTTGCATCGACGGCGCGGCGGCTTGCCGCAGGGATTCTCGGGCTTTGTCAGTCCCACGCTGTCGGATTAGAATGGCTACTCCAGTTAAGGAAGCTCTGATTTAACTTGCCGCAGAGCCGGTTGATTTTGCCATGCTTGCGGCACGTCCGAAACAGGTTGCTGAAAAACTTTGTGCTGCCGGGCGAAGCCGGCTCATCATCGTAGCCAAAGCTTGGACGCTGGCCTAGAGCTTCCTCAACACAACCAGTCAGAGCCGCAGCGCTCGTGCGTTGCAGCTCAAGGGCCCTGCATCTCGCGCACGAGTCTCGCGCCACTACTACATCGCCAACGGAGAATCGCCATGTCGAGGATCGCTGTCTGCATCGCATTGCTTTGTTGTTGCTGTGTTGTCGCTGTGCACGCCGCGCAAGTGACGCTCAAGAACGGAGACCACCTCACCGGCAGCATTGTCAGCATGAACGACAAGAAGCTGGTCCTGAAGACCGACTACGCCGGGCCCATCAATATCGATTGGGATTCGGTGACACAGTTCACTACGGATCAGCCCATGGTGGTGACGCGCACCGACAAGCAGGTCGTGACCGGCGGCGTCGCGGCCAACAATGCGTCGGTGGTCGTCAGCACCTCGTCGGGACAGCAGACGATTCCGCAGGCGGACGTCGCTGTCATTCGCTCGCAGGCCGATCAGGCTGCCTATGAGCATTCGCTGCATCCGGGATTTTTCGAAGACTGGACGGGCGGCGGGAGCCTCGGCTTGGCGCTGGCGCGCGGTAACTCCGACACCACCAACCTGGCCGTGGGATTCAACGCCGATCGAAAGACGACTACCGACGAATGGAATCTGGTCGCCGCCGGCCTGTACTCCACCAGCACGACCGACAATGTCACCGTTCCGACCGCCAACAATTTCGGCGGCGCGATTCGCTACGACCACAACCTCACCAAGAAGCTCTTCGGCTTCGGCCTGTTTGCCGGAATGTACGACCACTTCCAGGATTTGAATGCTCGTCTCAGTCCTAACGGCGGTCTGGGCTATCACCTGGTTGCCAGCAAGATGACGACGTTGGACATACTCGGAGGTATCGGCTACACGTATGAGAACTATTCCGGCGGCGTCACCAACAATCTGATCAACGCCAATATTGGCGAAGAGTTGAACCACAAGTTCACCGCGAATACCAGCATGTATGAGCGCCTGTACTTCTTCCCCTACCTGAACAACACAGGGAACTATCGCGGGACTGGGGACTTCGGCATTGCCAGCAAGTTCTATCACGCGATGACCTGGAACCTGGCCTTCGGCGACATCTACAACAGCTTGCCGGTGCCGGGGAAGAAGAACAATGACCTGGTGCTGACCACGGGTCTGGGGCTGGCGTTCGGAGGGAAAGCGAAGTAGGAAAAAAGCAGGGGTCAGGAATCGGCTTAGGCGCTCGGAAACGAGGAAAGCGCTCGGAGTTGGATGGTTTTCTCGGCCGACAGCAAATACTCTGCCTTCGACTTCGCACCGCTATCCCCGGGCCCAATCCCTAGTCCCTGACCCCTGTTCTTACGCATCCGCCGGCGGCAGCTCCGGACCGGGATCGCGCGGCAATTCCGGCTCTGGTGCGGACTCCACAACTTCCACCACTGCGGGCGCCACAACCATTTCAGCGTGTCGCTGATACCAGGCCGTCGCGCCGGCCAGTTGCCACAGGCGCGCCATCAGTTGCGCAAAGATGATGATTTCCAGCAGAAGAAAGGTGACCGAGGTCGCAGTCGGCGGAAGCTTCGCCCAGATCACCAGCACAATCAGCATCACAATCCACGCCACCAGGCTGATGCGCAGATAGATCCAGAACAGACGCCACGGCTCGCCCCAGGTGAGGCTCCAGGCCCGCCACAGATTGCGCCACATGCGACGCTCGCTCTGGGCGACGGCCCGCACTTGTGCGATATCGAACCACAGCCGCACAGCCAGCGCCAGCAGCATGAAGATGAGGAAAGCTCCCCATCCCATGAAGATTTCCACCTGATCGGCGATGGCGCGATCGCCAATCTTGTCCGCGGATTTGCTCAGGCCGTGGTAGATCATGCTGACGATCACGAAGGGAATGATCGACAGCAGCATCAGGCGCACAAAGGGCCAGAAGAACGCGCCCGAAGCGGCGAAGAACTCGCTGGTCGTAAGCCGCCGGTCCTGACGATAGCTCTCCAGAATCCCACCGCTGACAAACAGCATGAAGAAAACGAAGAGCAACGCAAACAGGTACGAGGTAGTGCTGGTGCGAATGATGTTGACGTTCGGCAAGCGAAAGAGCTCCGCAAACATGCCGAGATCGAAGCCGCGGCTGAGCTTCTCCTGCGCCAGCGTGTGATCGAGCGCGCGATGCAGTTGGATGGCGGCGGGAACGGTGCCGATGCCGCCGCAGATAAAGTTCACGACGAACACCCACCACAACACACTCTGCCGTCGCCATAGGAGGCTGTAGCCGGCAGCCATCGCACCTTTTTGTTCGTCTGCCATGTTGCCTCCTAAGCTAGCCAGCTCAGCATCTGAGCCAGGAACTGTGTCAGAAACAGCCAATAGGTTGCGATCTTGGCCGTGGCCTTGGGCTGCGGGTCGGTGGTCTGGCTGTTGTTCAAGTAGTCGCGATCGAGCTGCACCTGATAGTCCGGATCGATCTGCACGGAATCGACCTGCGCCTTCTTGCGATACACATAGCGCCTCCATCGGTCCTGGCCGTCCCAATGCTCGCGGACGGCCGAGCCATCATCGAACTTCACCACGGCCTCGACCGGGAAGACGAAGTCGCCCGTGCGATGCAAGATGACCTGCGTCTCGTATTCGGTCTCGCCCTTTTTCTCTTTGAGATTTTCGTCCCACCAGGCCACGGGATTGGAGTCGGCGCGCAGGACCTCGTAGTCCAGCACCTGGGTTCCGTAGACCGCCTGTTTCCAGTACCAGCTCAAGTCCTGGCCCGCGACTTCGCTCACCGTATTCATGAAGTCTTCCTGGGTGGGATGGGTGAAACGGTAGCGCATGAAGTAGGTGTGCAGGGCGTTCTTCAGCGTCTGCTCGCCCACAATGCTTTCCAGCGTGACCAGCATGGTCGCGCTCTTGCCATAGGTAATGGCACCATAGCTGCCCATGCTCGAATCCTGATAGCTGAAGCGGGCGAGCGGATCGAAGTCGGGCGCCGACAAGTAACTTAGCCGTTGGTAGGCACGCTCGCCCAGTTGCGTTCCCATGAAGTTAATGATGCTGGCGTCCTGTCCGTATATGTTGTCGAGCACTTTGACTTCGGTGTAGCTGTTGATACCTTCATCGAGCCAGCCATTCTCGAACTCATTGGTGGCCACCATGCCGTACCAGTACTGGTGGCCGAACTCGTGCTCGGTGACGAATTGAATCAGGTGAAGGCCCTTGGGAATAAACCAGCCGCTGTCGCCGGTGATGAACGTCGGATACTCCATCCCGCCAGCTTCGCCGCCACCGTGAGGCGGATCGACCACCGTGATCTGCGCATATGGATACGGCCCATACCACTCGTCGAAGCGCTTCATGGTTGCTTGCATGCAATCCAGGTAGGGCTGCCATTGGCGTTGATGGCTGGTGTAACTCAGCAGACGTATGTGGACCTGTCCCACACTGCCGTTGAAGTCGTCGTCGATGACTTTGAAGTTGGGATCGGCGGTCCAGGCGAAGTCGTGGACATCCTCGGCATGGAAGGCGACAGTCCTGGTGCCGTTGCCATTGTCGTGTTCGGCGACCTGCACGCCGGTCGCGCCGATGACGTACTCCTTGGGCAGCGTGACCTTCACGTCATAAGTGCCGAAGTCGGCGAAGAACTCGGTCATGGCGTGGAACTGATGGCAATTCCACTGTCCGTGCCACCACACGCCGACTTTGGGGAACCATTGTCCAGCCAGCAGGAAGGTGCGTTTGTAGCCGGTGCGGGCGATGACCTCGGGGAAGGTAGCTTTGAACTTGATCTTGAACTGCACATCCTCACCGGGGGCGACGGGCCGCGGCAGCTTGACCTGGAAAACCGTCTTGTCGTCGGGATTGCCATCGTCGGGCGAGATGAACTTCATCTGCTTGGTGAGATCGCCCATCCCAACCACCTCGAACGAACTGACATCGTTGGCGCCGTAATCTTCCGGCTTCCAGGCATCCAGCCGGCTGCTGCGGAAGTTGCCGTCGCGATGCGCTTCGTGCATCCAGGTCGACTTCGGCTGGAAGGCATTCAGATAGAGATGGAAGGGGAAGGTGTCGAGCGGCTGACCGGTGAGGTTGTGGTAGGTCAGCGTCTCCGTAGCCTCGACGGTGCGCTTGGGCGGATCGTATTTCGCATCGATCTGGTAAGCCACGACTCGTTGCGAAAGCGGGCCGGTCACCTTGGGCGCGAACGGACTCTGCGCCGACGCGGCCGACCACGGCAATACGACCAGGCACGGCCAAAGCAGCAGCCGATATTTCATGGGCAAACTCCTGCGCGCTGGGCGCGAAAAAAACTAAGGGCCATCAAACAATCGCCTTATATCAGGGCACGGCTTCAGCCCTGCCGTTCGACTCACCAGAGACCTCCGGGCTTTAGCCTCTGGATAACACTTGGCGCGCCTGAGGCCGGAGGCCTTCCTGTCCGTTTCGTTCGGCACGACCAAGCAGGCCGCTGAAAAACTCGCAAAGCAGATCCCTCGTCGGCCTGAAGGCCTCCTCGAGATGACAAAAATAGACGACTTGCGCCGGCGCACCTAAAGGTGCACCGCTTCAAAATCGGCCGGAATCAGTTTTTCACCGGCCTGTGAAGCCGTGCCATCATACAGGCCACAACGATCCATGAGATACGTTAGTCGCCAGCTCTTCTCGATATCTTGCGAATCTCTTCCAGGCGCTGTCTGATGCGCTTCTCCACGCCCTCGTCTGTCGGATGATAGTACACACGGTGCTTCAGATTGTCAGGCAGGCACTGCATGTTCGCGACCTTGTCTTCGAGGTCGTGGGCATACTGATAACCCTGGCCGTAGCCGAAAGCCTTCATCAATCCGGTGGGCGCGTTGCGCAGATGCAGCGGTACGGGATCCTGCGCCGTGCGCTCGACATCCCCAAGCACCTCGCCGTAGGCAAGATAAACCGCATTGGACTTGGGCGCCGCACAGAGATAGACGACGGCCTGTGCCAGCGCGAGATCGCCTTCGGGTATACCGAGAAAGTCGAAGGCATCCTTGGCCGCCAGCGTGATGGCCAGCGCATTGGGGTCGGCGAGGCCAATGTCCTCTACGGCCATGCGGACCACGCGGCGGGCGACGTACAGGCGATCTTCGCCGGCCTCCAGCATGCGCGCCAGCCAATAGAGCGCGGCATCGGCATCGCTGTTGCGCACGCTCTTGTGCAACGCGGAGATGAGATTGTAGTGCTCCTCGCCGGCCTTGTCGTACATCAGCACGCGCTTCTGCAGCGCGTCCGTGACAATGGCATCGGTGATGCGTGGCTGGGTGCTGGCGGACTCTTCAGTCGCGAGCGTTGCGGAGACTTCCAGCGCGTTGTAGGCGCTGCGCGCGTCGCCGCTGGAGTAGGCTGCGATCTTGCGCAGAGCAGCCTCGTCGGCTTCGAGATGCAGATCGCCCAAGCCGCGGTCCTTGTCCTGCAAGGCGCGCTGGAGCAGGCCGACGATGTGATCTTCGCTGAGCGGCTTCAGAATATAGACGCGGCAACGCGAGAGCAGCGCGGAGATGACCTCGAAGGAAGGATTCTCGGTGGTAGCGCCGATCAGCCGGATGCTGCCTTTCTCGACGTACGGCAGGAACGCGTCCTGCTGCGCCTTGTTGAAGCGATGCACCTCGTCGACAAAGACGATGGTCCGCGTGCCGTACTGGCGCGCGCGTTCGGCGTCGGCCATCACCTGCTTGATGTCCTTGATCCCGGCAAGCACGGCGGAGAACTCGACGAAGTCGGCGTGGGTCATGCGCGCGATGATCTTGGCCAGTGTGGTTTTGCCGACGCCCGGTGGTCCCCAGAAGATGAGCGAGCCGGTGTCGTCGCGCTCGATCTGGACGCGCAGCGACTTGCCCGGGCCGAGGATGTGCTCCTGGCCGACGAACTCGTCGAGGCTGCGCGGGCGCATGCGGTCGGCGAGCGGACGGGACTTGTCGACGACAGCATCGGGCGGCGGGTTGTTCTGAAAGAGGCTCAAAATCTCAATTCACCACAGAGACAGAGAGAGCTCTCCGCCAGCAGGTCTGCTTCAGGTTCAATTCTTCGCGACGCAATTTTCTGTCTCATTTCACAGGAAAGCCGGCGCAATCCTCTCCATCCGAGTCAATTGTTGTCCCCAATGGGTAACGTCTTTCCCCTACCTGAGAACCCTGCTGAGATGTGCCATCGGAATTCTAAACCTCCGTGTCTCTGTGCCTCTGTGGTGATCTTTGCCGCGCGGCTTCGTAGAGCACAATCGACGCGGCGACGCCGGCGTTCAGCGACTCTACTTTGTACGATTGCGGGATAACGATTGTCTCGTCGGCCTGGGCGAGCACCTCTTTCGGAATCCCCGCACCTTCGCTGCCCACAACGATGGCGACCGGCCCGCGCAGTTCGGCGTCCGAAATCGCCACGCCTTTGTGCGACGAGGTCGCCAGCACACGCAGGCCTCGCGCCTTGATCTCCGGCAATGCCGTTGCCAGTTCGACCTTCGCCGCCGGCAGGCGGAACAGCGACCCCGCCGAGGCACGCACAACCTTCCAGTTCCAGGGACTGACGGTGCGATCACCCAGCAGGAGGCCGGTGACGCCGAAGGCCTCGGCCGAGCGCGCGATGGTTCCCAGATTTCCCGGATCCTGCAATCCAGCCGTGATGACGAGCAGCGCGGGCTGAACGGACAAAATGCTTTCCAGCGTAGAACTCTTCACTCGCACCATCGCGGCCACGCCTTGCGGAGTTTCGCTGGGCACGGCGCTGGCGAAGACGCTGTCGGGAAGAAGCAGCGCTTCGGTGTGGGCTGATAACTGCGGCAGCAGCTTGTGGGCGCGCTCGCGCGACGAAGCGCTGAAGAAGACCGCGCTCAAGCGCGATCCGCTCCGAATGGCCTCCTCGACCAGATGCATGCCTTCAATGGCCACCTCGCCCTGTTGATTGGGAGCGGCTTCGGCGAAGGCGCGGCGCAGCTCTTTGACCTTCGCGTTCTGGCGGCTATCGATACGCCGCAGGCGGTCGTCAGAGCCTGCTTCATTAGGACGATTTCGCAATTGGTGTGGTCCTGCCTTGAAGGGGCACGCCTCCAGGTCTGCCACTAGAGCCAACCAGGAAACCGGTTTCAGCCCCTGAAGGAATGAGTCCCAGGGGCCTAAAGGCCTATCCCTCTGCGCGACGTGACGGCACCGCTGAAGCCGTGCCCCTTCAAGGCTGGGCACATCAACATTGGCAACTGCCGTAAGGAGTGTCCAAGCAGAACCGGCGTCTATCGTACACCCGGGCCTCGTCACGGCGCAGGCTGCGGCGACGTGGTAATCTGCTGAGTTGCCGTTGTAGCAACGTTGTGTTAGGGTTTCGCTCCGCAGCACCTCTCGAGCGGAAAGAGGTACGGTTGCGTCCGGAAATCGTAAAAATCAGTAGCGAGGCACCTGAGTCCTCGCTGGTCACCTATGCCGCGGAAAAAATCCGCGCGGGCGAGGTGTTGGGTATTCCGACTGACACCTTTTACGGGCTGGCGGTCGATCCTTTTAATCTGCATGCCGTCGACCGCGTCTACGAGATCAAGACCCGCTCCCGCCACAAGCCGCTTTCGCTGCTGATCGAATCGGTCGATCAAGCCGCCGAACTGGCCTGGCCGGTGCCGGAGATTTTCTATCTGCTGGCGCGCCGCTTCTGGCCGGGGCCGCTGACCATCATCGTCAAGGCCGATCCCAAACTCCCGCTGAAGGTCACGGCGAATACCGGCAACGTCGCGTTGCGCGTGCCGTCGGCCGAAGTGCCGCTGGCGATTATCCGCTCTGCCGGGCTGCCCATCACGGCGACCTCGGCCAACCTGCATGGCGAGATGGAATGCACCACGGCGATGGAGGTGCGGGATCAACTGGGCGATTGCCTGTCGATCATCGTGGACGGCGGAAAATGTCCGGGGAAGATGCCATCGACCATCGTGGACGTGACCGATGAGAACAGCCGGTGGCGGTTGCTGCGGCAAGGCGCGATTCCCGAAGAGCAGATCGTCGAGCTACTGGGACGGGAGTAGGCCACGGCGGTACGCACGTCCAACTTTCACCTCTTCCGCTGGATTCTGGCGCTGGCCGTGCTGGCCACGGTCCTCTTCTTTCTGTTTATCAGCCGGCAGATCATGCGCGAGGCCGGCGTGGATGAAGAACATCCGGCCGACGCCATCGTCGTCTTCGGCGCAGCGGAGTACAGCGGGCATCCCTCGCCCGTCTACCGCAAGCGGCTGGACCATGCCTACAACTTGTTTGAGCGCGGGCTGGCGGCCGTGATCATCACCACTGGCGGTGCGGGCAAGGATCCCCGCTTCAGCGAAGGCCAGGTAGGCCGCGATTATCTGGAAGCGGGCGGCGTGCCGGATGCCAACCTGATTGCCGAGACGCAGGGCGGCGATACCGACGAATCGGCGCAGCGTGTGGCCGTGATTCTTCGCGCCAACGACATGCACAGCTGCCTGCTGGTGAGCGATGCCTATCACATGTTCCGCGCAAAACAGATGATGAATGCGCAGGGCATCACGGTGTATATCTCGCCGCGCCCGGGCTCCATCCCGAAGACGGTCGTGGGGCGATATCTCGCGGCCCTGCGCGAGAGCTTCAGCTATCTGCTATATAAGGCGCATGTGCGGTAGGGCGCCAGTACTAAAGAAGCCCTGATTAAGTCGCGGCGAGGTCCCTCAGCGGCTGAACAAGTTGCTGAAAAAGTCTAAACAACCTCTTTTGTGTCGTCGGCTGAACCGGCTCATCATCAATAACAAACGACTTGGACGCTGGCCTGAAGGCCAGCTCTACCCGACCGGACCGAAATCCGACTTTTTCAGCGGAGCAGGATTGCCCGCAGGAACCTGGTAGCTTGGTCGGCTTTCCGGTTGACGGTTGGGCGGCTTGCGGCTATAGCTTGTTTTGTCTGCTTCCGGTCAACGCCGGCGATTGGAGACTACGCATGTCAGATGAAGCAGGGGCAGCTTCCGCGCAACGGAGCGATGATCCCTCCCAGACCGAGGTAGCACTGCAGCGACCTCAATCCGTTTCGGAAGTTGGCATACGGCAAACCATCCTCGAAGACCTGGCGCTGAAGATGCTGTACCTGTTCGGCCCGTTCTCCGTGCGCGAGCTCTCCGAACACATGCGGCTGAGCCTGGAGGTGGCCGACGAATTGTTTCGCCGGATGCGGGCAGGACAGCTTTGTGAAGTGACGGGAATGCAGGCCAACGTGGCCAGCATCGCCATCACCTCGCAAGGCAGAGCGCGGGCGCTGGAGCTGCTGTCGCTCAGTCAGTACGCGGGTCCCACGCCGGTGTCTCTGGAGAGCTACGGGCGCGAGGTGCGACGGCAAAGCGTCCGCAATGTGGTAGTACATCCGCCGGACGTGGAGCGCGCCTTTGCTCATCTGGTGCTCGACAACGAGATCCTGTGGCGGATCGGCACGGCACTGAACTCCGGCACGTCAATTTTTCTCTATGGACCGTCCGGCACGGGAAAAACCACGATGGCGGAAACCCTGTCGCGCGTGCTCGCCGAGGATGAAGTCTGGGTTCCGCATGCCGTCGAAGTGGATGGGCAGATCATCTCGGTCTATGACCCGGTGATCCATAAAGAGAGTACCGAGGCAAGGCCGCCATACTCTGATCATCGGTGGGTCCGCTGCCATCGTCCTACGGTGGTGGTCGGCGGCGAGCTAAGCATTGAGATGCTCGATCTGCAATTCAATCCGCTGACCAAGTTCTATACCGGGCCAATCCAGATGAAGGCCAACAATGGCGTGCTCATCATCGACGACTTTGGACGGCAAAGACTGACCCCCGAGGAACTGCTGAACCGCTGGGTGGTTCCGCTGGATCGCAGAATCGATTTCCTGACATTGGCGGGCGGCAAGAAAGTCGAAATTCCCTTCGAGATGATGGTGGTGTTTGCCACCAACATGGAACCTTCCAAGCTGGCAGACGCCGCCTTCCTGCGAAGAATTCAAACCAAGATCAAAGTCGGCGCGGTCTCCGACGAGCAGTTCGGCCAGATCTTTGAGCGGGTGGCCGCCGACCGTGGAATGGAGTGTGACGCTGAGATCCTGAAGGAGTTGATCAGCGTGATTCGCAACCATGTTGGCGAGGAGCTGCGCCCGTGCTATCCCCGCGATATCGTGAACCAGATCTGCTGGGCCGCCCAATACGAAGGACGCAAGCCGCACCTCGATCGCGACGCGGTGATGCGTGCCGTGGAGACGTATTTCCTGTCGGAATCCTGAGATGGAAGTTTCGGCCGACGGGCGATCGTCAAGGCTGAAGAGCGGCCTTACTTCACCAGCGCCAGCACCCGCGCGGGGCCACCAGAGCCATTTTCCAGCTTGATCGGAGCGACGACTACGGTTGCTCCGGCAGGAGGAACCAGCGCCAGGTTGGCGACGTTCTCCAGATGGTAGACATCTTCCTTTGAAGTGAAGTAGTGGACGGGGTAGGTGGTGGTGGCGCCGATATCCACGCTCATGGTGTCGATGCCGAGCGCCACCACTGCGCGAGTCCTCACCAGGAACTTTGCAGTCGCCAGCGAGAATCCAGGGTAGTGCGTGAGCCGGTCGCCCTGCTCGTTGCGGAAGGCCTTGGGTGAATGCCAGCGCTGGTCCCAGCCGGTGTAGGCCATGACGACCGCGCCTGCGGGAATCTGGCCATGAGCATCCTCCCAGGCAGCGACGTCCTGCACCGTCACTTCGTAGTCGGCATTGTTGGCGGCTTGCTTGCGGACATCGAGGACGACCAGCGGACGCACCAGCCGCTCCGCCGGAATCTGGTCCACCGTCCACATGCCTGCAGCGAAGTGCGCCGGCGCGTCAAGATGAGTGCCGTAATGTTCCTGCGTGGTGAAGACGCGCGAGTAGTATCCATCGCGATGAATGTTGCCGAGCTCGGTGGCCTGATACGGGGATTCCTCCGTGCCCTCCCAGTTGGGCGAGCGGCCGTCCAGCGAGTGGGTGAGATCGATGACGGAGCGATACATGGCGGGATCGGACATGATCGGTTTGCGCTGCGCAAACAGGAACAGCGCCACGGCCAGAGTACAGCCTACCGCAAATGTCTTCCAGTTCGACATACCGTGACCGGCGAAGTGAGCCGCTGATCTAGGGATGATCCCGCATGGGTTAGACGGTTCCGCAAATCGGAGGTAACAAGATAGAACGCCGACTGTATTACTTGAGCCTATCTCATGAATCGTCTTGTATCAGGCACGGCTTCAGCCGTGCCGCAATCGCGCCAAGGGTCCGGGGGACTACAATTTTGGGCAGGCTATTCATGAAATTGGCGATTTCGCCCTGCGCGGTTTGCCAATACGCGTAGGTGACGCGGCCAAACACGAGCAAATCGGCGGAGCGCAGTTGATCGATGCAGAAGCGCTCGAGTTCGTCCCCCCAGATGTGCGCGTGCCAATCCAGCGCCCAGCTGTGAGCGCCTTCGAAGAAGCCGTCAAGCGTTATCGTGTTCCATATAATCAGTCGCCTCATTGCTTGCTCCTCACCAGCGCAAAGCTGAACCATAGCGAGTTTGAACCGTTGTAGTCGATGCCCGAGCGCTTCTGCGAACTAAAGCCCGTGTGCTCGGCCTGCAGCGAGCAACCGGTGCAGGGCCTCTCCAAAATGACCTGGTAGCGGCCGTCGCGCTTGGAGTTCGCGCTCGCGATGATTGCGCCGCTGGCATCGGTCAGCACGATCTTGGCGCGCGGCACGGGATAGCCGCCTTCGTCGGTGATCACGCCTTGCAGCTTGCCCTTGGGCGGCAGGCCCTCGGGATTGTAGTCGCGAAACATGTAGCCCGGGCCACGCAGCGCACGCCCGCCGAGCTGGCCCGTGACCTGATCATGCTCCAGCGCGAGCACGCCGTTGACCAAGACATATTCGAAGCCGACCGACGGCCGGTTGGGATCGTCGAAGGTCGCGATGTCGCGAACCTTGGCGGGATCGAAGATGGTGATGTCAGCGAAGTAGTCAGTGCGCAGCAGCCCGCGGTGGTCAAGCCTCTCGCGCTGCGCGGGCAGGGAAGTGAACTTGCGGATGGCATCTTCCAGGCGCAGGGTGTGCTCGTCGCGCACATATTTCCCGAGGATGCGCGCAAAGCTGCCATAGGCGCGGGGATGCGACTTGGACTCGCCCAGCGGCCCGGTCGGACTGACGGCGCCGAAATCGGTGCCGACGCTGACCCACGGCTGTTGCATGGCCAGCTTCACGTCGGCTTCGCTCATCAGGAAGTAGATTGCCTGGACGTTGTCGCGATCGGCGATGACAATGTTCATGAGCGCGTCGAGCGGGTCTTGGTTTTCGGCCTTGGCAATTTGCGCGATGGTCTGGCCTTCGTACTTGCGCAGCGCGGGGTTGAGCACGCCGATGACGAGAACGTTGTCAGCACCTCCGCTGTCGAGCCACAGGTTCTCGAAGGACTGCGAGGGGCTGCCGAGCTCTTTCTTGATCTGCGCGCGAACCTTGGGGTCCTTCAGCCGCTTCACGAATTCGTCCGGACCACCCGCGTGATATTTCGGCGGAATGACCGCCCCCAGCGAAGTCTGCGCGCCGGTGTAGGGATACTGATCGGCGGTGACATCGATGCCGCTGGCGCGGGCCTGCTCGATGGCCGCAATGACCTGCGGCATGCGGCCCCAGTTCTGCTTGCCGGCAACTTTGAGATGAAAGATCTCAAGCGGAATGTCAGCCTCGCGGCCAATCCGGAAGGCTTCGTTCAGGGCGTCGAACTCGGCATCGCCTTCGCTGCGAATGTGCGAAGCGTAGATGCCGCCCTTCTTCGCAGCAACCTTGGCCAGCGCGATCAACTCATCGGTCTTGGCGTAGGAGTCGGGTGCATAGATCAGCGCGCTGGACAGTCCCATGGCGCCGTCGCTCATGGCGTCGTCCACCATGATCTCCATTTGCTTGAGCTCGCCGGCGGTGGGCGGGCGATCGGCGGTGCCGATGACCATGTGCCGCACCTGCGCCGCGCCCACATACGTGCCGAGATTGATCGCACTCTGCTGCTTCGTCAGCCGCTGAAAGTATTCTTCGAAGGAACTCCAGTCGACGGTGAGATGGAAGTGCTGGAGGTAGTCCTCGTGCTCGCGATTGAGGATGTCGTTAGTGGGAGCGACCGTGTCGCCTTCGCCGGTGAGCTCCGTCGTGATCCCCTGCGTGAGCTTGCTGACCGCGCGGTTATCGATGAGCAGATTGGTCTCCGACTGGCCGAGCATGTCGATGAAGCCGGGCGCGACGATGAGACCCTTGGCGTCGATGGTGCGCTTGGCGAGCAGGGTTGGATCGGCATGGCCGATGAAGACGATGCGATCGCCGATGATGCCGACATCGGCGTAGATCCAGGGATTACCGCTGCCGTCGACGACGCGCCCGTTGCGGATGAGGTAATCGAATTCCTGGGCGAAGAGAGGGACGGTGGAGGCGCAGAGCAGCAAGAGCAGCAGGCGTGCGGTTCGTAGCAAGTGGAGCTCCGTCCAGCGGGATTTCCCGACATGCTATCAGAGGCGGCGGTTCGCTCTTCGCTTTTCGCCAGAGATCAACGCGGTGGCGCAAGGTCTGGGAACAGCAGTTCCTTCGACTGCCGCGGCCAAAAGCAGCCACCTTCGCTCAGGAAGGCACCTTTTGTTTGATTTTGGCGAAGAGCGAAGAGCGAAAAGCGAAATGCGGCCCTACTTGCACGTATCCACGCCGCGCTCGATGGCGGTGCCTTCTTCGTAGTCGTTCCAGGTCTCGATCATCAGGTAGGGCAGCGGATGCTGCTGATCGTAATAGCGGCGGAAGAGGCGCAGCGTGTCATAGAACGTGCGGCCGCAGCGCGAATCCATCTTGCGGTTCTGGCTCCAGCTGGCCTTCGAGTCGTTGAAGCCGGGCCATGCCGCGCCCACCGTAATCTTGTTGGGATATTCCGTGACCATCGTCTTGTAAAAGCTGTCGAGATATTGCTGCCCCCAGTTACTGCCATCGTGTTGCCAGCCTTGTTTGCCGGGATTGACCCAGGCATAGAAGCCGTCGAAGGAATCGGCGTCGGCCGGCCGAATGTCCTTCATGATGAGCAACGGCGGATTCTCCCATGACTTGACGGCCTGGCGAACGCGCTTCCAGTCGGCGTGACCGCCCTTGGGGAAGATGAACACGATGGGCCGTCCGTCGTAGGTGAGATACGCCGCGCGAGCAACGCCGGCATGCGGTCCGATGTAGCGATCGTAAGCGTACTGCAAGTCGGCGAGGATGGCATCGGTTTCCACGCCCGGCTCGGAATCGTCCTCGTCATACATGATGGCGACCTTGAAATTGCTCTCGGCAGCCACCTGCTGCATCAGCGCGTACGCCTTGTCCTCGAAGTCCTGGCGCTGGCCGTACCAGTTGACGACGAAGGCGGCGATGCCAAGCTGCTTGGCCTGATCGATCTGCTCGCCCAGGACGACGCGGTCCTGCGAAGAGTAGCCAACGTCAATATGGCCGGGACGTCCGAACCATGGCAGATAGACGGCGAGCATGGTGGGTTCGTTGGAGCCGTTGATGAAGCTGTTGGCGGCGAGCGAGGAGCGGACGTCGGTGCGATGGCACGCCGAGGTTATAAGCAGGATGGTGGCGAGCGGCGGCAAGGTGAGCAGGCGCAGATAAAGCTTCGTACAGGACATGTGTGTCGTTGGGGCCAAGGAAGTTGGATGGGAAGAGCGGGACGGCAGTTGCCAAGCGAGCAATTAGCAACTAGCAATTAGCAAAAGCAAGACTACGATGTCGGCTAATTGCCGATTGCGGTTGCTAGTGGCCAGTTGCTAGTTGCTGATTCATCCACTGATGTAGCGCAGAAATTGCTGGGGCGAGTTGTTGAAGCTGGGGAAGACCGTGGCCGGCTGCGGATTGCCGAGATGCGTTTGGACAGCTTCGCCGAGGACGCGACGAAAGTCGGTGGTGAGCGCGAGATCGCGGCCTTCGTTCAGTTGCGCCGGGTCGAGCCCTGGCCAGCGGCCATACACGCGGCCTCCGCGCACCGGGCCGCCCAGCATGAACATCACGTTGGCGTGACCATGATCGGTGCCGCGATTGCCGTTTTCGCGCGCCGTGCGCCCGAACTCCGACATGGTGACGATGACGGTGTCTTCGCCCAGCGGACCGAGGTCGGTCCAGAAAGCGGCGATGGATTGCGCGAACTCGCGCAGCACGTTGGCGAGCTGGCCTTCGGCGGCGCCTTCGTTGACGTGATGGTCCCAGCCGCCGATATCGGTGAAGGCGATCTGCACGCCGAGGTTGGCCTTGATGAGTTGCGCCGTCTGACGCAGCGCTTCGCCAAAGCGGCCTTTGGGATAGTTCGCGCCCGCTGCCGGCGTGTAGCGCTGCGGGTCGGCCGACTTCAGCATCTTCACCGCTTCAAAGGTCTCGCGCCCGGTGCCATGCAGCACGCTGTCGACCGATCGCGCGTACATCGCCTCGAAGGTGTTGCCCAGCGGCGCAGCCGCAGGATTGCCGCCCGCGATGCCGAATCCGTTCACACTGCTGACGGCCACCGCCGGCGCGGGACCGGAGAGAATACGCGGCAGCGAAGTGCCGAGCGCCACCGCGCGAAACGGAGTATCGGCGCCCGCGGCTTCGGTTTGCAGCGTGCGATTGAGCCAACCGTCGGCGGTGTTCTTGAGGCCGGGTGTGCCGGATTCCATGTAGTCCTGCGCGTCAAAGTGCGAGCGCGTGGTATCGGGCGAGCCGGCGGCGTGCACGATGGCGAGATGACCCTGGTCCCAGAGCGGCTTGAAGGGCGCGAGCGCGGGATGCAGGCCGAAGAAGCCGTTGAGATCGATGACCTGATTGCGCGCAATGTTGATGCTGGGGCGCATGGCGTAATACGACGGCTCGGCGTGGGGGACGACGATGTTGAGGCCGTCGGCTGCGCCGCGCTGGAAAATGACGACCAGGCGCTTGTTGGATTGCGAGACCGCGCTCCACGCCGCGCGCGTGAGGAAAGATGGGATCGCCGCCGTGCCGACGACCGCCATGGCACCGTGTTGGAGAAATGCGCGTCGAGTGATCATAAAAACAGCAATTAGCAATTAGCAGGTAGCAATTAGTTTTCAGGCTTCAGCACTCAGCATTCAGCACTCAGCCGTCGAGATCGAGCCGACAACTGACAACCGACAACCGACAACTGACAACTGACAACTGACAACTGACAACTGACAACTGACAACTGACAACTGACAACTGACAACTGACAACTGACAACTGACAACTGACAACTGACAACTGACAACTGACAACTGTTCTTCACTTCCTCTGAAACTCCGGCGAGCCCAGCAGGAGGCCCGCGATTACATTGACATTCGGTGGCTGAGCCGGCGATTGTTGCTCCGCAGTCAAATCGGGGCCGACGATGCGCTCTTCGATGGTGTCGTGCGTCTGCCGGGAGATGTCGCCGGCCAGCAGCGTCTGCTCCAGCTTGAGTTGCACCTGATACGGATCCTCGGCTCCGGTGCCACTCGCGGCGACCATTGCCGAGCTCGCACCTGCATTCGTGGGCGACGTGGCGATCGACGAAGTCGGCGTGGCGACAGAGCCGGCACTCGTGATCAGTTGCGCAAGATTGAAAGTCGTGCCGGGAATCTTGTTGGCAGCGAGCGCGAGGCCGAAGTTCATGCGATCGAGCAGTGCCGCCGAGTTGACCCAGACATCGGCCCTGGTGGAATAGCCGGTCGGAGGCTGCGCTCCATAAAGCTGCTCGCCCATTTTGTTGAGCGTGAACAACAGCGGCAGCGGATCGGTCACGTCGGCTTGCGTGGCGCGCAGCGACGAGACCACGAACTCGAACGGAGTCTTGACGCGCGCGCGGTAGGCCTCCGGCGCCCAGAACTCGGGCGAGTGGAACATGGTGCGCAGCACCTCGCCGATGTCGCCGTCCGACTTCAGATAGACCTTTGCCATGGCGTCGACGAGCGCGGGCGGCGGAGTGTCGGAGACGAAGCGCTGCGCCAGCTCAGTCGAGATAAAGCGCGCGGTCGCCGGCTGGCGCGCCAGCAGCTCCAAGACCTGCAGGCCTTCGTTCTCGCCGCTTTCCTTGATGCGATGGCCGAGCACGATTTTGTTGCCGGGCTCGTGCAGGCGGGGGCGGTATATGTAGCCGCCGCCGTGATTGGTTTGATTGATGGTCCAGCCGGTGAAGACGCGCGCCACCTCGGTGACATCATGCTGGGTGTAGCCGCCGTTGACGCCGAGCGTGTGCAGCTCCATCAACTCGCGCGCGTAGTTTTCGTTGAGGCCGGTACGGCGCGGCGGATTGTTCTGCGGATTCGGTTGCTGAGCAGTCGGCAGCGGAGCCATACGGGCGGAATTACGCGCCCATGGCGGTCCCTGGCGGATGGGTCGGCCGAGCGCTGCGTCCGAGTTGGGGCCTTCGCTCTGCCAGTTGTCGAGGTAAAACAGCATCGCCGGACTTTGCGCGGTGGCGATCAGCAGGTCCTTGAATTTGCCCAGCACGTGGGAGCGGATGGCATCGCGCTCGTAGGCGGTGACCAGATAACGGTCGGCTCCCTTGCCGATGAAGACGTTGAAGTGATTGAACCAGAAGTCGGTGAGCACTTCTTCCAGCTGGCGATCGCTGTAGACGGCGCGCAGCAGCTTGGCCGATTGCACCTCGCTGTCGATGACGGCCTGCGGATGATTGAGAGCGACGACGGTTTCGCGCTGCTCCGGCGTGAGCCCGGCAAGCACTGCCTGCCGCCTGGGAAACGCGAGGCCTTGCAGGAGATCGTGCTGCTCGGCGACGGGCAGCGCCAGGATGCGATTCATGCGCGCGGGGGGCGGCAAGACAATCAGATCGTCGACCGTGCGGCGGGCTTCGCGGCGGACCAGTTGAGGCTGCGTGAGATTGGCGGGGTGAATGTTAGGCGGCGTGGCAGCCTGCCCGGACTTCTGCTTTTCTTCCTGGCGGTGCTCGACGCGATCGATGGCCGCGACGTAGATGGCGCGGCGATAGGGATCGCGCGGCATGGGAAGCTTGCCCTCCATGACCGCCTTGGCCACCGGGGCGGGCGGGAAGGCCTCGACCATCTCGCGCCGGGTCATCTGCAACGTGCGATAGCCGGAGAGGCGGGATTGCACCGCGCTGTCGTCGATCTTCTCGGGGTGGAGTTGCAGCTCGATCCAGTTGTCGACACCCATCGCCGCGACGGCCTGCACGTCGCCGGGGCGTGGGCCGAAGGTGAGACGATCGAGCGCATGGACGGCGCGATGCTGCTGGTCGACGGCGTTGGAGTGTGTCTGCTTCCTGGCGTACGCGCTGACCGCGATCAATGCGAAGGACAGTGCGGCAAAGCAGAGCTGGCGGCGGTTCATGGGAGATCCTTCCCGCGGTTGAAAGTTATAAACCGCGGTAGGGGAGAAAGTTGCAAGGAAGCTTTGAGCTTTTAACTCTTAGCAAATCTGGCTGACTAGTTTGACGGCTAAGGGCTAAGAGCCTGCGAGGTTGGAGCGGCGTCAAAAGTAATCGCGCAAGTGTCCGAAGCTGGTGACCTCGAGCAGGCGGCCATTGCCCAGAGCGGAGCGCAGTTCGCCGCGCTCCAGCGCCCACGTATTGTGGTGCGGGACGAACACCGCGTGCAATCCGGCCTCCAGCGCAGGATTGATGTCAGAGTTGGGACTGTTGCCGATCATCCACGTCTGCTCGCGCACCAGCGCATACTTCTCCACCAGCGCGCTGTAGGCCGTCGCGTTCTTTTCGGCGACAACCTCGATGGCGGTGAAGTGCTCTTTCAGACCGGAGCGTTCGAATTTGCCTGTCTGCTCGGCGATGTTGCCCTTGGTCACAACGAACAGGTGATGGCGCTGGGCAAGGTCGGCCAGCGTCTCCGGCACCTCGGGCAGGATCTCCATGGGGTGCTCGGCGATGGCATATGCGATGCCGTGAATGGTTTCGTGAAGCGCGGGGGTGAGCGCCTCGACCGACAGGTGCTCGAAGCATTTCACCAGCGCCAGCGCGAAGCTGTGCATGCCGTAGCCGTGCTGGCGAATGTTGTCGCGCTCGACCTCGTAGAGCACGTCACGCACCTGGTCAGGTGTGTACTCGTGATGGTTGAGAAAGGAGATGAAGTTGGCGATGGCGCGCTCGAAGTAGATGTTGTTCTCCCACAAGGTGTCGTCGGCATCAATGAGCAGGTTCTGGCCGGGGGGATAGCGGGAGGGCATGGGACTATCTTAACCGGGAGGCCCGCGATGCCGCGTTGAGGAAAGGCTGGTAGTGCAGACGAAAATCCCCACCCAAGCAAAGGCGCCTGGAGTGAGGCACCCACACCCGCATGGGTGGAGCACTCCGCCGCGTTGGTGATTCCCGTTTCCGACCGAGTCACACGCAGAGGTGATGCTCGCACTTGCGCGCGCGGCTGCCGAGAGTAGTCTTCGGAACAGCACGTGGCAAGCGATGCTGCGCCTACGCACGCGTAGGCAGGAAAGCCAACCTATCTCCAGCAATTCGAGGGCCCCGGGAGGCGACCAAGCCCGACGTGTGCCTGCCCGAAGCGTTCCTTCGCCATGGGCTGCCGGCGCTCTGGATCTCCTCTCACACGCACCGCGGGGAGCGAGTTGTGGAAGCTCTGCCAGGAGTCGCGCATCTTCGCTCTCCGCGGCCTGCAAGCAAACAACCCTAGCGTCCAACCGGAGGCGCCCGCCTCCGGAAAGGAGAACTACGATGGCAGCAGTGGTACATCCTCCGCTGGTTGTGCCGGAGACGGAAGCGCGGGTGAGCCCGGCGATTCGTCCCTTCGGCCATGTCGAAATCCCCGAGACCCATCAGATCGTGGGCACAGGCTGGTTGCCGGACGCGCCCGATCTGCGGGACTACACCGACGAACATCCGGAGATCATGAAGATCGTCGAGAACCTGGGCATCACCAAGGCCAAGAAGATGAAGACGGCGCTGCCGGTGCAGGTAGACCTGCGGCAGTGGTGCAGCCCGGTGGAGAACCAGGGCAACCTGGGCTCCTGCACGGCGAACGCGGCCGTGGGCATTGTGGAGTATTACGAGAAGCGCGCCTTCGGCAAGTACTTCGACGGCTCGCGGCTGTTCATCTACAAGGCGGCGCGCAACCTGCTGGGCTGGGTAGGCGACACCGGCGCCAACCTGCGCACCACCATGGCGGCACTGGCGCTGTTTGGTGTTCCGCTGGAGACCTACTGGTCCTACACCGACCGCACCGAGCCCGGCGTGAACAACGAGCGCTACTTCGATACCGAGCCAACTGCGTTCGTGTATGAGATGGGCGCCGATTTTGAGAGCCTCAATTATTTCTGCCACGATCCGTGGAAGACGCCGGTGATGCCGGTGAATGTGCTGGCGAGCGTGAAGACGTATCTCGCCTATGGTATCCCGAGCATGTTCGGCTTCTGGGGATTCCCGTCCTGCATGAACGCCGACGTGAGGGGCGCGTTTGCCTATCCCGGACCCAATGAGCAGGCGATCTGGGGCCATGCGGTGGTCGCCGTGGGCTACGACGACAACCTGAAGATCACGAACCTGACCACTAAGAAGACGACCACGGGAGCGCTGATGATCCGCAACTCGTGGGGCACGGGGTGGGGCAATGCCGGCTACGGCTGGCTGCCGTACGACTACGTGTTGGCGCAGTTCGCGCAGGACTTCTGGTCGCTGCTCGGCATGCGCTGGGTGGATGTGGTGAACTTCCAGATCAAGACGGTGAATCCGTAAGCGAAGCGACAACCGCAGTCGCGAGGAGGGCGGCCACCGAGCCGCCCTCGTTTCGTAGCATGGCCAACGAGTGTGGAGAACAGCAGGTCCCTCGACTCCACTGCGCTGCGCTCGGCATGACACAATGAAGAGGCTAGCGGTGGGAGGAAAATCCCCAGCCAAGCAAAAGCGGCTTGGGTGGCACACCCGGCAGTGCGGGGCACTCCGCAGTCTAACTTATCGGAATGGATTCATGACTCTCAGCCCATCGACATCGCGCAGGTCCTGCATGTCTTCCGAAAGTAGGATCTTGCAGCCGGCCTGTTTGGCGGCGCGAACCACCAAAGCATCCCAGAAGGAAAAACCATGCAGACGGTGAAGATCGATTGCAGCGAGAATGTCCGCCAGCTCTGGGGCAGCGACGTCGAATTCTGCGAAGAGTTCAACCTTGCGTCGCGCGATTCTCACATCCAGATGCAGCTTGCGAGTGACGGAAACGAAATACTCCTGTAGCACCTGCAACGAGACAACGCCGGTTCGCGCTCGCCGATGTTCCGCCAGTAATTCGATGGCGCGCCGCTGCTTGGCAGGAGACGCTTTGTCATCACTGTAGATAAGAACATTCGTATCGAAGAAGCTACGAACGTTCATGAATTTCGTCCCGGTTGAAGCGCCAGCCTCGCGAATGACCCTGGCCAGACAGACGCCTGAGCTCCTCAATACTGCGCTCCGGATCGTCTCCTCCGGCTAGTGTCTGCAGGTAGTCGCGGATCAGTTGATTGAGGCTTTTGCCCATGGCATCGGCTTTCTTGCGGGCGCGGGCGACGAGTTGTTCGTCGATCGACAACGTAACGTTCATGAGCACAGTTTATGTGTACATGGATTATGTGTCAATGGTCGGGAGACGTGCTATCGATCGAATAGGGTTAACGTTCACATTCGCTACTCCGCGCCCGGGCCTTGGTCGCCCATCAGACTCGCAGGTGGAGGCGGGATGGCGATATCCACGTTTTGCACCGCGCCCAGGGAGCTGAGCGGCTTGTCGAAGTCGGCGTCGTTGCCCACCACCAGCACGGCCAGTTGGTTCTTGTGCACATACTTTTTTGCGACGCGCGCAACGTCGTCCGCCGTGATCTTCTCCACCTCGCCGCGATAGCGCTCCAGAAAATCCAGCGGGTAGTGATAAAACTCGTAGGCCATCTTTTCGCGCAGAACTTTTTCCGGCGTGTCGAAGCGGAAGATGAATGAGTTGAGGATGTCGTCCTTGGCGCGCTTGAGCTCTTCGGGCGTAGCAGGATTTTGCAGCAGATCGTCGATTTCGCCGTCGAGTCCCTGAATGCCTTCCACCGTGCTGGAGCTTTTGGTCTGCATGGCGATGTCGGTGAGGCCGGGATGGTTCCAGCTGGCGCCGACGCCGCCGTACACGGCGTAAGCCAGACCCTTGCCGGTGCGCAGGTGATTGAACAGCCGCGACGAGAAGCCGCCGCCGAAGACCTCGTTCATCACCGTGACGGCGAAGTAGTCAGGATTGCTGCGCTCGATGCCGAGATCAAGCATGCTGATGCTGCTCTGGTTGACGTCGGTCTTGCGCACGAAGTAGAGGCCGGGCTTGGGCTCGCTGAATTTGATCTCGGGCTGCTGCGCCGCCGGGCCCTTCACCCACGACCCGAAAGCCGCGCGCAGCCTGGCTTCCATCGCTTTGGGATCGAAGTCGCCGGTGATGCCGAAGATGATGTTGTTGGGCTGGACGTACAGCTGATGCCAGCTCAGCAGGTCTTGGCGCGTCACCGCTGCCACGGTCGCATATTCCGCCACGCGCGCGTAGGGATTGCCCTTGCCGTAGGCGATGATCAGGCTCTCGCGATGCACGATTGAGTCAACATCGTCGTTGCGCCGCGCGATGACCGTGTACATCTGCTGCTTCGAGAGCTGCAGCTTATCCTCGCGAAACTCCGGATTGTGCAGCAGGTCGAGATACAGATCGAAGACGGCGTCGAAGTCGCCCTTCAGGCAGTTGAGCGAAATGCTGGTCGACTCCGAGTCGTTGTCGGTCTCGATCTTGGCGGCGCGCGCCTCCAGGAAGTCGTCCATCTGATCGCCAGTTTTGGTCTTGGTACCGCCGGTGCGCCAGACGTCACCGTAGAGATCGGTGAGGCCGATCTTGGTCACGGGCTCAGAGATCGCTCCGCCGCGGATGCGCGCGGTCGCGCTGATCAGCGGCAGCTCGTGATCCGGCTGCAGGAAGATCACCATGCCGTTGACCAGCTGAATGCGCGTCGGCTCCGGCGGAGTGAAGGCGGGCAGCTGCGGTGCCTGAATTTTATTCCACGGCGTAAGCTGCTGGGCGGGGCTCATTGCAACGAACAGCAGCGTTAGCGCCGCGAGCAAAAAGCAGGTCCCTCGGCCAGTGAACGGCCTCGACGACGGCTGTGCCACGCGGTCTTGAAGGGGCACGGCTTCAGCCGTGATGGCCGGGGGCGCAAAGAGATTGGCCCTTAGGCCCTCAGGGCCTGTTCCCCCTGCGGCTAAAGCCGTGTCCTTCAGCTTGCTAACGGCACGCCTGAAGGCGTGCCCTTTCAAAGCCGCATTCGTACGCGCGCTCATTGCTCACCCCCTTTGCTCGGCGATGGAGGCGTTGTCGGTCCGCTTCTGGGTGCGCCGGGCGGCTCCGCGGAAGCCTGCGTCTCGATGCTGCCGATGGTGCGGTTCGAATCCTTGAAGACCTGGTTGGACACGCGCCGGATGTCGGCTTTCGTCACCTTGTCGACGCGATCAAGGTAACGAAACAGCTCGCGCCAATCGCCGTAGCGCGTCTGGTAAATCGCCAGTTGCTCGGCGAGCCCCTCATTGCTATCGAGGCCGCGGATCAAGTCGGCCTTGGCGCGCGTCTTGAACATCTGTAGCTCGTCGTCGGTCACGTCTTGCGCTTTCAGCTTCTGGATCTCCTCGGCGAATGCCTTCTGCATCTCAGCATTGGTGTGGCCGGGAAGCGGCACGGCATAAAACGCGAACAGGTGCGCGTACTTGTTGCCGGGAAATCCGGTGAAGCCGGCGGCGAAGGCGGCGATCTGCTTATCGCGCACCAGCGAGCGGTAGAGGCGCGAGGTGCGGCCGTTGGAGAGGATGTCGGAGATGGCGTCGTAGACCACGTCGTCCGGCGCGAGGTAGCTGGGCCGGTGGTAGCCCTCGAGATAGAACGGCTGCGACGGATCGTGCAGCGTTACCTCGCGCAGGGAATTTTGCGGCGGCTCCTCGGTGTGCGTCTCGGTCGGCTTGGGCGCGGCCGGCAGCTGCGCGAAGTAGCGTTCGATGATGGGCAGAACCTCGTCGGGATTCAGATCGCCAGCCAGCGCGATCACCATGTTGCTGGGAACGTAATAGTGGTGGAAGAAATTCTCCGCGTCGGTGGCGGAGAAGCCCTGCAGATCGGAGGCGTAACCGATCGTCGGCCGGTGATACGGATTCGCCATGAAGGCGGTGCCGAGGAACTGCTCGACCAGCCGGCCGGTAGGCTTGCTGTCGGTGCGCATGCGGCGCTCTTCCATGACGACGTTGCGCTCTTTGTAGAACTCGCGCATCACGGGATGATTCATGCGATCGGATTCCAGAGCGGCCCACAGCTCGATCTGGTTGGCCGGCATGGAATACATGTAGCCGGTCTCGTCGTAGTTGGTGAAGGCGTTCATGCCGACGCCGCCATTGGCCTCGACCACCTTGCCGAACTGATTCTGCACGACGTACTGGTCGGCAGCCTTGATGGCCTGCTGCCACGCCTCTTTCAGCTGCGCCAGCTTCTGCGGATCGGGATGGATGCGCTTGATGCGCTCGGCCTCGTAGGCGGCGTAGGTCTGCTCGACCTTTTCGAGGGCGACTTTCTCGGCGGCGTAGTCGGTGGTGCCGATGTCGGGCGTGCCCTTGAAGGCCATGTGCTCCATCATGTGGGCCAGGCCGGTTTCGTTCAGCGGATCCTGCGCCGAGCCGGCGTCAACCATGGTGAAGAACGAAAAGACGGGCGCCTCCGGCCGCCGCCAGATGAGGACAGTCAGGCCATTGGGCAGAGTCTTCACCGTGACCCGCTTCTCGTATTGCGACAGGTCGAGCGAGCCGGCCGACGACTGGACCGCAGCCGACGATGCCGGCGGAGAAGTTTGCGCCGGCATGGGCAGGGCCAAGGCCAGAGTTAGTAGTGCGATCGAGCAGAACTTCATCGTGCCTCCAGAGCAGGGAGACGTACCTGGAACAAAGTTAGACGTTACGCAGGGAGTTGGGAGTAAGTCAAACAGCAGTGGTTAGTTGTCAGTGGCCAGTTGTTTAGCTGTCATCCTGAACGGAGCGAGTCTGCACCAACCGCCACTCAGAAACGGGTTACTGACAACCGGCAACTAGCAACTGGCTGCTGGCGACTTCCTCTTACAGCTTCGGCAGCACGATCCCTTTCTGCCCCTGGTATTTTCCGCTCTTGTCCTTGTAGCTGGTCTCGCAAATCTCGTCGGACTGGAAGAACAGAATCTGGCACAGCCCTTCGTTGGCGTAGATGCGCGCCGGCAGCGGCGTGGTGTTGGAGATCTCCAGCGTGACGAAGCCTTCCCACTCGGGCTCAAACGGCGTGACGTTGACGATGATGCCGCAGCGCGCATAGGTCGACTTGCCGACGCAGATGGTGAGCACGTCGCGCGGGATCTTGAAGTACTCCACCGAGCGGGCCAGCGCGAAGGAGTTCGGCGGGATGATGGCGACGTCGGTCTGCATGCTGACGAAGGAACGCTCGTCGAACTTTTTGGGGTCGACGATGGTGCTGTTGACGTTGGTGAAGATCTTGAACTCGTCGGCGACGCGCAGGTCGTATCCGTAGGAAGAGAGACCGAAGGAGATGACGCCTTCGCGGACCTGCTTCTCCGAGAAGGGATTGATCATGTCGTGCTCGGTGGCCATTTTGCGAATCCAGCGGTCGCTCTTGATGGACATGCAGCTCCTTGGGTGGTGGAGCGGCGCTTCGGCGCCGCGTTCCGGCTACGAATCCCGAATGTGTTGGGCCGAAGCGCCAGCTGCTTCGGCCCAACAGGGCTTAGCGGAGGCGCGGTGACGCGAGCCTGAAGGCTCGCTCTACCTGTTGTCGAATCGAAACGTCATCTTACGGTCTGCCGCTGTGGATTGACAATGCCGCTGTGGCCTGCTCCGGTTATCCTAGAGAAGTCCGTGCCGATGCTTTGCAAAGCCATCATCGCAATGCTGGGGCTGCTTGCCATGCCCGCGCTGCTGCTCGCGCAGAACGAAACCATCACCATCAAGAGCCACTCGCGGGGCGGCGGCAACCAGCCTTCGCAATGGGCATTTCTCTCCGGCGAGCTGGACGGACAGCACGTGGTGCTGCAGTGCTTGCTCTCGCACGACGACTGCAAGGAGCTGGCGAAGGGACAATACGAGATCGAATGGCTGCTGGAAGACGAAGGCTCTTACCCGAATTGTCCGAATGTCGATCTCTTCCGCCTGGGCGCCGATCGCTGGCAGGAACAGCCGCTGGGCGAGTACTGCATGCGCAACGGGAGAAGCGGACGATGACAAATGGCATCTCCGGAAGCGTGCTGAGGAGGAGTAGGGCGCTCTGGGAATTTCGGCGAATCGTGAACTCTGGCGGTAAATCGGTTCGTAACAGGGCACGACTTCCACAGGCTGCTGAAAAACAATCGTTTTCTCTACTCCAGTGATCGGCTACGATATTTTTCGCGAGCCGAATGCCGGAGTTTTTCGCCCGGTGGCGGCGGGTTTTGCCCGCTCTGGCCGGGATGATTCCT
>Ga0335081_10002909_pt1 | contig 26955 bp, 25 predicted proteins | sample Lox_Sample_35_FD_206713 | JGI IMG/M metagenome (GOLD analysis project Ga0335081, IMG submission 206713) | Soil microbial communities from Loxahatchee National Wildlife Refuge, Florida, United States - Lox_Sample_3.5 | ecosystem: Environmental > Terrestrial > Soil > Wetlands | place: USA...
CGAAGTGCTCAAGTTCATGAAGGACGAGAACGTGGCCCCCGAGCAGGCGGGGCTGCGCGTCGGCGTCATGCCGGGGGGCTGTTCCGGCTTCAAGTACAGCCTCAACATCGAAGACAAGCCCATGGAAGACGATCTCGTGATCGAGACGGGCGGGGTGCGCTGCTTCGTGGACAGCTTCAGCGCGCAATACCTGAACGGCGTCACGATCGACTACAAGAGCGACTTCCAGGAGTCCGGGTTCGCGTTCGAGAATCCGAATGCGACGGGGGGCTGTGGCTGCGGATCCTCGTTTACGGTTTGATCGTTCCTCCTGGTAACGGTTGGCTTGCGGGGCCCGCGTACGGCGCGGGCCCTTTGCTTTAGGAGGAGGGGGGGGAACCGCCGCTGCGCCCACTCGACATCGCGGTCATCGTCGCGTACTGCCTCGCCGTGCTCGTGGCGGGGCTGTTCTTTGCCGGGAAGCAGCGCGACGCGACCGACTACTTCCTCGGCCACCGGGGGCTGCCGTGGTGGGCGTTGATGCTCTCGGTGGTCGCGACGGAAACGTCCGCAGTCACGGTGATTTCGATTCCGGGGATTGGCGCGCGCGGCAATCTCACGTTTCTCCAGATCGGCTTCGGGTACCTGGTGGGCCGAATCGGGGTCGCCGCCCTCTTGCTCCCCGGATACTTCGAGGGCACGCAGGACACGGCGTACCAGCGGCTCGAGCGGCGCTTCGGCCCGCACGCCCGGCGCGTGGCGTCGGGAGTATTTCTCGTGACGCGCGCCCTGGCAGATTGTGTGCGGGTGTTCGCCACCGCGATCCCGCTCGCGCTCGTGACGCGCTGGAACTTTTCGTTGGGAATTCTCGCCATAGGTCTCGTGACGTTGATCTACACCTGGTCGGGAGGCCTGCGGGCAGTCGTCTGGGTCGATGTGATTCAGCTGTGCGTGTATGTGCTGGGAGGGATCGCCACGGTGATCGTGGCGACGCACCTCGCGGGAGGCATCGGGGCATTCAGCCGCGCGTGGAACGCCGGTAAGCTGGTTGCCATCGATCCGCGCGTTTCGTTCACGGCCGTGTACACGATCTGGGGTGGCATGATCGGCGGCGCGTTACTCTCGGCGGCGTCGCATGGCACCGACCATCTGATCGTGCAGCGGCTGCTCGCGGCGCGACGGCTGGGCGATGCGCAGCGGGCATTGATCGGCTCCGGGGTGTTCATCATTCTGCAGTTTGCCCTGTTTCTTCTCGTAGGCACGAGCCTGTGGCTCGCGGGCGCCGACCACCCGGACATGCGGAGCGATGCCATTTATCCGAGCTTCGTGATCACCCAGCTTCCCGCCGGTCTTGCCGGCCTCGTGATCGCCGGAATTCTCGCCGCCGCGATGAGCAGCCACGCTTCGGCGGTGAACTCGCTCGCTTCGGCCTCGACTCACGATTTTTACGCGCCACTCACCGGCCGGACCGATCCCGCGCACCTGCTCGGCGTCGGGCGTTGGCTGACGGTCCTCTGGACTGCCGTGCTGGTCTCGGGCGCGCTCGCGCTGCGGCAGCAGAACACGCCCGTGGTTCAACTCGCGCTCAGCATTGCCTCAATCACGTATGGCGCATTGCTCGGGACGTATATCCTCGGTGGGATCTCGTCACGCGCGCGGCAGCGCGACGCGATCATGGCAATCGGGGTGAGTGTCTTGCTCATGACTCCCATCGTCCTTGGCGCCGTGATCCCGGGATTTCCGATCCGCTGGCTGCCATCGCTCGCCTGGCCATGGTACGTGCCGCTTGGCACCGCGATCACGCTCGCGACTGGTCTACTCGCCTCTACGGTCCGCGCATGATCTTCCTCGGCATCGACGCCGGCGCATCACACTCGGAGGTCGTCATCGCGGGAGCTGACCTCGTGATTCGCGCGCGCGCCGAAGGCCCGCCGGCGGCCGTTCGCCCGAGTGGCGCGGCCGTTTCCGCGGCGATCATCGCTCATACCGCGCGCCGAGCCGCGACGGCAGCCGGCAGCGCACTCCCCGGGGCCGCCGCGGTGGTCGGGGCCGCTGGAGCAGGCCGGGTCCAGGAGCAGGCGGAGCTCGCGAGCGCGCTCGTCGACGCAGGCGTGGCGCAAGCAGTGCGAGTCGTACCGGATGGGGAAGTTGCGCTCATCGCCGTGTTCGGCCGGGGCCCGGGCGTGGTGGTGAGCGCCGGCACGGGCTCGATCGCGTACGCGCGCGATGCCGAGGGTCGTGTGTACCGAGCGGGGGGCTACGGGTGGCAGATTGGCGACGAAGGCGGCGGCTACTGGCTGGGGCGTCGCGCGCTCTCAGAGGCGGCGCGGACCATCGACGGGCTAGCCGAAGGCTCGACGCTCTCCGCGCGCCTGTTGAGCGCGCTCGGGCTCGAGCGCTTCGACGCCCTGGTGCGCTGGGCGCAGACCGCGACCCCAACCCAGATCGCGGCGCTCGCTCCCCACGTGCTCAACGCCGCGGAAGATGGCGAAGCGGTCGCGCGCCGGGCCGTGAACGACGCGGGGCGCGAGCTGGCCGCGCTTGTCGTCTCGCTCGAGCGCTACTTCCCCGGAGCCGATCCGATTCCCGTTGCGGTCGCGGGCAGCCTGCTCAACCCTCGCTCCCCCCTCGCTACAGCATTCTGGGAGGCGCTGGGAAGCCTGTCGGCACGTGCGCAGCCCGTGTTGCTGATGGTGGATCCCGCGGTGGCGGCGCTGCGAATGGCGGTCGAGCTGCGCAATAACGCATGATCAAGATTCAATAATCAATGTTCATTGACCATTGATTATTAATTATTGATCACCGAGTGCCGGTATCCCCACCCGAAGTACAACGCCATTCCCAGCACCAGCCAGATGCCGAAGCGCTCCCACGCCTGGTGCGGCAACCCGCCCATCACGAAAACGCACAGTAACGCGGACGCGATGGAGACGAACCAGACGGCGCGCACACGGAACGGGCGCGGCCGATCCGGATCGGTGTACCGCAGCACGAGCACGCCGATCGAGACGAGCGCGAACGCGAACAGGGTCCCGATGTTGGTCAGGTCGTAGGTTTCGCCCGCGTCGCCGATCAACGCCCACAGGGCCACAAAGATGCCGGTCACGAGCGTCGTGATGTGCGGCACCCGGTGCTTCGGATGCACCTTGGCGGCCCAGGCCGGCAGCAGTCCGTCGCGCGCCATCGCGAAGAAGATGCGCGGCTGGCCGTACTGAAACACGAGCAGCACGGCGGTCATGGAGACGATCGCGCCGAGCGACACGATCCACTCGACGGTGGTCAGATTAGCGGCGTGCAGCGCCGCGGCGAGCGGATCCGCCACGCCCAGCTTCGTGTACGGCACCAGGCCCGTGAGCACGGTCCCCACGATCATGTAGATGATGGTACAGATCGCGAGACCGCCGAGGATGCCGAGCGGCAGGTTGCGCTGCGGGTTCCTGGTTTCCTCCGCGGCCGTCGAGATCGCATCGAAGCCGATATAGGCGAAGAACACGATCGCGGCACCCTGATGGATGCCGCGAAATCCATTCGGAGCGAACGGGTGATAGTACGCCGGCTTCAGGTGTCGCAGGCCGGCCACGACAAACAGCGCGAGCACCAGGAGCTTGATCGTCACCATGATGTTGTTGGCGGTGGCGCTCTCGCGCGCGCCGAGCAGGAGCAGCCACGTAATCAGCATCACGATCGTGAATGCCGGTACGTTGACCAGTAACGCAATCCCGGCCACGTGGGGCGCGGAGTCCAGCAGCCCGTGGATCGCGGGATCGGGTGACAGCAATGCCGTGCGGTAGCCGGTCGTGAGCCACGCGGGAAAGACGATGTGGAACGACCGTAACAGCGACTCGAGGTAGTCGCCCCAGGAAATGGCGACCGCGACATTGCCAACGGCGTACTCGAGAATCAGGTCCCAGCCGATGAGCCAGGCGACGATCTCGCCCAGCGTCGCGTAGGTGTACGCGTACGCGCTCCCGGCCTGCGGTATCATCGCCGACAACTCGGCGTAACACAGACCGGCGAGCGCGCAGCACACGCCGAGCAGCAGAAACGACAGGACCAGTGCGGGGCCCGCCCCGCTCCGCACCAGATTGCCCGCCGCGTCGTACTGACCGGCCGCGGCCGTGCCGACTGATCCGAAGATTCCCGCGCCGATCACGGCCCCGATCGCGAGCATGATCAGGTCGCCGGCGCCCAGCGAGCGTTTGAGCGATGTGTCGGTCTCGGCGAGCAGCTCCGAGATCGGCTTGCGGCGGAGCAGGCGCATCATGTGAAACGCGGGAACCGAGAAACGGGAAGCGAGAAGCGGATGCGGTTACGCTTCCCGCTTCTCGCTTCCCGCTGTCCGGTCATACGAACAGTGGAGCCAACACCAGCGTCACGGTACTGAGCAGCTTGATCAACACGTGCAGCGACGGCCCGGCGGTGTCCTTGAACGGATCGCCCACCGTATCGCCGACCACGCCGGCTTTGTGGGCGTCGCTTCCCTTGCCGCCGTACTCGCCCATCTCGATGAACTTCTTGGCGTTATCCCAGGCGCCACCGCCATTGTTCAGCAGCGTAGCCATGAGAATGCCGGCGATCGTCCCCACCATCAGGAATGCCGCCACGGTCTCGGCGCCGAGATGGAAGATTTTGAAAAACAGTCCGACGGCGATCGGCATACCGACCGCGAGCAGCCCGGGCGCCACCATGGCCTTCAACGCGCCGACGGTCACGATATCGACCGCGGTGCCGTAGTCCGGCCGCGACGTGCCCTGGAGAATTCCGGGATCGGCCTTGAACTGACGGCGCACTTCCTTGATGACGTCCACCGCTGCCTTGGTCACCGCGCCGATCGCGAGCGCCGAGAACCAGAACACGAGCATCGCGCCCAGCAGCCCGCCCACGAACACCTCGGGCTTCGAGATGTCGACCGCGGCGAGCGGCGAGCCGAGCGCGGCGACTTCGTCGAGGTACGCGGAGAAGAGCAGGAAGGCCGCGAGGGCGGCAGAGCCGATCGCGTACCCTTTGGTCAGCGCCTTGGTGGTGTTCCCGACCGCATCGAGCCGATCGGTACGGCGCCGGATCTCTTCGGGCTGGTGAGACATTTCGATGATGCCGCCCGCGTTGTCCGTGATCGGGCCGAACGTGTCCATCGCGAGGATGTACGCGGCCGTGCCGAGCATCCCCATGGTGGCGACCGCGGTGCCGAACAGCCCGGAATGCTGGAGGCCGCTCGACGCTCCGAGGTGGTAGGACGCGATGATCGCGATCGAGATCGTGAACACCGGCAGTGCGGTGCACTCGAGGCCGACCGCGAATCCCGCGATGATGTTGGTCGCGGGTCCCGTGACCGACGCGGCGGCAATCGATTTGACGGGACGGTAGCGGTATTCCGTGTAGTACTGCGTGATGTAGACGAACGCGATCGACATGGCGATGCCGATGATGCCGCACAGGGCGAAATGCCACCATGCGTCGGGCTGTCCGGGAGGATTGAGCAGCCAGTACGTGCCACCGACGAAGCCGATCGCGGCGAGCACCGCGGTGATCATGTAGCCGCGATTCAACGCCTGCATCGGATCTTCGTCTTCGCGTGCCTTGACGATCAGCACGCCGATGATCGACGCGATCAGCCCGAACGCCCGGGCGACCAGCGGGAAGAGCATCACGCCCACGATCTGATCGGGGCGGAAGGCACCCGGGTTGGCGAGCGCCAGGCCCGAGCCCAAAATCATGGCGCCGATGTTTTCGGCCGCTGTCGACTCGAACAGGTCGGCGCCGCGGCCCGCACAATCGCCGACGTTGTCGCCCACCAGGTCCGCGATGACGGCGGGATTGCGTGGGTCATCTTCGGGGATCCCGGCTTCGACCTTGCCCACCAGGTCCGCGCCGACATCCGCGGCCTTGGTATAGATTCCGCCGCCCAGCTGCGCGAACAGCGCGACGAACGACGCGCCGAAGCCGTAGCCGACGATCATGAGCGGGATCTTGGTGGGGGCGAAGCCGATGGTGTTCAGGATGTAGTAGAGGATGCCGACGCCGAAGAGGCTCATCGCCACGACGAAGAGTCCGCTGACCGCGCCGCCGCGCAAGGCGACCTGCATCGCCTTATTCAGACTGTTCCGCGCCGCACTAGCGCTCCGGATGTTGGACCGCACGGCGACGTACATCCCCACGAGCCCGGCGACCCCCGAACACGTCGCGCCGAACAGGAACGAGATCGTCGTGGTCAGCGCGAGGGCGGAGGCGCTGGGCTCGTCCCCATGGGGCTTCCGGATGAACGCGTACAGGACGTAAATGACCGCGCCCAGCGCGATGGAGAGCGTCGCGATGGTCCGGTACTGGCGACGTAGGAACGCTTCCGCGCCCTCCTGAATCGCGTCGGAAATGCGCCGCATTTCGGGGGTGCCGTTGTCTTGCCGGAGAACGTAGCCGCGCAGACCCCAGGCAACGGCCAGGGCGAAGATCGAGATCGCCAGGACGAGGACGATCAGCATAGAAGATGATGGCTCCTAGTTTCCGAGTGTGATGGCGACCGTGAAGACGCTCGCGACGTTCGTCCCATCGCGCGTGTGCGCGGGATAGAAGCGAAACGCCTTCATGCGCTCCAGGAACTCCCGGCGGTACGGCTCGTCGTGCATCGGCGGGTCGACCTCGACCCGCGTGACGTTTCCATCGGCCGCCACCCAGAACTTGACGCGATAGGTGCGGCCGGCGAGGCTGCCGGGGACCTTCGCCAGCGGTGGCACATACGTAGTACGCGGCGAGGCGGGGGAAATGTAGTCGCCCGCGCCTCCCGTGCCAGACCCTGCTCCGACGCCAGCGCCTGGGGGACCAGCCCCATTGCCGCCGGCAGCTCCCGCCCCCGTGGCCCCCATCATTCCGACTTCAGGGAGAACCGGGGAGAGGCGCGGCGCGATCGACGGCACGTCGATCTCCACGGTTGAGAGTGTCGGAATGGTTGTGAGCGCGATGTGCGGCGCCTCGGGAAGCGAGACCGGGGCGGGAGCCGGCGCGGCGGGGAGCGCGAAGAAATTCACGCGCCGACCGTCGCTCGGCCGGCCTTCGGAATTCCCGATTCCCGACCCGCGCTGGGTCAGGCGGTCATGCAGGTGGAAAACCGCGATGAGCAAGGCGGCATGCAACGCCACTGAAACAGCAATGCCCGCCCGGGACGCGGAACGCGCCGGCCGGCGCGGGAGCGAAGCGTGGAGGGAGGGAGGACGAGGAAGCGACGTGCGCTAGTGCGCCTGGGCCTGGCCCTGGTCCGCCGGCGTAAACCCGATGACCTGCACCCCGGCGCCGTGGGCGATATCCATCGCGTGCATGACATCCAGGTATTTCCGACTCGGTGCCGCCTTGATGAACAGCAATTTGGCGGGTCGCGTGTCGTAGATCTGATGGAACGCCTGGTCGAGCTGGCCCTCGGAATAGACTTGCTTGTTGATCGTGTAGCCGCCGTCGGCCGTGAGCTCGAGCACGATTTGCGCCGATGGCTGCTGCTTCGACTTCGCCTGCTGCTCGGGTGGAACCTGGACGTCGAACGCCTTGCGCGACAGCGGCTGGGTGATCATGAAGATGATGAGCAGCACGAGCAGCACGTCGATCAGCGGCGTGACGTTGATGTCGGCCGAGAGGCCCTCGCCCCCGCCCGTCGATCCCATGGCCATGCTCAGTTCTCCTTCTTCTTCTTCTTCGCGATGAGCGACTGTTTCTGCTCGCTGATCGCTCCGACGACGCGCACGCCGGCCTTGCGCGCGATCTCGAGCGCCTGCTGAACCCGTCCGAAGTCGATGTTCTGGTCGGCCTTGAGGAACAGAATCTTGTCCTTGGTGCGGCTCTCGTACAGCGAGACCAGCCGGCCGGGCAGGTCCGCATCGCTCACTGCCCGCGGCCCGGAGCCGACGTCCAGATAAAACTTGCCTTCGCGATCGATCCCGAGCCTGATCTCGTCGGCCTGCTCCGGACGGTTTTCCGGGTTCTCCGCCCGGGGAATCGTAGCTTGGAATCCCGCCGTGATGATCGGGGTGACGATCATGAAAATGATGAGCAGCACGAGCATCACGTCGATCAGCGGCGTGACGTTGATGTCGGCCTTGACGGCCGCGCGGGCGCTAGCGGCTGACAGGGCCACCGGAGGACGGCTTCTGCGCCTGGAATTCCTTGGTGAAGATCGACCGGCCGAACTCGGAGCCGACGCTCTTGATCAGGTAATCGATCAGCTCCTTCGACGTGTACGTCATCTCGACCGAGAGAAAGTCGATCTTGGTCGTGAAGTAGTTGTAGAGCCACACCGCGGGAATCGCGACGAGCAGGCCGAACGCGGTCGTGATCAGCGCTTCCGCGATACCCGCCGACACGGAGGCGAGCGACCCGCCGCCGCCCGAGGCCGCCATGCCCGTGAACGCGTTCACGATACCCATGACCGTTCCGAGCAGTCCCACGAACGGCGCTGTGGCGCCCGTGGTCGCGAGAATGCCCAGACCGCGCTTCAGGTCCGCGGCTTCGATCAGCATCTCGCGCTCGACCGACCGTTCCACTGAGTTGATGTCGGCCGCTGTGATCGTCGCCCGATCACGCAGCAGCGGCTTTACCTCGGCGAGCGCGCCACCCAGCACGCGCGCCACGTGGCTGCGCTTCTGCTTTTCCGCGAGCGTGATCGCCCCGTCGAGCTGGTCTTCCTTGAGATAGCGCGAGAATTCGGGCGCGAATGTCCGTGTCTGCTTCTGCGACTGCCAGAGCTGGTACAGCTTCTGGAACGCGCTGGTCCAGGAGATGAGCGACATGATCGCCAGCACCAGCACAACGCCCTTGGCGAACGGGCCCATCGAGATGAACAGATCGTATAACGAAGGCATGGAGTCCTCAGCGACCTTGGGTTAGGCGAAACTGGACTGGCAGGGAAATGAGCACCCGCACCGCGCGACCATGGACGCGCGCGGGACGGAACAGCGACTTGAGTACGACGTTGCGGGCCGGTTCGTTGAAACCAGGATTGGAGCTGGACATGATGCGCACCGAGCTGGGCTCGACGCGGCCGAGCGTATCGATCACGGCCTGCACCACCACCTCGCCCTGCACGCCCGCCTGCTTCAGCAGCTCCGGATAGACGAGCGGCGGGCCGGCGAGCCGCTCCGGCTTCTCTTCGACGATCGCTTCCATGAACACTTCATTCCCCGTCGGCACGACGCCGTTCGCCGTTCCACCTTCCACGCCCGTGCCCGAGTAGTCCTTGGGATCGAACTTTTCCGCAAGATTCACGGGCGGAATGTTGGTGGGAATTTCGGTGGGGGCGATGATCGTCTGAAACCCCTTGAGCGGCACATCGAGCTGCACCGGCTGCGGCTCCGGCGGCTTCTGCTGTTGCTGCTGCTGCTCCAGATACACCATCGTGGTATCGGTCTTGACCTTCGTGTCGCCCTGCCCCGCGTGCAGCGTCGCGAACACGGCGCCCACGATGACGGCCGTATGCACCACGAGAGAAATGAAGCCCACGCCGAGGAATTTCTTCCTCTGTTTTTTCCCTCTGGATTCGATCAGGTTCTCGAACACACTTTCAAGTACCCTGATTCCGGCGGAAGGCGCCAGTACCACCAGATTACAATCCGATGACAATCCTCCCTAGCCCGGGAGTGTCACTGTCACGGTAGTTCCGCGGCCCGGGCGGCTCGTCACTTCGATGTTGCCGCCGTGCGCTTCGACGATCCAGCGGGAAATGGCGAGGCCGAGCCCCGCCCCGGCGCGCCCTCCGGTGCGCGTCCGCGCTGCATCCGCGCGCCAGAAGCGGTCGAACACATGCGGCAGGTCGCCGGGGGCGATGCCGATCCCCGTGTCCCGCACGGTCAGCCGGACATGTCCGTTGGATCGGCCCAGCTCGAGCGAGACCTGCCCTCCGGCCGGCGTGTATTTCACCGCGTTGGTCAGAAGATTGAGGATTAGCTCCCGAATGCGCTCCGCATCGACGGGGATCACCACCGGGTTCTCCGGAGTGCCGAAGTCGATGTGCACGCCCGCCTGCTCGGCCAAGAGCTCACCCGTTTCGCGGGACTCGAGCACGATTGCACGGAGATCCGCCGGCTCGCGGTACAGGGGGGCGCGGCCCTCGTCAACGCGAGCCAATGTCAGCAGCGCATCGACCAGCTCCGACATCCGCTTGATCTCCTGCAGGGTCTCTTCGAGCAACGCGAGCGTGTCCTGCGGCAGGCTCGGCGTCGTCATCGCGCGCTCGACTCCCGCCCGCAGCACGGTCAGCGGGGTCTTGAGCTCGTGGCTCGCATCCGCCGTGAAGCGGCGCAACGCCGTGAAGCTCCGCTCGAGTCGCGCCATCATCTCGTTGAGTGTGTTCGCGAGCCGCCCCAGCTCGTCATTCACCATGGGCTCGACCAGACGCCGATGCAGACTCCGCCCGTCCGTGATTTCCCGAACCTCGGTGATGATCTGGTCGATGGGCGCGAGGGCGCTGTGTGCGATCCAGAAGCCGATCAGGATGCCGAGCAGCAGCCCGATCGGCAGGATGATCGCGAATCGCGACAGCAGTTGACGTGGCTCGAGCTCCGCGGCTCGGATGTCCGCGGCGGCGAAGATCGCGCCGTTCGGAGCGCCAAGCTCAGGCACCCGGCGCACGACATAATGCAAGGTCGGCCCTTCGGGCCCGAACCGCACGGCGTCCGGCCCGGCGCGGCCGAGCGATGTCGTCACGAGGCCTCGCAGCTTATCAACTTCCTGAAACGTGAGCGCGCGCGCATCGGCGGAAGCGTACAACAGGCTGCCGTCCGACGCGGTGACGATGAGGTAGTCGGGGACCACCTCGAGCAGCGCCGCGACATCGGGGATCAGCACGGGACGCCGGGTCGCGTCCATGCGCACCAGCGGGCCGCGCGCCCGGTAGCTTTCGGCCAGGATCCCGGCGCCGAGCTCGGCCTCGGAGCGGATGCGTTCATCGAGCTCCCCGTAAGAGGATCGCCGTCCGCTGATATAAAGGACCACGGCGAACGCGGCGAGCGTCATCGTCAGCGCGATCGAATACAAGGCCGTCACCCGACCGCGGATCGTTCTCACCGCGGTGCCCCTTCCCCTTTGACCATGTACCCGACACCACGAACCGTATGCACGAGCTTCGGCTCCCGGCCGGAATCGATCTTCTTGCGCAGGCGATTGATCACGACATCAACGATGTTTGTGCCGGGATCGAAATGATAGTTCCACGCGTACTCGGTGATCAGTGTCCGCGACATCACGCGCCCCTGATGGCGGATGAGGTATTCGAGCACCGCGTATTCTTTGGGAGTCAACTCGATCGGCTTGCCGGCGCGGCGCACTTCGCGGCTCCCCGTATCGACCGTGAGGTCGGCCACGCGCAGCACGGGGGCGGTGAGAGCCTTGGGCCGGCGCCCCAGCGCTTCGACGCGCGCCAGCAGCTCGTCGAGCGAGAACGGTTTGGTGACGTAGTCGTCCGCGCCGAGGCGCAGCGCCTGCACCTTGAACTCGACGGTGTCCTGCGCCGTCAGCACGAGCACGGGGACGCTGTTCCCCTGCTCTCGGAGCGCGCGCAGCGCTTCGACTCCCGTCAGAACGGGCAACCGCAGGTCCAGCACGACGAGATCGTAGGCCCCGGTGGTCGCGAAATGCAGCCCCGCCGCTCCGTCCGCCACCAGGTCCGTCTGATGGCCTGCTTCCTGTAATCCGCGCGAGACGTATTGCCCTACGGTAGAGTCGTCTTCGACGACCAGGATCTTCATCCGATCAGGAGATAGACCTTGAAATTCGAGCCGATGCCCACCTGCGACTCGACTTCGATCCGGCCGCGATGCTCGGCGATGATCCCATAGACGATCGACAGCCCGAGTCCGGTGCCCCGGCCCGGCGCCTTGGTCGTGAAGAAGGGCTCGAAGATCTTGGGAAGATCATCCTGTTTGATGCCCATACCGGTGTCAATGAACTCGAGCAACACCTCGTCGTCGCGCTCCGGATTGAGCCCGCTTTTCACGGTCAGCGTGCCGCGTGAATTCATCGCGTCCATGGCGTTGAGCATCAACGCCATGAAGCACTGGACCAGCCGTTCGGGGTCCGCACGCAGCTCGGGAAGGCCGGCGGAGAGCTCGCGTGTGACGAGTAGCTTCTTGAAGCGGTCGTGATGCTTCAGCAGGAAGAGCGTCTGCTCGACCAGCGCGTTCACATCGACGGGGCGTTTCTCTCCGCTCTTCGGCCGGGAGAAGTCGAGCAGTCCGTCGACGATGCGGCGGCAGCGCTGAACCTCAGTGTCGATGATCTTCAGGTACTCCTCGAATGCCTGACGGATGCCGGGCGCCAGCTCTTCGTTTCTGAGTCCCAGCGCCTCACTGCACGCGAGAATCGTGGCGAGCGGGTTGTTGATTTCGTGCATCACTCCCGCCGCAAGCTGGCCCACCGCGGCGAGCTTCTCGGTTTCGGCGAGCCGCAGCTGGGCGGCGCGCCACTCCGTGACGTCTTCGCCGATCGTGATCACATGGGTGATGTCCCCTTCGTCCTGCCGCATCGGGATCTTCGTGATGCGGTAATAGCGCATGTCTCCGCTCGCTCGCGAGTCCATTTCCATCTGCTGCATCTCGCCCGTCTCGAACACCCGGTCGAATTCCCGTTGCAGCAGCTCGCGCGGTTGGCGGTCGAGCACCTCGAAGATCTCACGCCCCACGGCCTCTTCGCGTGAGACACCCTGCGTCCCGGTCTCCCGCTTCCGGTTCCAGGCCCGGATCCGGTAGTCGCGGTCGATCACGTAAAGGCCGACGGGAAGCGAGTCGACGATCTGCGCAGCGAACCCGCGCTGCGTTTCGACCTCGCGCGCACGCAGGGCCACCTCGGACGCGAGGTCCTGCGACAGCTCGGTCGCCGCAATCAACGGCGCGAGCATGTGCGCGACGACGACGAGTACGTCGTGCGCCATGTGTTGCGTACGTCCGTCGGGTATCAGCGCTTCGAGCAGCCCCAGCGCCTCTCCCTCGTGAATGAGCGGCAGCCTGAGGAGCAGCAATCCGGACCGAGCCTTGTCCACCCGCGGTCCCTCGTCGATCCATTCCGCGATCGGGGGAGCCGCCGATGGGGCGTGAGCGCCGTATCCGGGAGGATGGAGCTCGTCCCCCGGCGCACTGATCGGCGTGTACTCGAGCCCGCTCGCGTGCCGAATCCATAAGCGACAGCGGCGGAGCCCCAAGCCCCGCCGCAGCGTCGTCATGACGGCAATGAGAGCGTCCTCGGACGCGAAGCCCCCCGAAAACACCGCGGCCACGTCCGCGAGAATGCGGAGGCCTGGGTGATCAGATTCGACGAGCGGTGCGGCCATCGGCCGCTAAGCTATGGATGGGGTTTTTGCTTCGCCAGCGGGATCTCGAACCGCAGCCCGATGAAGGCGCGGACGTCGGTCTTGTGGCCGAGAAACACCGTCGGACCCGCCACGAAGCTATAGTGAGCTCCGGGCCCGTCCCCCAGGCGAACGCCCGGCAGGATTGAGATGGCGGCCCAGGGAGAGGAGAGGCTGTCGGGCGGGGCTGAGCTGGCATACCCGCTGGCCTCGAAGGTCACGTCCCACCCGAACGGCTGCGGATTGGTTTCGTTTCCCACGTCCGCAAGATGCACGAGACCGGTGCGTGTCGAGAACCAGAGCGCGCCTACGATGCCGCGAGCGCCGCCCACGATCGCACCCTCGTCAATGAATGACCCAACGCGCAACCCAAGCGTGGCCGAGCGGAAGAACATCGCGTGGATGTCGTGCATGTAGCCGACGTCCAGCGCCTCGACCTGGTATCCGCCCCCCGCGGTGGCGGCGAATCCAAGCGAGGCCGATTGCGCCGCCAACGGCGTAGACAAAGCTCCCGAGGCTACCAACATTGGGACCATGAACCGGCGCACCTTCATCCTCCTCACTGGAGCCGTATCCGCTCCGCTGTTTCGAACCCGACGTGGCCCACCCTTAGTCCCGCTCCAGCCTGCGGCGGGGCGGCTGCGGTTCGAACTGGACGGGCAACGGCAGTGGTCGCTGTTCTACCAGGGCACCCCCGAGTCCGTTCCCGTCATCAGGAACGCCGGTATCGGCGCCTGGATCGCGGATCGTTTCATCAGCCTGTCCGAGCTGGAATATAGTACCCTCGGCACCCGCAGGCCCCCGGGCGGCGAATCCCTCATCGTCCGGGGTCGATCCACGGCGGTGGGGGTGGTGCTCGAGGCCGAATTCTTCTGCACGACCGATACCGCCCCACCACAGGCGTCAATCAGCGTGCGGGTGTACCCCGATCGCACACTCCCGACCATCGGGGGCGTGCGCTTCTTTCAGGTGCCGGCCTCCGATATCCTGCCTTCGGAAACGGCGGGGGACGCTCCCCTCTGGGCCCTCGTCGACGGTTCTACGTCCTCGAGTGACGCAACGCTGCTGCAACTCTCCGACATGGACCAGATGCCGCGGCTCGAAAGCCGGGGCGCCGTGGGTCTGACCCGAGTGGGGCGCGGGCTCGCGCTTGGATTTCAGGCCGACGATCCCGGGACCGGCCGGATGCAGCTCGCGAGCGACGGCTTGGACGTCGCCAGCGACTGGACTCCGTCGCGCCCGCTCCGCCCCGAGGGTGACTCGTCCCTGCTCCGGCTGACGTACGATCCGGACGGCGACGGCCTGACCGCGCTGGGCGCATTGTTTCGGCCGCAATCCATTATAGATCGCGAGCGCATCGACGCCGTCTCGGTACCGGTTGGATGGGCGTCGCGCGGTGAGCTTGGCAGTGCGATCACCGAGGACAGCTTTCTCGCGCAGGTGGAACGCTGCGCCTCACAGTTCGACCAGCGGTCCTTTCGATTCGTTGAGCTCGACCAGGGATACGAGCGCGCCGTGGGTGACTGGGAGTGCAATGGCAAGTTCCCTCACGGACACCGCTGGTTGACCGATCAGGTCAGGGCGCGGGGATTGCTCCCCGGCCTCTGGATCGCTCCGTGCGTCGTCTCGGAGCGATCCGGCATACCCGGCGCCCAGCCCGACTGGCTGCTCAAGGACACGGACGGATCCGTCCCCATTGTGTGGGACACTCGCGAAGAATGGGGTGGAAAGCTGTTCGCGCTCGATCCCGCCCATCCGTCAGTCCAGGACTGGCTCCGTTCGCTCGCGCGGCGGGCCCGTCAAGACTGGGGGTACGAGTACCTCAGGCTCGATCTCCTCTCATGGGTGGTGGGCGACGCAGAGACGATGTCGGGGCCGGCCACCGCCCATTACGGCGGACTCACCGACGCGGAAGCCTACCGGCACGCGCTGGAGGCGCTGCGCGAGGGAGCCGGTTCGGATACCCTCCTCCTCGGGGCCGGCGCTCCGCTCGAGTATTCGGTGGGACACGTCGACGCCATGCGGATCGGCCCCAGGGTCGACGCGGCCTGGTCGTCCATTGTGCCCGCTGCACCGAACATCGCGCGTCGCAGCTTCTACAATCGCGGCGCTTGGATCAACGATCCGGATTGCGTCGTGGTCCGGGAACCGCTCACACTGGACGAAGCACAGCTGTGGGCCAGCACGCTGGCTCTGAGCGCCGGCGTCATATTTTGCTCGGATGACCTGACCAAGCTGCCGGCCGAACGACTCGAAGTGCTGCAGCGGATCCTTCCAGCCGCGACCCACGCCGGGCGCGTGATCAACGGTGGGGCGAGCGGCGACGCGCCGCCCACGCTGTGGATCGTCGAAGGATCGCCGGGTTGGTGGACGGTGCTGCTCGCCAACTGGCGCGATGCCGCGGCGGCCCAGAGTGTGACGACGACCTCGCTGGGATTGAGTGGCAAGCGTTTCACAGCCTACGACGTCTGGCGCGCGGCGCCGCTCGATGACATCACCGACACCATCGGCGCAACGATTCCGGCGCACCGCGCGTTGGTGGTGGGGATTCGTCGCGCGACGAGCCGCCCGCAGCTGGTTGGTACGAGCCGGCACGTGATCCAGGGAATGCACGACGTCGCGGACGAGCACTGGGACGCACCGCGGCGCGTTCTCGCGGCTCGCGCGACCAATCTCGATGGACGCGTCTATGCCGTGACGGTCTCCGTTCCCACGACCCTACGGGTAATGGAGTGCAAATCCGACACAGCGTGCGTGGTCTCGAGTCTCTCGAGCGGCCATACCCGCCTCGAATGGCCCGCGGGCACGCGCGGCGAGCTGTCCTGGGAGCTCAGCTTCCGGAGTCAGACGGCTCGAGCACCACGGCACCCGTAGCGGCGGCCGGTCCGAGCAGCGCGAGCGAAATCAGCACCAGTGTCCACGCCGTCGTTTCGAGGTGCAGCGCCGGAATCGCGCTGACCGCGAGCGCATGACCCTCCGCGAGCCCGTGCATTGCCTCGGTCCAGCTGGCCTCGAGCGCACCCACGATGGCGTGCATCCGCCAGACCGAGATTCCGGCCAGCGCGAGCACCACCGTCCAGTAAGCTCCGAGCACCACCCCGCGGGGACGGCCCGCCGCGAACGCGAGCACAATCAGCAACGCGGGACCGATCAGGCCAAGCCACCACCCGGGCCCCGCGGTCGGCGGCACGACCTCGACCGCGCCAAGCACCTCCCAGTGATCGCGGTCGGTGAGCGGAACGAGAGCCGCATGGCTGCCCGGACGCCATTCCGCGACCTCGAGTCGGCGGATGCGCCCAAATTGCTCCGGGCTGAGCGGAGTTGCTGTCGAGTGCACGAGCGGCGCGGTCCCATGGTACACCTCGAGGCGTGACGTCCACGGAGGCAGGAGGTCGAGTGCGCGAGCGTGCGCGAGCAGCTGGCCGACGTCGTAGCCCGAGCGCCCCGAGGCTGATCCCGGCGGAGCAGGTGCGACGGCCGTGAGATAGTCCGAGATCACGAGGGCGCTGCGCATCGCAAACGCTTTCGCGCACTCGACCGACATGAGCCGGGATACCCCGGACATGAGCACGCCACCGACGAGCCCTGAGACGAATATCATCGTGCGGCCGCGCGTCACCGCTCGGCCTGCACCCGGTCCACGGCCCGAGCCGTCTCCCGCACCACATCCTCGGCGGCGCCCCCGCCTTCCGAGGCAATCCGCACCATCATGCGTTCCAGCAGCGCGTCCACGAGCGGCCACTTCTGGACTGAGATGCCCCAGGGCAATCGGGCGTGCGACGAGGCCCCAATGAAAACGTCCTCACATCCCAGGCTGTCGGCCCTCGCCGCAAGCGCGCCGAGCACCTGGGGAACAACCGGGAGCTCGTACCCCAGACTCGCGGTCGCTTCCTGCGCGGCGGAGTCCACGAGGGCGGCCGCGAGCTGAACGGCGAGCTTGCGTCGCCTTGTGGGGGCCGGAATTCCATACGCCGCGACGCGCAGTACGGTGCGCGGTGCGAACCCGTCACGGTGCGGCAGCTCGGCAAAGCCGAACCGGAATCCCTCGCGTGTCTCGAGCTCGCGCAGCATCGGTACCACCGTGTGATCGACGGTGATCATGGCCACCCGGCCGGCGGCGAACATCCTGAAGGCTTCCTGCTCCGATCCCGCGGTCCACGCTCGAGCGATCCGCTGCTCGTTGGGCCACGCCGCGTACCAGCGGATCGCGGCCTGCGTCGTACGGGAGTCCAGGCATCCGGTCGCACGCGGGACATCACGTGCGCAGAACACGTCGCCGCCGCCCGACCAGATCCAGGCAAGCCAGATCGCGGGATGCGGGTCGAAGTACGTCCCCCACTGATCCAGCGTGCCGTCGCCGTTGGAATCGCGCGTGAGGATCGCAGCGGCGGCGAGGAAATCGTCCCAGGTCCAGTCAGCGGAGGGATACGCGATGCCTGCGCTGTCGAACAGCGCCGGATTGAAGAGCAGGACCAGCGGGGAGGCGCCGCGCGGCAGCGCGTACACGCCCCGCCCGCGCTCGAATGCCCCCGCCACGGCAGAGTCGTAGCTCTTCAGATTGATATCGACGCGTGCGAGATAGGGCGCCAGGTCCAGGAGGGGCACCCGGTCTCGCGCGGCCGCGAACGTATTGCCGTCCACCCGCACCAAATCGATGCCGGGCTCGGACGCCCGAGATGCCGGAACCCGATCGATCACGAGATCAGGCCGCTCGCTCGAGAAGACCTCGATTCTCGCGGCTTCGATCGCACGATCGCCCGGGGCGAGGCGCGTGGCGAGGCGCAGCGGTGGTGCGCTGTCTGCGGTGCACCCCCACATGGCGAGCGCGAACAGGGCCGCCCGGGTATCGTTCATCATCCTTTACTCTCGAATATTCCGCGACCATTCATTCCGCGAAGGAGCATAGCATGGCGCATACGCTGCCGCCGCTGCCGTACGACTTTGCCGCGCTGGAGCCGACCATCGATGCGCAGACCATGCAGATCCATCACGACAAGCATCACGCGGCGTACGTCAATAACCTGAACGCCGCGCTGGACAAGCATCCCGAGCTGCAGAAGAAGTCGCTCGAGGACCTGCTCCGCCAGATCAACAGCGTGCCCGAGGACGTTCGCACGGCGGTCAGGAACAACGGAGGTGGGCATCACAATCACTCCATGTTCTGGACCATCATGGCGCCCCGCGCGGGTGGAGAGCCATCGGGCAAACTCGCGGACGCGCTGAAGAAGACGTTCGGGGATTTCGCGAAGTTCAAGGAAGCGTTGGCTGCTGCCGCGACCACCCGGTTCGGCAGCGGCTGGGCATGGCTTACCCTTGCGAGTGGGAAGCTCGAAGTCTCGAGCACCGCCAATCAGGACAGCCCGCTCATGGACGGAAAGGTCCCGATCCTCGGGCTCGATGTGTGGGAGCACGCATACTATCTGAAATACCAGAATCGCCGGCCCGACTACGTGACTGCCTGGTGGAATGTGGTAAACTGGCCGGAGGTGCAGAAGCGATTCGAAACGGCACAAACGTGACCGGGCGGGAACGAGCGGTAGTGAGCGGTAATCAGGGCTAGAGTGGTACCGCCTAGTACCGCCAATTACCGCTCATGACCGCCCGCTAGTCCAGCAATTCCGCACTCACGTGCGCGTGCCCTTCCGGACCAAACAGCACGCGCAGCCGCCAGGGGCGGCAGCAGATCTCGCAATCCTGCACGTAATCCTGATCGGCGCCGCCGCCCGCATCGAGCGCGATGTCATTCGACGCGCCGCAGTAGGGGCATGACACGGTCGCCTCGGAGTCCGCCGTCCCATCCCCCAGGGCAAACTCGTCGTCATCCGGCATACTGATCATCGTCGCGCCGCTACGTTGTTTGCCGCCTCGCAGCGATGGACGGCGAGTACGGCGGTGCGACCATCGGTGACGAATCGCTGACCGCTGGCGTTCTTCCCCTCGAGCACGGCCCCGGGAACCACGACGCGGTCGACGAGCGTGGCGCAGCCCGTGACCTCGAGCTCTTTGATGACGCGCTCGCGTTCGTTATCGATCGCGGGACGAATGTGGTGAGTGAATCGTCCCTTGAACGGATTGACGGAGAACCCGGCATCTTCGTTGGCCGTGGCGACCCATATGGTGCGCGCGTCGTCGAGGGACCACAGCCGGATGTGATGGCGGGACTTCGCGGTGAGGCCGTCCAGCTGGTAGGCGAGATCCTGCCGTCGTCCCTGGAAATATTGCGTGCTGATCGGAGCGCCGACCGCGGGATGGTTCGTGATCCCGGCCACGATCTCATGTGTCACCGAGCCGAACGACCCCTTCTGGGGCCCCACCCATCCGGCCCGACGGAACGCGTTGTCGATGTCACGTCCATCTCCAAGCAGGACCACGTTCATTTGATCGCCGGCCCCGCGGCCGTTACGCGGCTCGCTCCATGGTGTGAATTCCGGTAATCCGGCGATGCCGCTCGTGTCGCTGGCGCCGAGACCACAATGCGCCGCGCCGACCTGGAGCGGCTCGGTCAGGCGAATCCTGCCGACCTCGCCGGCCACGATCTCTGCCGCCGGCCCACGCCGTGCAAGCCAGTAACCGCTGACCAGCACGGTGGGCAGCGCGGCGACGTCGGCCACGGTGAGGAGCCCCGCGGGGACGGCTCGCCGGGTGAGCGACGCGCGTCCACCGTAGACCACACCGCTGTCCTTGACGTAGCGATTCGGGGTGTACTCCAGCGTGTCGAGCACGCCGTCAATCGAGATCCAGCGATCGCGCCCCACCTCGAGGGAATCGAACCGCAGACCGAGGGCGCCACTCCCGCCGAACATGTGGCCGTGGTGGGAGACCACGACCCGCCCCGCCACACGCTGATACGGTTCGACGAGCACACAGTGATCGCTGGCGAGCGGCTCGAGCGTCTGCGCCAGGAATACCGTGCCGACCGAATCCGCACCGCTCTTGAGCGAATGCACGAACCGGATCGCCAGACCGGTGCCGACAGGAAACACCGCGTCATGGTGCGGGGCGAGAGCGCCGTTGTGCGGCATGCTCGGCGCCCCGGAACCCGCGAGCGAATAGAGGAGCGCCAGGAGGCCACTCAGCGGCATGAGGCTTCCCTACACCGCCGCATCGGCGGTGACTCGCTCGAGCCGTTCGCGAAACGCCGCGGCAAGCTGCTGGGTAATCCGCCCGGGCCGCCCGTCGCCGACGGCTCGGCCGTCGATCTGCACCACCGGCATGACGTCGGCGGTCGTCGCGGTGATGAAGACTTCGCTGGCGCGCACGAAGTCCGTCGCGGCGACCGGCTGCTCTACCACTCTGAGCCCGAGCTCGGGCGCCAGCTCGAGTACCACTTCGCGGGTGATGCCGCCGAGAATGCGAGGGGTCAGAGGATGGGTACGCACCTCCCCACCGATGACCGCGAACACGTTCGAGCTGGCGCCTTCGGTGACGATCCCGTCGCGCACCATGATGGCTTCGAAGGCTCCCGCGGCCACGGCCTGCTGCTTGGCGAGCACGTTGGGAAGGAGATTCACCGTCTTGAGATCACAACGCGACCAGCGCAAGTCGGGCGTCGTGACCGTGCGCGCGCCCGCCGCGCGCACGTCGTCCGGCACGGTCAGTCTCGCCGCGCTCAGGAATATGGTCGGAGTAGTGCCGGGTGCGGGAAACTGGTGCTTGCGGACCGCGACACCGCGCGTGATCTGCAGGTAGACCGTCGCATGTCCCGATTCCAGACCGTTCTCGCGCAACAATCGCTCGGAAATTGCGTTCAAGGCCGCACCATCGATCTCGGGCGGCAACGTGAGACTGAGCCCGGCAAGGCTGTGCCGCAACCTGCGAACGTGCCGTTCCCACTCGAACAGGCGCCCGTTGCATGCCCGTGTGACCTCATAGACCCCGTCACCGAACAAAAAGCCACGATCGTCCACGGAAATCAGTGCGCGGGAACGATCTAGATATTCACCGTTCAGATAGACCGTCATCGAGGCACGTCCTCCCAGGCGTCAATATGCCAAGGCGAGGCGGTGCCGTCGAGCGGTCGGCTACTACTCGAGGGGCTCTAGGAAGCCGTTGCTGAGACGAAAACGGAAGCCACAGGACAGAGCCCGCATGACCATCGAGGGGGTCCGATGTCCCGGCTCGGCTTCGCGCGAGACGTTCCCGGCGATCATGAGAATCCGGGCCGCGCCGCTCGACTCGGAGAAAGCCCGAAGCTCGCCAAAGCGCGCCTGCGGTAGGGTGGTAAAGACCAGTTCACGCATGGTGAGCGCGTCGTGCAGCGCCTCGATTGCGACGCGGCGGTCCCGCCACTCTGGATTGAGTCCGTGGTCGAGGACATCGGGCGGGCGCAACAGCCAATCGCATCGGACCGTTTCCTCTTCGAAGGCGAGCCGAACCAAGCGCAGGGGAGCACGGGACAGGGTACCGTACCTGAGTTGCGAGCCGAGCACTCGCAACAGGCGCTGGAATTCGTGCAGAACGTCCATTTCCGCGCTCAATAGAGGCCGAGGTAGCGCTCGAGTTCCCATTCGCTCACGCGCCCGATGTATTCCTGCCACTCCCGCTGCTTCGCCTCCAGGAACCGCTCGTAGATGTGCTCGCCAAGCGCGCTGCGGATCACCTCGTCGCGTTCGAGGTACTCGAGCGCCTCGTGGAGGTCGCGCGGCAAGTCGTCGATGCGGAAGTGCCGCCGCTCCCGGTGGCTCATTTCAAAGATGTTCTTGTTGACCGGATCGGGCGGTGGCGTCTTGTGCTCCACGCCGTCCAGTCCGGCGGCGATCTGCACGGCAAGCGACAGGTACGGATCGGCCGAGGGATCGGGCATGCGGACCTCGCAGCGCGTCCCGATCTCGCGTCGCTCCGGGATGCGAATGAGCGGTGAGCGGTTCCGCATCGACCAGGCGACGTGCACGGGCGCTTCGTACCCGGGCACCAGCCGCTTGTAGCTGTTCACCAGCGGATTCGTGACCGCGCAGAATCCTTTCGCGTGCTTGAGCAGGCCGCCGATGTAGTGCAACGCCACGGGCGAAAGCGCCCACTGGGCCTTCGCGTCGTAGAACACGTTCGTCTCGCCCTTGAAGAGCGAGTGGCTCGTGTGCATGCCGGATCCTGCCTGCCCGAAGATCGGCTGCGGCATGAACGTGGCGAGGTAGCCGTGCCGGTATGCCACGTTGCGTACGACGAAACGGAACGTGGCGAGATTGTCGGCGGTCTCGAGGGCGCTCGCGTAGCGGAAATCGATTTCGTGCTGTCCGGGCGCCACCTCGTGATGGCCGCCCTCCACGTCGAATCCGAGCGAGACGAGATCGCGCACGATCAGCCGGCGGATGTCGTCTGCCCGGTCGATCGGCGCCAGATCGAAGTACCCGCCGCTGTCGTGCGTCTTCGTCGTGGGTTTGCCATCGGCGTCCAGCTGGAAGATGTAGAACTCCGCTTCGACGCCGAGCATCACCTCGTATCCCAGGTGCTCCGCCCGCGCGATCTGTCGCTTGAGCGTCTGGCGCGGGCATCCCGCGAACGGCGAGCCGTCGGGATGGTAGATGTCGCAGAGCAGGCGCCCGATCAGCCCTCCTTCCTGGCCCGGCGGCAGAATCCGGAACGTGTCGAGGTCCGGCTTGAGCACCATGTCGGATTCCTCGATCCGGACGAACCCTTCGATCGCGGAGCCGTCGAACCGCACGTCGCCCGAGAGTGCCTTGTCGAACTGGCTCTCCGGCACCTCCACGTTCTTGTTCACGCCGAGGATGTCGGTGAACTGCAGGCGCAGAAAGGACACATCCTGCTCGCGGCAAAGGCTCAGAATGTCGGCCTTCGTGGCGCCGCCGGTCTTTTCGATTGTCGCGGTCATGATCTACCCCCATTCGGAGGGCGTGACGATGCGCTGGGCGGTCTGGCAGCAGGCTTCCCCGGTCGTGATGCGTGCAGCCAGGGTTGTGTCTCGCGATACGTGTCCCACCGGAAGCGGTGCGGCGCACCCGCAACGCTCCCCGCTGCCCCCGCGAGCAGCGGTACAGGTCCAAGCCACGCCGGTTCCGTGGGCACGGCCGCGGGCTCCGGCGCGGGCCCGAACACCCACTTGAGTGCCGGCGGAGTGATAAGGGCCGTCATGACCACCATGATCACGACCGCCGAATAGGTCCCCGGATCGACGACGGGCGTGCCGTGCAGGGTGAGCGCGAGGCCCAGATTGGCGAAGATCAGCCCGACCTCGCCTCGTGGAATCATACCGATACCGATCGCCAGCTTGTTCAGCGGCGCGCCAAGTCCACCGAGCGCACACGCCTGCTTGCCGATGATCGCCGCTAGCGTGAGCAGCGCCGCGAGGCCGAGGATGTCGGGGTGCGCGAACGTCTCGAGCCGCACGCGGGTGCCCATGATTACGAAAAAGATCGGGACCAGAAAGGTCGCGATCGGCCGCACGAGCTCCTGCAACGAGCGCCCGCTGCGCGCCACGAGGTCGACGTAGTGCGCTTCCTCGAGGATGAGCCCCGCCGCATAGGCTCCCACGATGGGCGCCAGGCCGACGATCGAGGCGGTATAGGCGAGCAGAAAACACAACACGAGCGCGGTCACGAGCAACACGCCCTGCCCCTGGCCGCGCATGCGTCCGGCCACACCGAACAATTTCGGTGACACGGCACGCCCGATCACGAGTGCGCCCACCAGAAACGCGGTCGCCTTTCCGAAGATGGCGACCAACCCGCCGTAGGATACGCCGGCGCCGGCATTCGCCGTCGCAATCACGCTCGTGATCACCGCGAGAATCAACAGCCCCAGCACGTCGTCGATGACGGCGGCGCCGAGGATCACGCGCGCTTCCGAAGATTGGCTCCGCCCGAGGTCCAGGAGCACCCGAGCCGTGATGCCGACACTGGTTGCGGTGAGCGTCGCCCCGAGGAAGGCATGTACGTAGGGCGAGGCATCGGGGAGCACGAGCGCGCCCACACCCCATCCGAGCAGCCACGGCGTCACGACGCCGAGAACCGCAACGACAAACGCACGCCCCCCCACCTTCATGATGTCGGCGACGGTGGATTCGAGTCCTACCTCGAAGAGCAGTAGCACCGCGCCGAGCTTGCCCAACACATCGATAGTGGGATCGCCGGGAATCGTCTGCACCCAGCGGAGCCCGACGAGATCGAGGTTGCCGAGCAGAATGCCTGCGACCAATTCGCCGAGCACAGCCGGTTGGCCGAGCCGCTCCGCGATTTCTCCGCCGAGCTTCGCGGCGATGAGCACCACCGCGAGCATGAGGATGACATGCGACACGGGATCGACCGCGGCGACTGCGGCAGCCGCCGGGGCGTCGGGCAACATCAACGAGAACATCGGACCGGGATGCCTCCCTCGTGACCGTGGCGAGCGATGGGGGCTAGTGGTGCAGACTGAATGATATGTATTTCGAGCACATTCTACAAGTTATACGTCTCAAAAAGACCATTTTTTGTCGCATCTTTGGCACTCAATTGACATTTTGCTGCATCTAGTGCACAATTCGGCGTTCGACTGGCATAAAACGGTGATTTCTTGGGAGCGCTCGCAGAATGGACCTGAAGTCGACGCTCGTTGCCCTGCTGCTCGCCGGGTTCCTGGCCGTGGCCTTCATGCGGGCGCGCGGACCGGTGACGCCGGGCCAACCGCTCCGCTTGGGCGATCTGCTTCGCCTGCCCAACCGGATCGAGCGCCTGCGGCGGTCGCGCTGGCAGTGGTTCACGCTCGTCGGTTTCGCTCTGGTGCTCCGGCTCCAGAACCAGCTTCCCATCGCGATGGAGCTGATGATCGCGGTGGAATTCGTGCTCTTCCTCGCGCTACCCGTTCGGAGCGAGAACCCCGAACCGGCGCGTTAGGCAATTCTTCGCGCGGCGAGCCTACCCGGGGGCTCGGTCGCGCGCCGTGAACATCCGGGCCCCGAGTCCTCGCCCTAGTCGAGGAGGAGATTTCGATGGCCGCAAACAAGGCACAGGGACGTTCGTTCGCATTTTTCCTCGTCGCGCTCGCCGTGGGGTGCGTGGGAATCGCGACGTGGTCGACGGGAATTGGAAAGCTGGCGTTCGTGGCCGGTGCCGTCGCACTGGTGGCCAGCCTGTTCGGCATGCGACGGATCAAACCGGAGGAAGGCAAGCCCGCACAGCGCGCGGGCTCGGAAGGAGCCAAGCTCGGCGGCGCCTTCGTTGCCCTGCTTGGCTGGCTCGTGACGCTCGGCGGGCTGCACATCGTCTCGAGCACTGGAGGACGGATCGTCCTCGCTTTGGTGGGGATTGCCATCAGTCTGTTCGGGATGGTCGTGCTCCTGCCGAGAGCGGTGAACAAGAACGCGATTTGGAAAGCGTAACGACAGCACCTCATCGGCAACCACGACCATACGGACCACTACCGGAGCCTATTCATGACTTTCGCGCGACGTCTCGTGTTGAGTTTCGTCGTCTGCACGGCATCGACCGTGGCGTATACCGCCGCGCTCGGCGCACAGCAGGCGGCGCCAGCACCCGCTGCGGCCACCGCCCCTGCAGCCCCCGTCTCTGCAACGACGGCGGAATTGAAGGATGCGGCGGCCAAGGCGCCCTCGCCCGCCGACCTGCAAAAAGGTGATCCGGGGGGTACGGTCACGGGCACCATCAACGACGTGCCGCCCTCCGATCCCAAGGTCGGCCGGACCATCGGCGATGTCGCGAACCAGCTCGGCCAGAGTACCATTGCGATCAACTTCGTCTGGACCCTGATCACCGGCTTCCTGGTCATGTTCATGCAAGCCGGGTTCGCGCTGGTGGAAGCCGGACTGTGCCGGGTCAAGAACGCCAACCACACCTACATGATGAATTTCTTCGTGTACGGATGTGGGCTGCTCGCGTACTGGCTGGTCGGCTTCGCCATTCAGATGGGCGGCGCCGCAGGCAACACGAATCTCGGCGGGCTCGCTCCGCTCGCGGGCGAACACACCATGTCCCTCTTCGGCAAGACGTGGGGACTCTTCGGGACCGTGGGACTGTTACTGTCCGGTCACGCGTATGACGTGGGCGTGATGGTGATTTTCCTGTTCGAGATGGTCTTCATGGACACCGCGCTGACCATCGTCACCGGCGCCTGTGCCGAGCGCTGGAAATTCTTCGCGTTCGCCGTCTCGTCCGTCCTGATGGGGGCGCTCACGTATCCGCTGTACGGGAATTGGGCGTGGGGCGGCGGCTGGCTTTCGCAGCTCGGATCGAATCTCGGCCTGGGCCACGGCTACGCGGACTTCGCGGGATCGGGCGTCGTGCACGCCGTCGGCGGCATCACGGCGCTCGCGGTTTGCCTGCTCATCGGCCCCCGCATCGGCAAGTTCAATCGTGACGGCTCGAGCAACCCCATTCTCGGGCACGACATCTCCGCGGTGCTGATCGGCTGCTTCATCCTCGCGTTCGGGTGGTTCGGCTTCAACCCGGGGAGCACGCTCGGCGCAGCGACGAACGGCAACCTGCGGATCGGAACGATTGCCGTCGATACCATGCTCGCGGGCTGCACGGGGACCTTTGGCGCGCTCCTGTACATGTGGATCTTCAAGGGAAAGCCGGACGCCTCGATGAGCGGCAACGGGCTGCTCGCGGGCCTGGTCGCGATCACGGCGCCCAGCGGATTCGTGAGCCCGATCGGCGCCGCCATCATCGGTCTCGTCGCCGGCGTCCTGGTATGTGTCAGCGTCGCGTTCATCG
>Ga0335081_10002910_pt1 | contig 26954 bp, 22 predicted proteins | sample Lox_Sample_35_FD_206713 | JGI IMG/M metagenome (GOLD analysis project Ga0335081, IMG submission 206713) | Soil microbial communities from Loxahatchee National Wildlife Refuge, Florida, United States - Lox_Sample_3.5 | ecosystem: Environmental > Terrestrial > Soil > Wetlands | place: USA...
GTCGAACTGCGCCCGTACAAATTCCGCGCTGATGGCTCGCGGAGGATTTCCCGTGTCCAGCAGGAAATCACCGCGCAGCCGCGCCCAAATATCCAGCCCTCGTTCCTTGGCATTTCGGATCGTCTCCTGGTAAACGGGCTTGCTCGTGTCAAAAAGAAACGCCAGAGCTTGGGTGGTCGCCGGGGACCCGGAAATGAACGTCGCGGCGGTAACCAGGTGCGCGGCGTTCGTCGTGGCCGTCACCGGCAGTACGAACCCCACCATGGCGCACGGATTTTGGAACCCCGCGATGGTGTCCTGAATGAACAGCGGATCGAGGAGAATCTGGAAAATGTGCGCGGCGTCGAACGTATTCGGCATCTGCACCTCTCCGTTGAACGCGATCACAAACGCGGGTCCCGGAAATGCCACAGCCGTACCTTGCACCTCGGACTCAAGCACGCCGCCGGCATTGGCGACCGTAAGTTGCGCGCCCGTGCAGTTGACCACCTTAAAAACTCCGTTGTTCCCCGCATTCGTGAATCCGAAGATCTCCACCGGGGCGCCCGGCGGTATCACCGGTGAGAACGTGCCCCCGTACACGGTGTTTCCCGCCGATGCGTTCTGCGCCGATACCACCCCATAGTTTTCCGACATGCTCATCAAATGGGCAAACGGTACGTTGCTCCCATGCACCCAGCTCAGACCAGTGATCTGGACCAGTTCTGTTTCCAAACCTGGACCCGCGGGTCCTGCCGGACCGGTTGCGCCCATCGGCCCTTGAGGGCCCGCTTGCCCCGTGGGCCCGGCCGCGCCGGCTGGTCCCGCGGGACCGGGAGGACCTTGCGGCCCCGGCGTGCCGCTCCCGCCGCCTTGGTCCAACAAACACCGCACCACCTCGGTAAGCATTTGGGTGCTGACGAGCAGATGGCGGTCGGTTAAATTGTCTATTTCGGAATCGATCACCGGCTGTCCGAACGAGTAGCCGTTGATGGTGGCCAGCACGATGCAATTTCCGTCGCTGCAATCGGGACAGCCTTCGATCGACCGTTTGAAGAGGTCCCCGCAATTTGTTGCCGTCACGCGAATCACGGCCACGCCACCGTTGTCCACGTTGGCGGTGCCGGTGAACGGAACATAAATCTGCGTGCCATCCACGGAGATGGACTCACTCACTGGAGCAATTCCCATCGGCAGCGCGCTGCCGAGGATCGTGCCCTGCTGGGTTTCGAAAGCGTGCTCGTCCACCGCTTGCACATAGCCGTTGTGCGTCGCAGCGTCCTGTTCCAGTACATAGGCCCAGTGCCCCGCGGGGGACATTAGGACTTCCATAGGCGGATACGCAAAACCAGTGACGCTTTGCGGCAGAATGGCGGCAGAGCCCGGACCGGGGGACGGAATACTGATGAAGTAAAGCGCAGGTATTGCGGACGCGGTGTCAAGCGCGGCAATTTTGTCGCCGGCCGTGGTTTCTGAGATGGCCAGTGACGACGGCGCCGTCGGCAGGGCGCTGAGCGTTCCCCCAATCGCCAGCGTGGAAAGCGTGATCCAAGTGATCTGGGTGTTGCCGGAGCTGGCGACATACGCGTATTGCCCTCCAGGGCTGATCGCCAGGGCAACCGGGTTCGCAACCGCCACCGCTGTTACCGCCGGCGGCGGCGCTGCCACGTTCATTCCGCTAACCACGTACACGCTGGCGTTGGTGACCGCCATCAGCCGTCCATCCGGCGAGGGAATCACTCCCAACTGCGAAATGGTCTCGCCCGCCGCGCCCACCCCGATGCCGGCGCCCACGGCGGCGAGACCCGTCGTGCTGAACACGATGATCTGTGGAGCTGCTCCTCCGGCCGGCTGCGCCGCCACATACACAAAATCGCCCGCCGGAGACACCGCCACATCGATTCCGGCGCTGTTCGCAACGGTCGCGGATGCCAGAACGTTCTCGTCGTTGGCATCCAATTGGTAGAGCGTCGCGGTATTCGTGCCGCCGCTCGTCGCCGACGTCAGGATGTAGAGCCGTCCCGTGGCATCGTTTCCCGCCACGCGCACGGCATTTGCGAAGTGCAGGGTGTTATGCCAATCCAGCACCTCGTGGCCGGCATCTCTGTTGGTTGGTTTCGGGTTGATCAGAATGTCGAAACAATAGCTCTCCAGAATGCGATTGGGCTGGCAGGAAGTGCCGTCGCAACTGCATTCGTCAAAAAGCACCGGCACTTCTTCCGTGCCGCATTCCCGGTAGGAAATGCAAATCTGAACGTTGTACTTGACGGAAGGATCCGGCTGCAGGCTCGGTCCATACTGGGCTTGCCAGTTTGCGAGGAACTGCGACTTGAAATCGAAATACTCCTCGCGCGTCACCAGAATTTCGCGCCCGCAGCAATCCACCGCGGAGCCCGGATTGACCAGCACGTATTGGCCTTGACAGCCCGGATTCGGATGCTGTTCCACCTTCAAGCCGCAGACCGTCCCCCAGCCGTGGAGGCGTTGATCGTGCCGGCGCAGCTTGCCCATGCTGTAGCGCTGCTCGTCGGTGAAGTCGCGTTCGACGAGAAGCTTGCCGGTGAAATAATTGTTGCGCGCGAGTTGCGGAATATCGCATTCAACGCAGACGGTTTTTGTTCCGTTCGCTCCATGCCGGCAATTGCAATCGCTCATAGCGCAGCCTCGCTTTCTCAGTTGAGGACGGTATTGCCGCCGATTCGGCAAGCGCGGTCCATCCGGGAAGAAGGCCGCTTCGCCGCTTCGCCTGGTTGTCCCAATACCGTGTCATAACCCAGAGTCCCTTGCCCCTCGATAGTTCCCACCGGAATCTTCGCCAGAACCGTGTCCACCCCGATGAATGACTGAATCCCGATGCGGAATCGCGGCTCATCCCAGCGCAGTTCCGCCTGGGTATGCGCCGGTTTGGCCATGTCGATGATTTTCTGAATGGCCAGTTGATCGCTTTGGGTCGCGCCCGGCCAGCGGGGAAGAATCACCACGAACTTGTATGCATAGGCCCCGAACAGATCGAGCGACGGATCGCCGTAATCCACCAGTTCGAGCGAGCCGATGTTGGAATTCACCCCCACTTGCAGGCGGTCGACCACGTCCTTCCCAAAGACTGTGGATTTGTCGCCCAGCCGGGCGTTGCCCACAATCAGCCAGCGGCGCAGACGGAAGAGTTCCAGGATGCGCGGTTTATAGCCGGTATACAGTTCCAACTGCAGCTTGAGCCCTTCGGGAGTGCCGCGCAGCGCGAACAGACGATGCGCCTGGCGAACCAATTCTCTTCGCTTGTGCACCGGCCAGTTGCTTTCGAGACTAAGCCCCAGCCATCCGGCGAGCCAGGCTAGAAAGTCCGTGCCGCCGGCGTTCGGCGGATTCGCCGGTGTAGCCATGGGATCGAAAAAACGTGCGACGTCCCTGATTTTGTTCGACGTCCGCGTGCGCATGGTGTCGAAAATCGAGAGGAACCGCGCCAGAAAGTCCGCGCTGACCGGATCTTCGCGATAGACGGCCGGCAAATACTGCAACGAAGACGCACGCGGATAGTAGACCTTCATTTTGTCAAGGACGGGCGTGGCGGAACCGTTTCCGGCCAGCATCAACCGCAGCCACAGGTAACGCCCCAGCGGGCTCTGCGTCAGGCAATCCCATTGGCGCGCCGTGGTGTCCGTATCGATTTGACCGGTCGCCCAGCGGCTTTCCGGAAGGCTGAAGACTTCGTCGAATGTCTTCTGTGAATCCGCGGTGAACGTGTCGATGCGCACGGACGTCCCTGCCGGCACGCATCCGCCGAGCACGACGCGGTGCCACTGGCAGCGGTATATTCGGCTATCGAGGGCGCAGGAATAGTAGTAGCCCGAAGTCGGGAACGCCGCTTGTGGGGCGAGTTGACAGACGCGCTGCCCGCCATCGGCAAATACGGCCTGGCCCGATCGGCCGAAAATCAAGGAAGCCGCGAAAATGTCCGTGGAACTCGAACACCTGCCCGGACACCAGCCGCCATCGCCGTCCGGTTGATAGAAATACATCTTGCGCGCCACGCAATCGCTCAGGCAAAGCTGGCCGTTGATGTCCACGGCCACCGCGACCGGACAGAATTGTCCCGGCAGACCGGATGGCTGGCTGACCGTCGTCTCGAACGAGCCGTCCGCAGCCAGCACCACTACGTAGTTCACATTCTGCTGCAGGACGTAAATCCGGCCCGCGGTGTCGAGCGTGATTCTTGTGGGCTTCACCAACGGCGGATTGGCGGGGCCGGCTCCGTTATAGGCATTCACCCAGCATCCGCGCGGATCAAACAAGTGAATCAGCCCGTTTTCATAGTCGGATACGTAAGTCCAGCCGCGGCTCGAAACCGCCACGTCCCACGGCTGCCAGGTTCCTTGCGGGTAGATCGATACCCCCGAACAGCCGCTGCCCGTGGATGCGAACCTCACCGTGGGAGAAACCGGCTGCACCACGTAGTTACTCCCCATGCGCTGCACCTGGAAAGGCCCCCAGATCCCGCGCAAGGCAAGCCCTTCGACGGAAAATATCTGCACACGGCAGTTGCCCGTGTCCGCAACATATATATTGTTGCGGCAGGACACCGCCAACCCATTCGGCATCCACAATTGCCGCGGCTCGCTTCCGGCCCCGCCGATGCAGGAAAGAGTGACAAACTGCTGGCGGCACGGATCGAATCGCTTGAGCAGGCAGGCCTGCCCGTCGAGGATGTACACCCGCTCCGCGGCGTCCACCGCCACTCCGATCGCCATCTGGAATCCGCCAAAACTGCCCGAGGAATCAACCAGCGGACGGACCGCGCCCGGCAATGGTTGTAGCGACAGAGTATTCCCGGCGTTCGTCAGCGCGGTGCCTTCGAACGACGCCGCTCGCCATCCGGCAAGGCCATTCAGCAGATAGTGTGGACTCAGGTCACTCATGAGAATCTTTACGACGAAGTGGCATAAGACACGTTCACAACGTGTCCGTTGGGATCGCTGTAGAGCAGTTCTCCCTGATTAATGGGCACATCACGGCAAAATGTCTGTAGCTGGTCATCCAGGTAGATCAGTAGTTGGTTGTCCTGAACGCGCTGCACTCCCGGCGTCTGGATGATGACGCGGTATACGTCCGAATAGTAAATCTCGCCCCCAAATGGCCAACCCGTACCGGCAACGCCAGGCTGGGCGTTACCGCCTTGCAGCGGGCTGAAAAACAACACCAGATTCACCTGAAGGGCGTTCTGCACGATGGCCAGGTCGGAGCCCGGCGCAACCAGAATTTGTACCTGCACTCTTATTTTCCGGTACACCGGCCCGACCACATATACTTCCGACGTCAGTAGCCGGTGCGCATCCAGATAGGCGCACACGGCCTGCAAGGTGGTTTGATTCGGCGTGGGACTCGGCGCGGGAGAATTCGGTACCACGATCACCGTCACCACGCCGGGAATCTGCCCGTTTGGAAAATTCGGATGATAGAGCGCGATGGCATTCGCGCGAGCCACATTCGCTCCGGGCGCCTGCATCGCCAGCGATTCGAAATCGTCGGGCGTCACGGCGCGGTTCTTGCTTTGCAGTGCGAGCGCCGCTCGGAGCTTCGCCGCCGCGACGGTTTCTTCGTCCGTACCGCCCGTCGCCGGATCATTGTTGGTGACCGAATTGATCGACTGTACGAACGTCTGCAATTGCGTGATGGTCCCCACCCCTACATTTCCCTGGCTGCCGCCGCCGGCACGGTACGATTGCGCCACCACATTGGCCGAAGAATTCGACTGGTTCGCCACTGGAATGCGTCCTTGCTCGCCGTCACCGAAAGTGACTACGCCCGTATTTAAGTCCAGTACGTACACACGATCATTGGATTTGGACGAAAAGAAGTCGTCCACCTGCTGCCAGACCATGAAGCCTTGTCCCTCGTCAATAGCCAGATTCACGCTCGTCACCGTGACTTGCGTTCCATCCGGGTTGGAAACCTGTACGGGTGTACCCAGCACCATAATCGGCGTGTTCGTCACCGTGAAGCTCTGGTTCGGCTCTCCATTGCTTCCACCGAGAATTTCGTTGGTGAAGGTGATTGCTTGGGTTGCACTGATGGTGTTGGTGCGAATGGCTGCGATTTGTGGCGGCGTCTCGTACGACTGCGCAACCAGGCGCGCGCGAATCCAGTACAACGGAGTCGGGATACTGCCCACATTCGGGACCGCCTGGAACGCCGCGCCGGGGCCAAAAAACAGAACGTGGCCGTTCTGCGAGAACGCTCGCGTTCCGTCGCTCTCGAGCTGAATCCCCACCCACTGCGACCCCGTGTAGTACTCCCATGCAATGTTCGCCGGCGGCGGCAGAGTCCCGCCGCATTTCATAATGGGCTGCGAGAGCGAATCCTGATACAGCGTCACCCCTAGATTGATTTCACCGGTGGGGAAAGCCACCGGCGTCTGGAATCCCAGCAGTAGCGCGTTGCCGGTCTGTGGGTTCTGGCCAAAGGGATAAAACCACTGGCCGGGATTGGCTTTCTGGTTACTAAGTACAGTGTAACTGCTTCCGTTGAACGACTGCACCGCGGAGAGCCTGGCGCCGATGGCGGTCAATGCCTGGTCGACTTCGAAAATAATCGGCGTGCTTGAACTTCCGGCGACCGCCACCTGCGTCCCCTGCGGAATGATGACACTGGGAATGTCGTTGCGAGCCACGGAAAACGTAAGTTCCGCTTTGGCGGGCTGCGCCGCCTGCAGTTCGATACCAATCAACTTCAAAAACTTGATGTAATTCAGGTCCGGAACCTGATTCAGACGGTAAGTCAGGATTTCCGTCATCCACGCAAACAGTTCCACCAGCGTAATCCCGGGGTCGCTCTCGTTGAAGTTCGTCCATTCCGGTGCATAGCGCGGAATCAGCGTCTTTGCCTCGGCGACAATGTCCGAAAACTGGCGATCGTCCAGATTGGGTGCGCTCAGCGGCATTTCTAGTCTCCGGGACCTTCGGTGATGTAGAAGGGATACACCAGGTTGCCAAACGCATTATTGGAGCGGATGCGGTAGTCCACCCGAATCAACAAGGTGTTTTCCTCCCCGGGTGCGGAGCTGACGTTTACATCCAGCACGTCAATGCGCGGCTCCCACTCATTGAGCGCGTCCTTCACCAGGTGCTGGATATTGCCTTGGGTCGCGGGATTGTTGGGAGCAAACACCAGATCGTGGATGCCGCAACCGAATCGGGGCAGCATCTGACGCTCGCCGCGGGCGGTTCCGAGCAGGATCCAGATCGCTTCCTCAATGCTCTGTTCTCCGGCGGAAAAAGCAAATCCGCCAGCCAGCGAAATTCGCACAGGGAATCGCCAACCAACACCCAGAAAGCGCCTCGCGGGCGCGACCGTTTTTGAGTTCGTTGAAGTCGCCATCGCCGGCTTATTCTCCCTATGGCACCGCCATCACAGTTCCACCCGATGAAATCGTCCCGCTTACCGCCAGGCTCCCGTTGATCTCGACCGCCTGGCCGGCCGCCGGCGACAATACGATGGCGCCGTTGTTTGACACCAGGACTCGCGCGCCGCCGGAAAACAACTCGACATGAAACCCGGATCCATCCTGAAAAATCCTCACGTACCCCTGCTCGGTCAGCGAGCTGTCTTTTAGAAAAATCAGAAGATCGGTGGCCTTGGTCGGATCGTTGGGATTGATGGCGACACCGGCGAGGTTTTGCGATCCGGGCGCAAGAATCGCCACCGGCGCGCTCATCAGACTCTGCCCGCTCTGCTGCACTCCGCCGGCATCCGTTCCGGTAAAGAAGAATTGCGTGCCATAGACTGGATAGCCTGTTGTGGCATCGGTTTGAAAGGCGGGTTGCCCGGAACTGTCGTTGTTCCCGATAGCCACCAACAGGGCTTGCCAGGTTTGTTTCATCCAGAAAAGAGGCTGGGCGTTGACGGCCGCCGCCGCCGGTCTCCATGTTTTGGCGCTGGAGTCCCAAACCTCCGAACCGCTGCCCAACGACTCGCGAAACAGCAGGTAGGTGAATGCCGTGGCCGTCGATGGACTCAGCGTAGTCCCGTCGGCGAACGTCACCGGCGGGCAGGAAAGCGTAATCGGTTTGTCGGCCGCCAGGGTGGTGGCGGGACCGCTGTCCTGCTGAAACGTCGGAATGGGAACCGTAAGCGGCATTCTGATCTCTAAAGCCCGAAGGTATTTCCCGGCGCCGGCGTGTACGCCGAACCCACCACCGCCTCCGCAATCAGGGTCTGGGCTTGAACGACGCCGTCGAAAATCGTGATCGGCGCGCTGACGTTGAGCGCAGAATCCGCAGTCACATTGGCCATGGCGCAGCTCACGGTGACGATTCCGCTGGGTGCCTGAATCGTGACACCCGGAGGCGCGTCGCTGACGATGACCTGGTTCTGCATCGCGGTCTGAATCGTGATGGTCGCTGGCGTGTCTTGCATCTGAATCTGCTGGTTGCCGCTGGTGGTGATGGTGATGCTCTCTGAGCCAGCCACGTCGTTCATCTCGATGGTGTGGCCGCCCTGCGTCTTGATCGTGATTTTCTGGCTGCCGTCGCGGTCGTCGAAGTCCACTTTGTGCCCGCTCACGGTCTGCAGACGGCGCACGCTGGGACTGATGTCGCTGGCGGGCGGCTGGTCCTGTCCGTTCCAAAGAAATCCCACCACGAAGGGGTGGTCGAAGTCGCCGTGATCGAATGCCACCAACACTTCGTCGCCGACCTCTGGCATAAACCAGGAACCTCGCCCGCCCCCGGCCATTAACGTGGCCACCGGCGCCCAGGTGCTCTGGTTTTGGCCCCCGAGAAATGGAAAACTGAGCTGCACCCGGCCCTGCTGGTCGGGATCTTTTACCGCCGTTACCACTCCTGTGACTACGCCTCCCACTTTGGACATCTTTCACCCCTGCGGTAAATCACGCGGCGTCAAAGGCCCCTGGCGCCGCGCGGAAAAATCAGTGCGATAGCCGTTATTGCCGATCGTATGCGTGGATGAGGTCACGAAATATTCACCGTCGAAATCGCTGCTGTCGCCCTTGGGCGTTCCACTGTAATCGCTTTGCGCACCAAAGCCCAGAATCTCGACGTTGCAACCCGAGCGCAGATCGGGAAGGCCGACGGTCGAGCCGCTGCCTTCGATCATTTTGTTGTGCGTGTCATTCAGGATCGACCGCGCGAGATTGCGTGCCTCCTGCTTGGAAAATACGGCCGCTTCGATGTCCTGGGTGCGGTTCTGAAAGGCCTTGGCGAGCTGCGTCCGCCTGGTGATCTCCGCCTGGGAGAGTTTCAAGTCCTTCCATAACTGCTGCAGCGTGTAATGTTCTTCGATGGGCTTGTTGGCGGTGCGATCCCAACTGCGCACCACGACTTCATTGATTTGTTTCGCCGTGCTTAAGGTCGGCTGGAAGCTAATCAGCGATTTGCTCCACTCGAGCTGGTACACCGGGACGTTTGCGGGATTCGCGGAAAGCCCCCAGTACAGCCGCGGAGGATCGGTCTCGTCTTCGATATACAGCTCGTAGCCCCGCCGGCGGGCGCGCTCCAGGAGGAACACGATGTCGTACTGGTTTTTCATGAACACATTCGGAACTTTTTCTTCATCTGGAGCCGGATGAGCGTCGATATCGATTCCCAGACCCGGCTGCCCTTTCTTTACCGGGAGTCCGCACAAGTACTTGGCGATGTCGGTATCGGTTTTGCTGCCATCGGTCCAGGAATAGGTGTGCTTTTCGGTGGTGAACTGGTACAACTCGTTCTGGCCGCGGACGTGGAGGGTGGGCGCGGAGGTTCCAGAAAAGTTCGGCTCCAGCGCCGTGATGATGCCGCGCATCATGCGCCGCAACTTGCCGTAGTAGCCCATCCAGATCTCGATTTTTTGACCGGGATCGAATATGTCCTCAAAACCCTGCTCGGGCGGCGCAAATTTGAAGGTGCGCTGGTCCGCGTCCCAATTGTTGATTTCAATTTCAAACGAATCCACCTCGTCGATGCTGTCCTTGTAGGTCACCTGGAACACGTCGCGAATGACGTTCGACGGCAGCGCCTTGCCGAGGACGCGCACCTCGAACGCGGGGACGTAAAACGTCTCCTGTTGCGTGTAGATCGGGATGGGTGTCTGCGCCAACATTCACCTCAGGAAGACGACGAAATCATGGGAATTTGCAGCACGGTACCGGGAGTCAGTTGCAATGGATCAAGGATCGAGTTCTGGTCCGCTATGTAGCGCCACTGGGTGGGATCGTCGTACATCAGATACGCAATCTGGCTTAGCGTCTCGCCGGTCTGGACGACGTGCGTTTGGGTATGGTCGTCGGACCGAAGGTTGAGTTCCGAAATCTGGTCCGACAGCGTCTTGTATTCCTTGAGCGACACCGTGAGCGTGGCGCGCAACGGCACACCCTGCGGGCTGAATAGCGTGAATCGTTGGCGCACGCTTTCAATCAGGCATTTGAAGCCGTGGCGCTGCTGGCTGCCGCCAGCCGCCGGCGAGGACACCAACTGGCCCGGAAAATCCGAGCCCCAGGAGAAATAGCAGACGGGCGGCGCGTGCGTGGAACCGGCGATTTTCACCAGCTGATAGAATTGGTCGGTTTGCTTCGTGACCGGCGTCGCGTCATCGTCCATGCCGTTGTCCGTACTGTCGAAAAACAGATCGAGCGAAAGCGTTTCCGTCTGGCCCCGCACAAATTGCAATATCGGCGAGTCCAACCCTGGTATCGTCACCTCGGTAATCTGTGCTCCTTTATTGAGCGTGTATTCGGTGGGATTGAACTTCACGGGGATGGGTTTGCCGAGTGTCCCGTCTTTCCCGACGACGCAAAACGTTGCTTTGAGCGGCTTCGCCATACGGTCCTTTCTCTAGCGGTCCGGCGCATCGTTCGATGTCAACCTGAGTTCGTCCTTGATGCGCTTGTCGCGGGCTAACTCGTCCTTCATGGCTCGAACGCAATGCCGGACGATGTCCTGCATGACGCGAGGATCCAGCAACGATTGTGAATCGGTGGTCTGCACCCGGCTTTGCACTTCATTGATTCGAACGTCCATCGGTTCCTTTCCGCGTTACAGAAGCGTCAATCCTTCGTGCGCGATTTCCAGTTCCTCGATGGCCACCTGGTTGTTCATGGCGTTCATGCTCGGCCCGGACCATTTCACGGGCAGGCCGCGCCGGAACGACCAGGTCTTGACGGGGTTTTGTTGTTCGTCCAACAGCGTCACCACTCCATCCCGCCGGGCCACCTGTCCCTGCACAAAGCTGTAATGCCATTCCCACAGATCGTCGGTCAGCGCCATGCCTCGCTTCAGCCGGAGATTCGTCCACTTCACACGGGTCGGAAAGCGCAATGAGCCTCCGTTGTTTCCGCCCTCCTTGTATTCCTCTACGTCCAGGCTCATCTCGATGCCGCTGCATTCGCTGAACCCGCCCGCCGGTGAACCTTGCTGCGACGATGTCGCGTCGCCCGGCGATCCACTGGAGTCCACCAGCCGGATCAGAAAGTTAAACGCACGGTAGGGGTCGCTGCGCACTGTTTGAGATGCGGTCGCCATCGCTTCTCTCCTTACTCCGTCACCTCGAGCGTGTCGCCCACCCTCCCAATCCGAAAAACCACGAACTCCGCGGGAAGCGCCGGCGCGATCCCGATCTCAATGAAGAGTTGGCCGAGCGCCGTCGTGGTCGCAGGGTTGTTGGTCGCATCGCACTTCACATAGAACGACTCCTCCGCCGTGTTCCCTGCAAACGCGCCTTCTCTCCACAGCGTTTCCAGGAAGCTCGTAATCGAGCTGCGCACCAGGTTCCAAAGATGAATGTCGTTTGGTTCGAAAACCACCCACTGTAGGGAGATGAGCAGCGCGTGTTCGATCATGAAGAACAGCCGGCGGACATTCACGAAAAGCCAACTCGAATCGCTGCTCAAGGTGCGGGCGCCATAGACACGCATGCCGCGCCCGGAGAACATACGGATGCAGTCCACATCGATCGGGTTCAGGAAGGCTTGCGCCTCTGGAGTCACTTCGTTGGTCAGGTTCTGCGCCCACTGCAAGACCACATTCGCCGGAGCTTTGAAGACTCCCGTGGTCAGATCCGTGTTTGCGTATACCCCGGCGACGTGCCCGCTCGGCGGCACGCGGCGCACCACCGAATTCCCGGATTGCAACGGGTCGCGCACCAGAATCCACGGGTAGTACAAGGCCGCGTACATGGTATCGAAGCGCTGGCGCCAGCTTTGCACTTCGCCGAGGTCGACATGCTGCTTTGGGTAGCCAAAATCCGGCGGGTCGAGAATCGCAAAGCGGAATTGCATGGTCTGGCAATGCTGCACGAGCGCTTGTTGCACCTGATAGACCTCGTCCAGGGAAAGGCTCGGCGCCATCTCCTCGGGAGGGGGCGGGGGCGGCGGTGAAATCGCCGGCGCCCCGGTCCCGGGCAAGCACGGATTCGGCATCGTCACCGCGGGCGGCGCGTACGAATTTGCCGGAACCGGCTCAATCAGAATGTCCGGAACGGCCACGATGGAGATTTCGTCGACATCCTCCATCGCGCGGATTCCCCATTTGCTCGAACTGCCGGTATCGCCGGTAAAGTCCGGTACGCGCAGCGCGGCAATGCCATCGCGCCCACCGGTAAGGTACAAGACGCCATCGGTCAGTTGCGGTGCCGCGGGATTCGGTAAATTATCCGGTACCGGTGTCGGACTCTCCAGGTCCTTGACGCGAATATACTGGGATGGCAGTCCCGACTGGCCGTTCTGCGGCGACGTTGAATTTCCCGGATTGACAACTAGGGGAACGTAGCGGGAATGATTCGGATGCAAAGATAGCCCGGTGAAGATCTCTTTGACGCTGCCGTTCGCATAGACGCTCAGCGAGAATTCCACCGTCTCGAACGACATGGCCTTGGTGACATCGAAGGTCGGAATTACCGGCGTGTCCCACCACAGGGCGTTGATCGAAGGATCCGCTTTCACCAGCGTGCGATAGCCGAGCGCAACGCCCGACTGAAAAATCCGTACCACCGAATACGGGAGAAAACCCACGACGGAATTCACGAAAGTGTACGCGCCGCTCGCCGGTTGCGTCTGCGCGGAACTCGCCGTAGCCGCGAGGCTCGAGTACGCAACGGAAACGGATAGTCCGTCGCCCCAGGACCCCGGGTTGGCGGCCTTGATTTCGAGTGTTGGGGCGATGGAGGAGTCGTACAAAATGCCTCGCGAACAGGAAGCGCCGCTCCGCAACGTGATGGACTGCTTCAAATCGAAAGCCGGGCCGAGGCTCTGCGCCCACGAGATGGTGTTGGCGCCGGCGCTGATTGAGGAAATCAGCCGGTCTTCCTCATGGACCGCCGTAAAAACGATCGGTGGAACCAACAGGAATCCCGGCTCCAACGGCTTGTCCCAGTAAATGCGATTGTGTGCCGCGTCCACCGACTGTACCGTGTGCCAGGCGCTCATCGGAGGGACCGCCTGCGAAACCTCCACCAACGATCCGGCGGGAAATCCAGCGACGCTCGCTACGATTGAGCTCATGCGGTCGGAGGGTTGCGCGCCAACGGCATTCTGCACCGTCGTTTGCTGCAAAGTCGCCACCGCGCCGGCCGCGAACCCTGCAACGGAAAGTACGATGGACGAGAAACCGTCCGCCGGCTGCGTCACAACCGCATTCGTCGCTGCGCAGCTTTCCGGCGCGGCCACGCGAACGACATACATCCTCTCGCCGCCGTTCTGAAAAAACGCCTGTGCGGAATACGCCAGATAGCCATTTGGAATGAAGCTGCCGAACGTGGACTGAAACTGCCGCCAGGACTCCACCGGAGTCGCGACCCCCACGGGCCCCTGCCGCGCGATGCCCACAAACGCGGCAATGTCCGTGCGCATTGCGGGCACAGCTTGACCGGCCCGATCGACCTGTTCGAAATATACACCGGGAGTGGCGTACGTGGGCATACTCAAGGCGCTCCGTCAGGTCAGGCGAGTTGAATTCCTTCGTGGCAAATCTCGATGCTTTCGATCGCCACATCGTTACTGGTAGCGTTCATGGCCGGCCCTTCCCACTTGCAGATCCAGCCGTTTTCAAATTGCCAGCGAAGAACGTCGTTATGCTGTTCGTCCTGAAGCACGATGGCTCCATTGCGCCGGTCGGTCACCCCGTTCAGAATGTTTTTGTACCAGTTCCAGAGGTCTTGATTGCTGGTGTAGCCGCGCTTCAGGCTGATGTTCGTGAACTTGCGCAGTCCCGTCAGCTTGCGAACCGTGAGCGGCACATCTTTGCCTTCACGGTAATCGACGGAATCCGTTGTCGCGGTCAGCCCGCCGCATTCCCGGAAGGAAGCGACGCTCGTGTTATCGAGCTCGACGCGAAAGTTAAAGCCACGAAATGGATCGACTCGCGTTGTTGACATGGCATTCTCCTGGATCCGTTAGAGCTCCTGCACCGACGAGCCGCCGGACCATTGCCCAATGCGCACAATCACAAACTCAGCTGGGAAAACGGGCGCGACACCAACGAGCATGATCAAGCGCCCGTTGTCGATATCGTCCTGCGACATCGTGTCGTACCCGCATTTCACGAAAAAGGCTTCCTCGGCTTTTGCGCCCATCAAGCCGCCCTGCCGCCAGATGCTCGTCAAAAATGCGGAGACACTTTGGATCAGTTGGTCCCACAACCTCTGGTCGTTCGGTTCGAAGACAGCCCATTGCAGTCCCTGATCGAGCGAAGCCTCGAGGAAAATGAACAGCCGGCGCACGTTGATGTACTTCCATTCCGTCAGGGCGGTGATGCAGCGGGCGCCGTATACGCGCAGCCCGCGGCCCTGGGCCGTAAAGTCGCGCAGCGCGTTAATGTTGTTCGGCTCGGGATTCAGAATGTCCTGATCGCCGGTGCTGAGCTTGATCTCGAGGCTGTTGATGCCGTTGATTACCACATTTGCCGGCGCTTTCCACACGCCCCTGGTGTTGTCGGTCTGCGCGTAAATTCCCGCGACGTGACCGCTGGGCGGAATCGTCAGCGGCATGTCCGTCAGCGGATCGGTTACGACCAGCCGTGGATAGTAGATCGCCGCGTATTTCGTATCGTACAAATTGCGCTGATTCTGGATGTCACTCATGCTGGGCGTTCCGCCGCTCGCCGATGGCGCCGGGTCCAGAACCGCGAACCGGTACATCAGGTTTTCGCACTGCGTAATCAGCGCCTGCTGCGTGTACTGATCGGTGATTCCTGGCGCGGCGATGATGCTGACAGTTTGGGCATCGATGAGCGCGGCGATTCCTGTTCGATTTCCAGGGCCTCCGTCATTTCCGGCAAAGTCGATGGCCGTCGGCGCGCTCCCGTCCGTGCCTCCGGACATCACTACGTTCAAGCCGTCGCCGGCCGTCGGCATGGTGCTGGGGTCGGTAGTATTGTTGTCGGAGGGAATCGACGGAGTCTGCGGAACACTGAGCAGGTTGGAACCGTTGATGATCGTCGTTCCATAGAAATAAGGGGTGGTGTTGTCCAACGTGAGACCCTTAAAGGTCTCGTTGACGGTTCCGTAGGAAGCCGCGATGTCAAACTCGCACGAGCGGACCCAAACTGTTAGCGGCGGCGTCGCGCCGGTATTGGCTTGAACCGCAGCTAACTGCGCCGCTGTCAGGCCGTTGACCAAAAGCAGTCCGGATCCCTGAACGGTCTGCACTTTGCCGTAGAACTTCCCCGCGAAGACAACGGCCGGAGCGGCGGTCGGCGTATACACAGCGGAGCTGGTCTGCCCGACCCAGGTATCTGCCGCGTTCGGCGTGCCGATTAGCGCGCGAATCGTCATTGGGTTTGCGCCCGTGACCGTTCCCACGAGGATGGCTTTCGCGCTCGTATTGCTTTGAACAAGCGCCTCGCCGGGAGTAAACACTCCGGAGGTGACGCTTCCGGTGACAGAGAGAGTGCCGCCGGTGTCGAACTCCAAAATGGCGCCGGCGTAGAAGTTTGCCCCCGAATTCATGCTCACCAGGTTGTTCGTGCCGCCGCTGACGCTGGACACCGACTGCACCTGGGCATGCGCGCGAGAGCTCGGAGTGATTTGCACCAGTAATCCGGGGGGCGGCGTACCGGGAACGGTGTTGCCCCAGATCCCCGGGTTGGCTGCGTTGAGTACGAAATTCGCGGCGTTCGCGACCGGAGCCAGTGGACTGCCCGCCGCGTTCGCCGGTGCTCCGGAAGCCGTGACCGCCGTGGCGCCCGTAAGCGCCACAGTGGTGTAGTTCGGATCAAAGCTGGCGGCGAGCGCGGGGCTGAACCAAACGGTGTTCGTCGCGCCGTCGTAACTCGAAACCGTCAGAGCCCCAGAGGCCGTGGAAATTCCGTTCTTCTGTTGTGTGAGCACCATTGTCGTGTTGACTTCCAACCCCAATAGGCTCTGCAATCGCACGGACGTAGCGCCGGTCGCACCATTCGATCCCGTGGCCATCAGGCGGGTCATCAAAGCCGGCGTGCCGGCGTTGTTCGCAAGGCCGCCCACCGCGCCTGCGGCCGCCGGCGGCGACATCGCGCTGGCCACACGCTTGATGTACAAAAGCTGTCCGCCGTTGTTGAAGAAGCCCGCGACCGCATGGGGCAGAAAGTTGTACCCTGCACCCGAAAATCCGGGAGTAAAGTAGCTCCCAAACGTGCGCTCGAACTCGGGGAAACTGGTCACCAGGACGGGGCCGAGACCGTCTACGGGCCCCTTCTGCGTCACTCCGACAAATCCGGTGACGCTGGTGCTCACCCCTTCGATGGGCTGCGCACCGCTTACTTCCTCGATATAGACCCCCGGCGAAAGGTAATCCGGCATGGAGCGTCCTCCTCAGAAAAACCGTTGCGAACTACGAAAGCCGAAAATCGAGTAGATTGATGGGCTGGTCATACTCGATAAACCAGCCGGCAGTCTGCTGCAACCCACCCTGGGCTGCTTGTAGAAAAATCTCTTGCACCCTACCCATGCCGTCGAGGCCGTAATAGCCGTCGGCATCGCTGAGTGCCCCTACTTCGTGATATTCCTCGTTGAGACTGCCCGGGTCGACAACCAGTGTCGTGCCATTCAAAAGCACCGATGCCACCACCACGCCGTCACCCGCGCTCGCAGCGCCCTTCAGCGTTGCCGCTCCACCGGCAGGAGTCGCGGTCACAACTTGTACCGTCGATGCCATCGCGTAGCTGCGATTCAGCGCGTTGCGGAAGAAGACCTGGCCACCGCTTGCGGCCGGACCCGGCCCAAGATGGTCCACGACTCCGTACTCCACGATCGTTTTCGACGACTTCGAAAGCTGCACGATGGAGCCCGCGGCAAGTCCGGTACGCGAGTTCAACTCGATCACTTGCGTTCCGGCCACGGTGTCGGCCTGCAAGCTCGGACTGCCCGTAACAGCGATGGTTACGTTTTGTACGGAGACTCCATTCAAATGGTCGAAATAGAGCGGTGAACGCACGGCCGTTGTGTGCACCACTGGAGGCGTATTCGGATCGTCCACCGCGAGCACCAATGCGTTGGGGAGAGGCGCGCGCGTGTTGGCATTGACCACTCGCCCCTGAATGCGCACCGGCAACCGGCGCAGCACCACCGTGCCCGCCACTACCGGGAAGGGGCCGCCGGCCGGAACGCTCACCTTCAGCTGACTCCCGTGGAAACCCGGCGCGTTGAAGTACAGGGTAAGCGTCGCGCTCACCGGAAACGATTGCTGCGGATAGCCCGTAATTGCGAACAGCCCGTTCGGCGTCACCTTCGACGGCAGGTCCGGACGCTTCGTATCCACATTGAGACCCGGCGCAAACATGTTCCCGAGAATCTCGTCGGTAACGGTACCCGTGACGATGGCCCAGTAATTTGTGGAGCAATCGTCCTCCACGACGTATGACCAATTGCCGGCCTGTACTCCATATGACATACTCAAGTTCCTAGCCTCCCGACACCGAAAGAACTTGCGCGTAGGTCGTCTGCTTGTCCAGAACAGGCGACGACTTGATCAGCCCGAGGTCCGAATCGATCTTGGCGACCTGCACCAGATAGGTGACCGAAAGCTGGTAGGGCTCACCCAGCGCCTCCCAGACCAAGCTCGACTCCTCCACGGTCAGCGCCTCCAGGTTCACACGCAACTGCTCAGTAGTATTCGCCAAAACGCCCCGCAAATCCGCCCCGCGCAAAATCGAACGGTCGTTGAAGACCTGAAGCACCCGTCCCAGAAGCGTCTGGCGCACAATCGGGTCCGCGGCCATCGGTGTCACCAGGTAGTGCAAAAGTACCGGCAGCGGCGTGCGCGCTAACTGATTCGCGCTTTTCCGCTCGGGTGGTTCGTTCAACATCTCCGCCATGCGCGACACCTTGAAGAGCCACAGCGAAATTCCGGGAATCAGGTTGGAAGTCTGCATCTCGATAGGCGAATTCAGATAGATGGAGACGTTCAGCGGCGCGGCAAGCGTGCTCGTGATGTTGTTGGTCAGCAGCGCTTGTAGAGTACTGCTGACCGCTCCCAGCACCGAATAGTCACTCATGTGTACCCTCGCGCATGATCGGGCCGAACAGGTCCTCGTAGCGGTTCAATAAATCCTGCAGGACTTCCTGAAACGTCTTGACGTAGGCCGGGGTGGTTATGATTCGCGTGTGCATTCTTGGTTGCGCGTCTCCCTCGTAAAACTGTCCGAATTCCAGAAGCACCTCGAACGCGTTGTGACCGGCTGTGAAGTAGTTCGCGTACCGCGCCTCCGTATTCTCGGAAGAGGTCGACGGCCGCGGCTTCTCAGGCATCCATTCCTCGGAGCGTACAAAGCACTCTCAATGCCAGGATGCGTGAGAAAGGGCGGAAATTCTGCGCGTTCCAGCGAAACAAGTTAGCCAGAAGCTTCATTGAACTTGAGTTCGGGCTGCGCTGTACTGTAACAGCGCCACTGTACGAGGCCCCGGGAAACAGCGCGAGTCGTCAAGGCGTAAGTGCCTGCGCCGAGCGCGGATACAGCGCGACGCGTCACTCGTCGTCCGGTGTGACGCGGGCTGTTACACTCGCCGTCGCATGTTACGGCACCATCTTCAGGTGGAGGTTACGCGGAATTGCGGTGCTGCTTCCGCTGCTTGCGATACCGGAATGGACAACTTTCCGGGATACCGGCACAACAGTAAGCTGTTGCACTCTGCCACACGGGATGGTGACAGGGTGTAACAGCCAGTGACAGGCTTATGCTGCGGAAGATCGCGAAATGCGATATTTCGCCATCTTGCGATACAGCGTCATGCGGGACCAGTGCAGCATCTCCGCCGCCCGGCTTTTGTTCCACTGTGTAGAACACAGCGCCTCAACCAGGCGCTCCTGCTCGTCAGAGCCAAGGGGGCGTTCCCCGCTCGCGATCTCGCGCAGATGCGGGGGCAAATGCTCGGGTCGAATTTCCCCGGAGCCACAGTTCAGAAACATGCCCTCGAGCGTATTCTTCAACTCGCGTATGTTGCCGGGCCAATCGTACTGCGAGATCCGGCGCAGGCACTCGTTCGATATCTTCGCGACGTCGGATCCGCCCAGGCGCTGGCGAAAGTGTTCCACCAGCAGCGGAATATCGTCTCTGCGTTCCCGCAGCGGCGGCAGTTCCACCCGTACCACATTGAGCCGGTAATAAAGATCGCGCCGGAACATCCCCGCGCCGGTCATCTTCTCCAGATCCTGATTAGTCGCCGCAACAAAGCGTATATCGATCCTGCGCCGATCGGCGCCGCCCAACCGCAAAATCTCCTTCTGCTCGATTACGCGCAGAATCTTTGCTTGGGCGGAGAGGCTCATATCGCCGATTTCGTCGAGCAGAACCGTCCCCCCCTCTGCCGAAGCGAGCAAGCCGTCGCGTGCGCCATCGGCCCCGGTGAACGCTCCGCGCGCGTGACCGAACAATTCGCTTTCTAGCAGCGGATCGGGAATTGCCGCGCAGTTCAGGCAGACAAAGGGTTTACTCTGTCTCGCGCTCTGATCGTGAATGAACGCGGCCGCCAGTTCCTTGCCGGTCCCGGTCTCGCCCGTGATCAGAACGTTGCAATCGGAAGAGGCGGCGCGTTTCATATAACTCTTCAGCCGGCATACGACATCGCTCGAGCCCACAATCGCGTCGTCCCCTGGAATCGCGTTCTTTTCTCGGGCCTGCCCCCCCAGACACCGGTCGAGCGATTCGTCCAACACCTGCGCTGAAATCGGTAGCCGAAGGTAATCCCGTACACCCAACCGCAGCGCCATGACCGCCAGCCCCTCCGATCCGCCCCCGGTCAAGAGAATGACGGGCGTGACCGGATACAAGCTCCGAGCCTCACTCGCGCGTTGCTCCCATTTCCCTTCCGCTTCAATCAGTATTACGTCGGGCGACGCCGATGAGCGGACTAACTCCGAATGAATCGAGAGTTCGGACACCCGTACCGCACGCCTTGCAAGCAGTGAGACGATATGACGCGATTCATTGGAAGGGGAAATCAGCAGGAAGGCCCGTATTGCTCGCGTTCCGCCCAGCATCCCCCATCCTCGCGACGCACTTTCAGGCGTCAGAAATGATGATCGTCTGTTTTCTGCTCAGGCGCGAAAATGAGACAGGCGCTTGGGCAAACTGCACCCCAAGAATCGAACACATCCTAAACATCGCCGAAATACGCGAAATCGGGCGAAGATATTGGCGATGCGGGGAGTGTATCATGCAATGTCGCGAATTTGCAAGACGGGGAGATCCCTTGTCAAGGCAAAGTAGAAGTGTCCCCTTCCTGGCAAAGTAGTTCTTCACCGGCCTACGGCGGACAACGAAGGATGAAAATGACAACGGCGGGCCAGAGCGGGTAAATAGGAAGTATGCGCGAAGGACCGAGGCCGTGACTTTTGTTGGGGCTGTGAAAGCCCGAAAAGTAGTTTGGCCGGGACGCCGGTCTGCACAACGAATTGTCGTAGACCGATCAGCCAGTGGCCAATGCCACCCTTCACGCGCTGGCGGGAAAAGCGGTGGTCTTGGAGTTTTGGGCCACGTGGTGCGCGCCCTGTGTCGCCGCGATTCCGCATCTCAACGAGCTGGCTACGCAGTTCAAGGATCGCCCGGTCGTATTTTTGTCGGTCAGCGACGAGACGCCGTCAGTGGTTGAGGCTTTTTTGCAAAAGCACCCGATCGACGGCTGGTCGGCATTGCCAACACCACAAAATTGAAACAAGCATACGGAGTACACGGAATCCCGCAGGCTTTCTTTTTCACGCTCTCTATCACTCCTGGAGTTCCGAATCTGCCGAGCGCGAAGCGGAACGACACGGTCAACGACGGTTACGCCAGAACAATCTCTCCCTCTATGCACGCCCAGACGATCCTGAACCAATTAAGCAAAGCCGTATGAACGTGCTCGCGCGTCACTCAGCGCTAATGCAAAAATACCGTCAACATCTGAGTACTTTGCTGACCATCGCCCACGGAAAGATCTTTCAGGACGAATATGGTGACGAGGTCTGGGATGGTGCCAAAGACGAGATCGACTGGACCTTCGACCAACACTTCCTGGACCGCCCAGGCAACAACGACATCCAGCCTGGATCTCTTTTACAACTACCCGTCGAACGTGGCGCTGTGGGACCTGGGTAGTGCCGATCCGGACTGGCCGACCATCGATCTTCGAAATGCAATCAACGCCGGAGTCGTGCAAGGCCCTCGCATCTTCGTCGCTGCTCACATTATCAGCGCCAGTGCGGGTCACGGCGATTTGCGCAGCTTTTACAACCCTCGCTGGACACTGCCCGTTTCTACGATTGCCGATGACACAGCATCGGTGAGAGCGTTGGTCCGCCGCGAGCACACGTACGGTAGCGACTGGATCAAAACGACGAATACCGGCGGCTACTTCAGCGCAGGCGATGATCCGGCCCGCGTCACGTGGTTTGACGACGAGATGGAGGCGCTTACCTCGGCCGCTCATCAACTCGGTATGCCCGTCGCTGTTCATACCGGCGCCGCTAAAGGTTGCAAGCAGGCAATTCGTTTTAGCGCTCGGAGTATCGAGCATGCATACCTGATCGACAGCGAGGGGCTCGCAATGGCGGCGCAGTCCGGAGTATTTGTGGTACCCACCATGCAGATGACGCAGGAGGATCTGCATCAGCTGCAGGAGGGGACCCTGCCCTGCCAGGCGGTCTGGAAATTCCGGCGCGACAACGAAAAGATACTTGCATCGCAGCGGTTGCTGGCGGCGACCGATGTGAAAGTTGCCTATGGCACCGATTGTGGCATGTTCCCGTTCAGCCACGGAATTCTCGAATTCCAGGCCATGGTAGGAGCCGGATTGACACCCATCCCTGCCTTGAAGGCAGCCACATCAGTGGCGGCCGAGTTGCTCCAGCAGGTGGATCTTGGAGTGATCGCCCCTGGGAAACTTGCCGACATAATAGCCATGCCCGGCGATCCGCTCACCGACATTGCCGCCACGGCGAAAGTAGATTTCGTAATGAAGGATGGCGCCGTCTATCGGCTTTTGGGACAGGAATATTACATGTAAGAAGAGGAACATCATGACTCCTGAAAAGAACTTGCACCTGATGAAGACGCTGGACGATTCATGGAATTCCCAGGATCTGAATGTGTTCCGCCAGCGCCACGCGAAGGATTGCATCGTGCGTTGGCCCAATCAACCACCGACCGACGGAATCGAGGCGCACGAGCAGGAAGCGCTTGCTTTCTTCAAGATATTTCCCGGCCAGCACCTCGTCAACAATCCGTACAAAGTGATGTTTGCCCAGAATAACTGGTGTTCGTAGTCAAAATGTTCTGAGGTATTCAAATCAGCAGCTTGCGGTCCGGATCCGCAGGCGTGCCGTGGAGGTGTTATGGGATGTTACAACGGTTGATTCGTGCTCCACTTGATCACCGCATTCCTGGCTGCTATCCGCGCCTTCTTCCGCAATCGCGTGGACACCTCCCTGGAAGTTCTCGCACTGCGACAGCAGGTCGCCGTGCTCAAACGAAAACGGCCTCGACCTTCTCTGAACCGCCTCGACCGCTTCTTCTGGACCGCGCTGCGGAACATATGGCCGCGATGGTCGGATGTTCTGGTCATTGTGAAACCGGACACGGTGGTCGGGTGGCATCGGGCGGGCTTTCGCCTTTACTGGCGTTGGCGATCGCGGCCGCGTGGCGGCCGACCCAAGGTGAGCGAGGAGATTCGGGCTCTCATTCGCCGCATGGCGGCTGAGAATGCGGACTGGGGAGCACCGAAGATCCATGGAGAACTTTTGAAGCTCGGCTTCGAGGTCTCCGAACGCACTGTCGCCAGATATCTGCAACGCTTGCGGCGACGCGGCGATGCTGCCAAACACTGGCTCGCCTTCCTCGCTAACCATCGTGAAGTGATCGTTGCCTTCGACTTCTTTACTGTGCCGACGCTGACGTTCCAGCTCCTGTACTGCTTCTTCGTCATCGAGCATGGCCGGCGCAGGGTTCTGCATTTCAACGTCACTCGTCATCCGACCGCTGATTGGGTGGTGCAACAACTGCGGGAAGCGCTTCCTGAGGCTGGTCCGTATCGTTAGCCATCGTAGTCAATAACCTGGCCACTCTCTATCACGCGACAGGCAGGTTGGCGGATGCCGAGCCGCTGTTCCGCCGCACTCTGGCCATTTGGGAGGCGGCTTCCGATCAACAGGAACGGCACATCGCGACAGCTCTCAACAATCTCGCGGGCATCTACAGAATAAGCGGCCGGTACGCCGATGCCGAGCTGCTCTACCGGCGCGCTCTGGCGATTCTTGAAAAGGCCGCGGGCCCGGATGACGTGAACCTAGCCCTGGTCTTGTGCAACCTCCGCGTGCTCGATCAAAGCGAGGGGAAGTACGACGCCGCGCGGCAGCTCGAAACCCGCGCGGGCTGGCCATCCTCGAGCGCGCGCTGGGGCCGGATCACCCGGACCTAGCGCGCGGCCTGATTAACCTTGGGTTGTGCGTAGCCAGAACCTCGTCTGGCGCTGACGAACGTGGAGCAATACTGCACCGCGGCGGCGGCGTCCGCGTGTAACTTGCAAAAGCAGGGAGAAGAATTGAGCTCTCTGCGACGAGAGAGCCCGCGGGTCCCTTCTTGCTCATGAGATCCGCTGGCCGATTGAGCATCGTCGGCGGCGCTCCGCGCCAGAGAGCAAAGAACAGCATCGAGCCGGCAGACGCGAGCGCGCTACGCAGCTTCGCGCCAGCTATATCGATGGTGAAGGCCGCCGAGCCGGGCACTGGAGATCACGGTCGCAGCCGGCGAAGGCTTGCTTTCCACGGGCCGCCGATTCGGCGTGTCCTTATCGAGGGAATCGTGAATCCGGTCGTCGTGGTGGTAGTTCACGTAATTGCGAATGAGCCGTCGGAGATGTTGTTCGTTCAGCGCGATGACATGGTCGAGAATCTCGCGGCGGCAGCTTCCTACCCAGCGTTCCGCGGTTCCGTTGGCAAAGGCCGTCAACTACAGGTCATCGTGACATTGACGATAGATCTTTCGAGATCACTCAACCATCCAGACATTGAGGCTATACGCCGATTGCGTTTTCCAGCGCTCTGAACGGACTTGCCGGCGGAAGAACTGGATGGCACACCGGCGCGATTCAAGTAATCGGCGATCCGTTGGCAAGACTTCTTCTCTTCCCCGCACATGCGGTAGATTATGCGAACGACATCCGCCTCGCTCAACTCGAAGCCGGGAATCGGTTCCTGGCTAATAACGAGGTGACTTTGACCTTTCATTCCAGCCTTGCGGTAGCCGTACGGCACCACGCCGCCCAGCCAGAGGCCCGCCTCTGCCTTCCGCTCGGCATCAGTTTCCCGTCGTGAATTTCTGGTCGTGGGAATTCTGGTGCCTGCAGCCAACGTGCAGCGATCCGTTCGAGATGACGGCACGAAATCTCCGCAACTTCGGGAGCCAGCCACAACCGCTTCTTTCTAGATTTACTCCTCAAAATCAAGGTTTACAGGCTCTTTGGGAAAAAAACTCAGCTTGTCGCGCTCTCGTTTCACGCGGCTAGTTTCCGTGCAATATTTCTCCAAAAATCTCTCATGTTCCTCCGATACTGGTGGCGCCATGTTCGTTAACGGTAGGGTGTTTGCCACGATCTCAATCCGCACGTCCTTCATAAATGCCTTGCCGCTCCCCAGGAGGAAGAAGCCATAACTGACTGTACTGCTGTCCGGTGCGACCGGAAGGACAACCTCATACGCCGACCAGTCCTTCGTGCCCTGAATCGCACGGTTGTCCATATAATCAAAAGCCGTCGCCCAGCCCCTCTTCGAATCGATCCGCATCCACAGGTGAACACCACCCATGACGTTTTCGGTCTTTAGAGCGGCCCTTACCCGGAGGGTACGCCCCAGGTACTTCCCTGCCTGGATTGACTGCATTATCCCTCCACGGCTTGACGGAACGGCCGTCTCGAGTGATGATATTGAAGCGCAAGGATAATAGCCGCACGCGGCCGTGTCGTTGACTGCGACCTTATAATCTTGTAAGTCCGACCCATCAAGCCACCAACTCTTCGGCCAGGCGCTCGTTGATCCATCTTCAACTAAACCCAGATTGCACGGCTCAGCGGGAAGCGGAGAAGGTGTCACCGAGGTAGCTTGGTCCACGATCTCCAGTTTAACGTCGTCCAATCGGACCAGGCCGTACCCGCTGATGCCGATGCCGTACCTCAGGCACACTGCATTTTCGGGGACATCAACCACAAGGCTATATTGGTCCCAGCCGCCACGCCCCTTGATGGTTTGGACGGCCCTGATCAAACCACCACAAACTCCCCAGGTGCTCAAAAAAAGTTCAGCATGGTCGTCTCGTTCTGCCAGTGAAAATGCGGATAGCCGGACCCGTCTCCCAGCGTAGTCATCGGCACGGATTGTTTGCAGCAGATAACCATTGCTGGGTGGTTGTCCCACCTTCGACTGAATGAAGGCACTAAACCTTCCGCTGTGAGACACGGCTGCGTCCGAGCCAATGCGGTAATACTCCGGAGCCGCGCCCTGTGGGGTCCAACCAACGATCGCGTCGGAATAGCCCTGCCGGTCCCATTGAGAGGCAGACTCGAGATCTCTCCTCAGTGCCGGATACCCCTTTGCATCGATTTGTAAATCGCGCAGGAGTCTCTTAGCTTCGCCCACCATCCGGCGGCGCGCTGGGTCCGCGTTAGGCCAGTGCAGAGTCGACTCGGGCAGGTCCGTCAGCAGCGAGTGAAGCACTTTTTCAGCTGCAAACAGACGGCGCTCTGCGATGGTTGCTTCACGGCTGGTGATTATGATTCCTCCTACCAGGAGTATAAAAACAATCCCTGCGACGACAATGGCAGACTCGTTCCGTCGCACAAACTTTCCCGTGCGATACCAGATGGTGTCTCGCCGCGCCCGCACGGGGCGTCCTTCGAGATAACGTCCGAGGTCTTCGCTCAAGCCTTCGACGGAGCCGTATCTGCGTGCAGGCTCCTTGCGCAGCGTCTGCAGCAGAATATTGTCTAGATCACCCTCGAGGCACCGCCTCAGCTTCCCCGGTGTACTTTCGCGGAGTTCGCTTATTTGTCGCGCAGTCAACGGATTATCGTCACTCACCTCTTGATCAGAGAAATCCTCAGTGGTGGCAGCGGTGCTCGGCCGTGCCGGTTCTTCTTCGCAGATAACACGAGCGACTTCATGCAACAGCCGGTTTCGGAGACGATACGGTCGCCGCCCGGCAAGCAACTCGTAAAGGACAACCCCGAGGCAGTAAACATCCGTGGCGGTTGTTATCGCTTGTCTCTTAATCTGTTCGGGGCTGGCATACTCCGGCGTCATCAGGAGCATCCCATCTCTCGTAAAGGTCACCAGCGTTTCGGATGGATCGGAAGCCAATAGCTTCGCGATTCCGAAGTCCAGCAGTTTCACCTTTCCATCCTCGGTTACGAGAATGTTGCTCGGCTTCAGATCACGATGAACGATGAGCTTCTGATGCGCGTACTGAACCGCGGAGCAGACCGTCTGAAACAGCAAGATTCTGGCCCGAATCCCAAGCCTGCGTTCATCGCACCAGCGAGTAATCGGCATG
>Ga0335081_10002911_pt1 | contig 26946 bp, 22 predicted proteins | sample Lox_Sample_35_FD_206713 | JGI IMG/M metagenome (GOLD analysis project Ga0335081, IMG submission 206713) | Soil microbial communities from Loxahatchee National Wildlife Refuge, Florida, United States - Lox_Sample_3.5 | ecosystem: Environmental > Terrestrial > Soil > Wetlands | place: USA...
CCGGCCAGGGCAGGAAGCGCAGCGGCGCCCAGGCTCAGCTGGACGAATTTACGACGGCCCAGAGTCATCGATGGTCCTCCCGTCCGCGCCACGTCTTGGACGCCTATGGCTGGTTTGACCTTTCGATTTCACTTTGTCCAGGCCCGCTTCGATGCGGGCGTGGCATGGCTTCGTGCCGTTGTTGATCCACGCACGGTTGGTGCCCTGCTGGACCAGCCCGTCGCCGGCCTGCATATCCGGCCCGCGGAGCTCAAACAGTCGCGACGTTGGTCTGGTTCGGCTCAACCGCGTCGGTGTGCTCGGGCGCTGGCCGATGGCCCGCATTTGCCCCAGCAGCGGACATTCGCGAGCGAACGACTCCACCTCCGCTAAGTGCCAGAAGCAGAAACCACTGACCCTTGCAAAGTCAGAGATTGGATTTGAAGTCGGCGGACGACAATCTGTTCGCTGGGTTCCTCGTGCGAGAGATTGACTGCCTATCCAAATATGTTTTCATCGAACTCACCCACGGGAGGATATTCTCTATCCCCGTCGCGACCGGCTCGTCGGTCATTTCAAGTGTGGCGCGCTTCAAGCGCACCCGCGGCCCGAACGTGGCAGCGAAGTCATTTGGAAACACCTCGGTTACACTTTTCGGGTCATTCGGGTCCTTAAATGTGACCAAGATCGGAAGCTGACTGATTTGCAGTTCGCGGAGCGTCCGTCTTTGTGCAAGGCGCTTAAATTCCGCGAAACGAGACTTCTGCTCTTCTGGGCTGGCGGATACGGGATAACGGAAAAAGACCTTGTCAGGCAGGAAGGCCGCACCAAAGCCGTCCGGTGCGCTCAGCAGCGCAAAGAGGTTGCCGCGTTGGCCAAGGTCCACGTAGACCGCCTCGCCCCTGAAGGTCGTCATGTAACGGAGCGGCCGTCCCGGAACCAAATCCGGGCGACTGATAACTTCGATCACGCGCGATCCAGATTTGATTTGTCCATCGACCTCAACCTCGACCGTCAACCGATAGCGGTAGCGGTGCGTGTAACCGGCCTCATAGATGAGGACGATCAGCGCGAGCACCCCGAAGATCATGCCCGTGATGATGCCGGCCTTGCGCATCATGGTGCCTCCCAAGCGCAGGTCATGGCGCGTCTACCTTAGCCGTCATTGCGATATCTTAGAGCGGTTCACCGGAGTCCGGGGTGGAAGCGGATTGCCGCACGATCTATGCTTGCACAGAAGTGTTAATGCGCCGTCTGTGTGCGTTTGAGCGTCCCGTCGCAAGGTCCGCTGTGGGTTATTCGCAACCGGTTCGACATCTCCTCCGCGTGCAAGTTCTTCCGCGGCAATCCCGCAAGCGGCATGCGCCCTGCGCGCGGCAGGCGCAGCATGGACCCGTCTACGGCCGCTATAATTCCTACGCCGCCGCCCCACGCGCCCGCGAAATCGTCGGCGCGAGCCCGATCAGCAGGAGATTGCACAGGCCGATCGGAATGAACGCCGCCGCCGGCCAGCCGCTCGCGTCCCAGGCGAAGCCGCTCAGGATCGGCACGATCACGGCCCACGAATAGCTGATGGTGAACATGCCGGCCGTCATGCGCGGGACGTCGTGCGGCGCGCTGAGCAGCGCCGGCAAGGCGAGCATCAGCGTGATCGTCACGGCGCCCGAGAAGCCGAGCGCGGCCGCCGACGCGAGCACCACCCAGCCGCCGCCGAGCACCAGGCCGGCGACGCAGGCGAGCGACAGTGCGCCGGTCGCCATATAGGGCCAGGCGCGGCCGACCAGGCGGCCCGAAAACGCGAGCAGCAGCAGCGAGGCGGGAAGCTGGCCGATGTTGAGCCAGGAGAGCGCGCCGCCGATCAGGTCGGGGCGCCCGACCGAATGCAGATAGTCGGGAAGGAAGAAATTGGTGGAAAAATAGGTGGCGTTGTTGGCACCGAACATCAGGCCAAGGCGCCAGATCAACCCACTGCGCCAATCCGGCCACCACCGGCGCGGCGCCGATGCGCGGGCCGCTTCCTGCGCCGTCGGCGCGAACGCGAGCAGCGCGAGGGCGATGGCGGCGCACGGGAGAGCCCAGGCCACGAAGGCGAGCCGCCAGCTTTGGCCCACCAGCGGCAGGACAAGCGGGATCGTCAGCCAGACCGGGATGATCTCGCCGACCAGCAGGCCGTTGGTGTAGACCGCCGTGCCGAAGCTGATGCGCTGCGGCAGCCAGGCGCGCACCAGCGGCGGCATCGCGGGCTGCATGACGGCGACGCCGAGCCCGGTGAGCACGGTCGCGGCACACAGCAGGACGAAATCCGCCGCCGCCCCGCGCAAGGCGCAGCCGACCGCAGTCGCCAGCAATCCGGCAACGACCGTCATGCGGGCGCCGAGCCGCGCGATCAGCAGCGATCCCGGGACCGCCGCCAGCATGAACAGCACCGACGGCAGGCCCGACAGGATGCCGACCTGCGTCTCCGAGAGGGCCAGATCCTCATGCAGCAGGCGGATCAGCGGCGGCACCGCCAGGATGGTGACGCGCAGGCCGAAGCCCGCGAGCCACAGCATGGCGACGCAGGTGAAAAAATGCGCGCGCGCGGCGGCTGCGCGCGCGGGCGCATCGGCAGACTGGGTCGCGTCCATCATCATCCCGGCAAGGACGTCAAAGGCCCGCTTTATCGGACGGCCGCGACCGGCTCCATCCCCTGTTTGCGCATGACAGCCGCGACCTCCGGCGACGCCAGCGCCGCGATGAGCAGGCCGGCGGCCGCCGGGCGGGTGCTGGCCGCGAAGATGCCGGCCGAGAAGGTCGTGATCTTCTGCAGCTCGTCCGGCAGCGTCCCGACGATCTCGATGCCGGGCACGAGCTTGAGCTCGCTGATCTGCTGCACGGCGAGGTCGACTTCCTTCCGCGCTACGAGCTCGCCCACCACGCCGTCGATCACCTTGGCCTTGCGGTTGACCTCGTCGGCGATGCCGAGCCGCTTGATCAGCTCGGCGAAATGCAGGCCGCTCGCGCCGCTGCGCGAATAGGCGATCGAGCGTGCCGTGAGCATGGTCTGCTTGAAGCTCTCGGCCGTGCGGAAATAAGGCCTTGCGGCGCCCGCCGCCACCGCGATGCCGATGGCGGAGCGGGCGAGGTCGCGGCGCGAGCCCGCCGCGATCGTGCCGCTGCTGATCAGCTCGGCGATCGCCTCGTCGGTCAGGATCGCGACCTCGGCCGTCTCGCCCGCCGCCAGCTTCTGCGTCAGCAGCCTGGTCGCGCCGTAGGTCGCCGTGAAGTCGAGGCCGTTCTTGACGAGAAGGGGGGTGATCTCGGTCATCACGCCGCGCATGCCGAGGGTGGAGATCAGGCGGATCGGCACATAGGTCATGCGGCACCTTGCAGGCACATGGATCGCGGCCGGGCCGCGCGGGCATTGCGTGAGATCATTCGGACTATTCGGCGTGCGCGCCGGAGATGCGCACGACCTCGCCCCACTTGTCGGCTTCGGCGGCAATGAACGCGCCAAAGTCCTTGCCGAACACGGTGCCGGGCTCGGCGCCGAGCGCGCGGATGCGCTGGGCCACGTCGGGCGCGGCGAGCACCGTCTTGACCGCCGCGATCAGCCTGGCCTGCGCCGGCTCCGGCATCTTCGCCGGCGCCACCAGGCCGAACCAGGAAATCGAGTTGAATCCGGCAAGACCCTGCTCGGCGATCGTCGGCAGGTCCGGCAGGCTCGCCGGCCGCGTCAGCGACGCATTGGCCACCGCGCGCACCTTGCCGGCCTGGATCTGCGGCAGGCTGGTCGGCAGCAGATCGAAGAACATCTGGATATGCCCGCCGAGCAGATCGGCCATGGCCGGTCCGGTGCCGCGATAGGGAACGTGCACGATGTCGATGCCGGCCATATGCTTGAACAGCTCGCCCGACAGGTGCGGCGTCGAGCCGATGCCGGCCGAGCCGAAATTGATCGTGCCCGGCTTCGCCTTGGCGAGCGCGATCAGCTCCGGCACGTTCTTCGCCGGCACGTCGTTGTTGAGCATCAGCACCAGCGGCGTGGTGGCGAACAGTGCGATCGGGGCAAAATCCTTGGCGGGATCGAAGCCGAGCGCGCTGCCGTAAAGCGTCGGGTTGACCGCCAGCGGTCCGGGCGCGGTGAACAGGAGCGTGTAGCCGTCCGGCTCCGATTTGGCGACCGACTCGGCGCCCGTATTGCCGCCGGCGCCGGTGCGCGTCTCGACGATGAACTGCGCGCCGAGCTGCTCGGTCAGCTTTTGCGCCAACAGGCGCGCCATCACGTCGACCGACCCGCCCGGCGGGAACGGATTGACGATCCGCACCACGTGGTCGGGGTACTCGTTGGCGGCGGCGACCGCAGCGCCGGCGACGAGCGCCACCACGGCGAGCAGAACGCGGCCGATGCGCCGGACCGGCATGTGCGGAGCCTCCTTGACGCGTGCAAACGGCCGCGACGTTAGGGGGTTTTGCCGCCAGACGCCACCATTTTGGCCGCCGCGCCGATGCGCGGCGCGACGCCGCAGCCGGCAGATCCGGGCCGATTTCGTCGTCGATAGATTTTGACAATAGTGGGGTTTTGCCGTTCCATGCGCCCGAAAATGCACGCCTGGAACGAAGGCGACGAGGTGGAGGGAGGGCGTCCATGATGCGAATTTTCAATGCCGCCGCAGGCATTGTCGTCATTGCTTTGCTGTCGGGCGGCGCAAGCGCGCAGACGGTGCTCAAGGCCTCGCATCAATTTCCCGGCGGCAAGGGCGACGTGCGCGACGACATGGTGCAGATGATCGCGCGCGAGGCGAAGGCCGCCAATGTCGGCCTGGATATCCAGGTCTATCCGGGCGCCTCGCTGTTCAAGCCCAACGACCAGTGGAACGCGATGGTCAACGGGCAGCTCGACATCGCGCTCTTCCCGCTCGACTATGCGAGCGGCAAGGTGCCGGCCTTCAGCGCCACGCTGATGCCCGGCCTGATCCGCAGCCAGGACCGGGCGAAGCGCATCAACGATTCCGAATTCATGAAGGACGTCCGCGCCGAGATCGAGAAGCACGGCGTGATCGTGCTGTCCGACGCCTGGTTCGCGGGCGGCATGGCCGGCAAGGACAGCTGCATCACCAAGCCCGCCGACCTGCAGGGCGCGAAATTCCGCGCCGCCGGCCCGACGTTTGCGGCGATGTGGCAGGCCGCCGGGGCGAGCATCGTCAGCCCGCCGTCGAACGAGATCTACAACGCGTTCCAGACCGGGGTGGTCACCGCGACCGACACCAGCCTCGGCACCTTCGCGTCGACCCGGCTCTACGAGGTCACCAAGTGTCTCACCGCGCCGGGCACCAACGCGCTGTGGTTCATGTACGAGCCGGCGCTGATGTCGAAGAAGAACTTTGCGCGCCTCACCAAGGAGCAGCAGGACGCGATCCTCAAGGCCGGCAAGGACGCGCAGGCCTACTACGAGAAGAAGGCCGACGAGGTGAACGAGGAGGCGCTCAAGGCCTTCCGGGATCACAACGTCAAGGTCGTGACGCTGAGCGACGACGACTACAACGCCTGGATCGAGCTCGCGAAGAAGACCTCCTACGCCACCTTCGCGAAGGACGTTTCCAACGGCCAGAAGCTGATCGACGAGGCGCTGGCGGTCAAGTAAGGAAGCCGGGGGGGATCGGCCGGCGAACGCGCGCCGGTCGGCGACGCCGCGCGAGCAGGGGGCGCGCGGCCGGATTCGCCCGCATCAGCCGCAACGCCTCCGCAGCACAAGTCCATGGACGCTTACATCCGGGCGGTCACCTTCCTGTCGCGCGTCGCCGGCGTCGCGGCCGCGCTGTTCATCGGCTTCGCGGTGCTGGTGATCTGCGACATGGTCGTCGAGCGCTACATCTTCAATCTCACGACGGTCTGGCAGATCGACGTCGTCACCTACGCGATCGTCGCCGCGACCTTCGTCGGCAGCGCCTACGTGCTGATGACGCGCGGCCACGTCAACGTCGACGTTCTGCCGCTCTATCTCGGCCCCCGGGCGCGCTGGTGGTTGGCGTTGTTCACCATCATCATGGCGCTCGGCTTCGTCGCCGTGCTGTTCGTGCTCTGCACCGCCTACTGGTACGAGGCGTGGAGCGAGAACTGGCGCTCCGAGACGGTCTGGCGCGCGCGGCTGTGGATTCCCTTCCTCTCGATGCCGATCGGGCTCGCGCTGCTCGTGCTGCAATACGTCGCCGAGCTCCTCTGCCTCGTCACCGGGCGTGCGCCGCCGTTCGGCATCGGCGCCGACCGACGGGGGCACGCATGAGCCCGACCACGCAAGGCCTGATCGTCCTCGTCGTCACGCTGGTGATGCTTTTGTCCGGCGTCCCGGTCGCGTTCGGCCTCGGCGCCATCTCGATCGTCTTCCTGCTGATCTTCCAGGGCCTCGACAGCATGCATCAGGTCGCCGAGACCTTCTACTCGGGCCTCAACGACTTCACGCTGGTGTCGATCCCCATGTTCGTCATGATGGGCGCGGCGATCGGCTCCTCGCCGGCCGGCAAGGATCTCTACGAGGCGCTCGACCGCTGGCTCTATCGCCTGCCCGGCGGCCTCGTGATCTCCAATCTCGGCGCCTGCGCGATCTTCGCGGCGCTCACCGGCTCGTCGCCGGCCTGCTGCGCCGCGATCGGCAAGATGGGCATTCCGGAGATGCGCCGGCGCGGCTATCCGGACGAGATCGCCACCGGCTCGATCTGCGCCGGCGGCACGCTCGGCATCCTCATCCCGCCGTCGGTGACGTTCATCCTCTACGGCATCGCCACCGAGACCTCGATCGGCCGCCTGTTCATCGCCGGCGTCTTTCCGGGCCTGATGCTCACCGGCCTGTTCATGCTGTGGTCGGTGTTCGCGATCTGGCGCAGCGGCTTCCGCTCGCATGCGGCGGACTTCCGCTACACCTGGAAGGAGAAGTTCACGTCGATCCCGAAAATCGCGCCCTTCGTCTTCATCATCTTCGGGGTGATGTACGCGCTCTACGGCGGCGTCGCGACGCCCTCGGAGGCGGCCGGCGTCGGCGCCGCGCTCTGCCTCGGGCTCGCCATCGTGATCTACCGGCTGTGGCAGCCCAAGGAGATCTGGCAGGTCCTGCGCGACACCATGCGCGAGTCGGTGATGATCCTCACCATCATCGCGGCCGCCGTGCTGTTCGGCTACATGCTCACCTCGCTCTATCTCACCCAGACGCTGGCGCAGGGGATCGCCGACCTGCATGCCAACAAGTGGGTGCTGATGTTCCTGATCAACATCTTCCTGCTGGTGTGCGGCTTCTTCATCCCGCCGGCCGCCATCATCCTGATGACGTCGCCGATCCTGCTGCCGATCATCACGGCAGCCGGCTTCGATCCGGTCTGGTTCGGCGTGATCCTCACCATCAACATGGAGATCGGCCTGATCCACCCGCCGGTCGGGCTCAACATCTACATCGTCCAGTCGATCGCGCCCGACGTGCCCGTGGTCAAGGTCATGCTCGGCACGATTCCCTATGTGCTCTGCATGATGCTGGCGATCGTGATCCTGTGCGTCTTTCCCGAGATCGCGACCTGGCTGCCCAACCATCTGATGGGCGCAATGAAGCACTGAGGGTGGTGCGTCGCGCCGCCCTCACGCCTCGCCGATCTCGCGCAAAATCTCCGCCGTGTGCTCGCCGAGCCGCGGCGAGGGGCGCGGCGCCGCCATCGGCGCGCCGTCGAGCATGATCGGCGTGCGGATGCCCGGGATGGTGCCGGCCTTGGCGTCCGCGCTCGGCAGGTCGAGCCGCATGCCGCGGTGCTTGACGTGCGGATCGGCAAACACCTGATCGAGCGTGTTGATCGGTCCGGCCGGCACGCCGACCGCTTCGAGCTCGGCCAGGAGCTCGGCGCTCTGCCGCTTGGCGGTGAGCGCCGAGAGCTTGTCGATGAGATCGGCGCGGTGGGCGAGGCGCGCCGTGTTGTCGCGGTAGTCGGGATGCTGCGCCAGCACCGGCTCGCCCAGCACGGTGCACAGCTTGCCGTACTGGCTGTCGTTGCCGGTGGCGATGATGATGTAGCCGTCGGCGACCGGAAACACCTGGTAGGGCACGATGTTGGGATGGGCATTGCCGATCCGCTGCGGCACCTGGCCCGAGACCAGATAGTTGAGGCCCTGGTTCGCCAGCACCCCGACAGTCGAATCGACCAGCGCGGTGTCGACGAAGGCGCCGCGGCCGGTGCGCTCGCGCTGCGCCAGCGCCGCCAGGATGCCGATCACCGAATAGACCCCGGTGAAGATGTCCGACACCGGCACCCCGGCACGGGTCGGCTCGCCGTCCGCCATGCCGGTCAGGCTCATGAATCCGCCCATGCCCTGCGCCATCAGGTCGTAGCCGGCGCGCGTCGCATAGGGCCCGTCCTGGCCGAAGCCGGTGACCGAGCAGTAGATCAGGCGCGGGCAATCGGGCGCGAGGCTCTTGTAGTCGAGGCCGAACTTGGCGAGCCCGCCGACCTTGAAGTTCTCGATCAGCACGTCGGAACGCGCCGCGAGCTTCTTGACGATGCGCTTGCCCTCCGGGGTCTCGAAATCCGCCTCGATCGAGCGCTTACCGCGGTTGGTGGCATGGAAATAGGCGGCGCTCAGCTGCCCGTCCTTGCCCGCGACGAAGGGCGGACCCCAGGCGCGGGTGTCGTCGCCGGTCCGGCTGCGCTCCACCTTGATGACGTCGGCGCCGAGATCGGCGAGCACCTGGCCGGCCCACGGGCCCGCCAGGATGCGGGCGAGCTCGAGAACGCGCAGACCGGACAGGGGACCCGCCATGATGCAAATTCCTCCGCAAGATCGAACAAACGCCGGGAACGCACGCCCGGCCTGGGGGTTGTTTCGCAGCCTCTGTGGCGCGGGAGCGGGATTTTGTCTATACCTTGCGAATCCATGCGGCGTGCATCATCTGGCATGCTGCGTCGCGCATGGGTCATCAGGCACGGATCCTGGGGACCGGCGGCCGGGCTGTCCGTACGAACGGAGCGGTGACCGCGTATGAACACCTCCTTTTTCGGTGAGCTGTTGCAGGCGATATCCGACCGCGGGCGCGCGCTCGTTGACCGCACCCGTGGCCGGCGGGGGGCCGGCCCCGAGCGCTCGGAGAGCCTGGTCGATCTGTGCGAGGAGCTCGTCTCGGTGCGCGGCGAGGCCTCCGGTACCGCGCTCGCCCGCGATATCCTGTCGCATTTCGCCGAGCTCACCACCGGTCCGCGCATCGCCTTCTTCGAGGCGCTCGCCCACCGCTTCGGTCCCGACAAGGAGCGCATCGCCCGCGCCGTCGCGGCGTGGGGCCATGCGCCGTCCGACGCCACCGCGGCCGAGCTGCACGGCGCCGCCGAGCCGCGCCGGCAGGAGCTGCTGCGCCGGCTCAATCTCGCGCCGGGCGGCACCAAGGCGCTGGTCCGCATGCGCGAGAAGCTGATGGACGCGATGGATCACCGCGAGGATCTCGCGGCGGTCGACGCCGACTTCGTCCACCTGTTTTCGTCCTGGTTCAATCGCGGCTTTCTGGTGCTGCGCCGCATCGACTGGTCGACGCCGGCCAACATCCTGGAGAAGATCATCCATTACGAGGCGGTGCACGAGATCGACGACTGGCGCGACCTGCGCGCGCGCATCGATCCGCCCGACCGGCGCTGCTACGCCTTCTTCCATCCGGCGCTGGTCGACGAGCCGCTGATCTTCGTCGAGGTCGCGCTCACCCGCGAGATCGCCGAGGCGATCCCGCCGATCCTCGCCGCCAAGCGCGAGACGATCGCGGCCGAGCGGGCGACCACCGCGGTGTTCTACTCGATCTCCAACTGCCAGCGCGGGCTCGCCGGGGTCTCGTTCGGCAGCTTCCTGATCAAGCAGGTGGCGGCGGAAATCTCCCGCGAGCTGCCGCGGCTCTCGACCTTCACGACGCTGTCGCCCGCGCCCGGCTTTGCGGCCTGGCTCAAGCGCCAGCTCGCCCAGGACAGCCCGCCCGCGCTCGCCACCGAGGACCGCGCCGTGCTCACCGCCGTCGCCACCAACGGCTGGGCCAACGATGCCGCCGCGGCCGAGCGCCTGCGCGAGCCCTTGATGCGCGCGGCCGCGACCTACTTCCTCACCGCCCGCACCCGCACCCGCGCGCCGGTCGATCCGGTGGCGCGCTTCCATCTCGGCAACGGCGCCCGGCTCGAGCGCATCGACTGGATGGGCGATCCCTCGGCCAAGGGCCTCGCCCAGTCCTACGGCATCATGGTCAACTATCTCTACGACCTCGACGACATCGAGAAGAACCACGAGGCCTATGCGGGCAGCCGCACCATCGTGGCGTCGAACGCGGTGAAGAAGCTCGCCCGCCCGGTGCGCGACCTGGTGCCGGTCGCGGAGTGAGCCGCATCGCCAGGCGAATAGTGAGGATATCTCGCCGTCGCGCTTGCGCGCGACCGCGCATCCTGCGATGGTGAAATTCTAGTCTCGTCTCTCTGCGCCCGGCGGCAACGCGCGGGCGTTTTCATTTGCGGGAGCCGGTCGCGCCGCCTGCCGGCCAGGGGCCGAACGGCAAAAAAGCGCATGTGCCGGCTCATTGCAGATTCATTGCAGATCGATTGTAGATCCCTGTATTTTGCAATGACGTCGAAAATCGCACTTAGCCCGGGCGGCTCATCCATTTCCTCAAGGCCGTGGAGATCGGAGAAAATCGTAGGGTGCGCAAAGCGAAGCGTGCGCACCGTTTAATTGCCGCGTGGGCACGGCGCGTTCCGCGCCTTTGCCCACCCTACGGCATCACCGCTTCATCCGTTTTCTGAGCTGCGATGTGTCCCGCAACGCCGCTGCAGCAGGCGGGCGCCCGCCCTACCGCTTCAGCCGCAGCAGCGCGTCGGCATTTCCGTGCGTCAGCTTCGCCATGTCGGCCGGGGCGAGCGAGATCCGGTCGAGAAATTCGCGGCCCTTCTCGTTCGGCGCGAACGGGTAGTCGACCGAGAACATGATGCGGTCGATGCCGAAGGTCTGCAGCGCGGCGAGGAACGGCGGCGCCGTGAAGATGCCGCTGGTGGTGATCCACACCTGGTCGAGGATCTGCCGGCTGATCGGCCGCTGCAGGTGGCCGATGTCCAGCGTCGAGACGTCGTCGATGCGGTCGAGCATCACGGGCAGCATCTCGCCCATGTGGCCGATGATCAGCTTGAGCCGCGGATGCTTGTCGAGCGTGCCGGCGATCACCATGCGCAGCACGTGGATCGCGGTCTCCTGGTGCCAGCCCCAGGCCGCGGTCGCGAGCACGCGCGCGGCGCCCTCCTCGAGTCCCGCGTAGTAGGCTTGGTGAACCACGGGCGGCGGCAGATGCGGATGGATGTAGATCGGCACGTCGAGCTCGACCGCCGCAGCGAGGAGATCGTCATAGCGCGGATCGTCGAGGAAGCGTCCCTCGGTGGTGCCGTTGATCAGCGTGCCGACGAAGCCGAGCTGCTTGACGGCGCGGGCGAGCTCGTCCGCGCAGGCGTCCGGGCTCGCCATCGGCATCGCGGCGAACCCGGCGAAGCGGTCGGGCTTGCGCGCGACCGCCGCCGCGAGGTGGTCGTTGATGGCGCGCGCAATCGAGACGCCGTCCGGACCCGGCACGATGTCGGGCCCGGGCGGGGCGGTCGAGAGCACCTGCACCGTGATGCCGGTATCGTCCATCGATTTCAGCCGCTGCTCGTCGATCCCGGGCAGCAGCGCCAGCGGGTTCGGCCCGCTCGGCGGGGCCCGGCGCGGGCGAAAGCCGCGCGCGCTGATCGCGGCCGGATCGATCCGCTTGACCACGGCCGGAACGTTGAAATGCTCTTCGAGCGCAACCACGCGCATGCGTTTCTCCCTGCGATGTGGCGGCGTTGTCGCATTGTCGGCGCCGGGTCCGCAAGCGGGGCCGGCAGCCGGTCTGCTGCGCGTGCGGTCTTTGGTTGCGTGGCTCACCCGAGGGGTGAGCTTCAGGCCCCTGCCATTGTTTTCTTCATTGCATTTTCATTGTTCTTCCATTGCTTTCCCGGATTCTCGAGGTTTTCGGACTTCACGAGCGAGGTCAATGCGTTCAATTGTATTTTGGCGAGGTTTCGCATTGCAGATCGACTGTATTTTTCTCGGCGGCCTGCTCGAGACGCGGCATGCGACGGTTGAGGCATTGAACGGCAAAAAGCGAATTTGTGGAGTTTTCCTCACGCGGGCCTCATCCCGAGGAGCCGCGCACGGTTGTGCGCGGCGTCTCGAAGGATGAGGGTGGAGATTGTCACCGGTGGGCACGCGCCGCTGCGCGTCGCTTTGCCCACCCTGCGTCATCACGATTTCCCGTACACCGGCACGATCGCGCCGCGGGTCACCTTGTTGTCGGGCGAGGCGAGAAACAGGATGGTGCGCGCCACCTCCTCGACCTTCGGCCAGGCGGGGTAGTCGGCCTTGGGCATCGACTGCCGGTTCGCCGGCGTGTCGAGGATCGAGGGCGCGATCGCGTTCACCAGGATGTCCTTGGCCGCCACCTCCTCGGCGAGCGCGACCGTGAGCGTCGCGACCGCGGCCTTGCTCGCCGCATAGGCCGTCATGTTGGCGCCGAGCCGTCCCTCGAGCGCCGGGCGCGCCGTCACGTTGACGATGCGTCCGCCCGCGCCGGCCCGCGCCATGGCGGCGACCGCGGCGCGGCAGCACAGGAAACAGGTGGTGAAATTCATGTCGATCTGGCGGCGCAGGTCGGATCGGGAGGTCTCGCCGATCGGCGCATAGGCGAAGCCGCCGGCGAGGTGGATCGAGGCCCAAAGCTTCGGCACGCCCGAATAGAGCCGCGTGACCGGCACCTCGTCGGTGAGCTCGACGTTGGCGATCAGCTTGACGCGCGGGTTGTCGCGATGGGGAAAGCGATCCGCCTCGGCGGCCGCGATGTAGGGAACGTGGCAGGTCGCGCCCGCCTCGAGCAGGGCGCCCACCACCGCGATGCCGAGCGCGCCGGTGCCGCCGGTCACCACCACGTCACGATTCTGATAGATTTGCTCGGCCATCGTCATCCTCGTCGGGGATCGGGCGGCGGATTGTCGTCCGATTTACCCCATACTGACAATCGGGCGGACAACCGTATTCCGCGGCTTGAGCGCGGCCCGCCTTCGGGCCCATGCTGGCGATCGGGGGAATCACACGGGCGCGGCATGGCGGAGTTCGATCTCGCCATCATCGGGGGCGGCATCAACGGGGTCGGCATCGCGCGCGATGCCGCCGGGCGCGGCCTCAAGGTGCTGCTGGTCGAGCAGCACGATCTCGCCGCCGGCACCTCGTCGGCTTCCACCAAGCTGATCCACGGCGGCCTGCGCTACCTCGCCCAGGGCGCGCTGGGGCTGGTGCGCGAGTCGCTCGCCGAGCGCGAGGTGCTGATGCGGATCGCGCCGCATCTCGTCCATCCGATGCGCTTCGTCCTGCCGGCCGAGGCGGCCGAGCGGCCGGCCTGGATGGTGCATGTCGGGCTTTTTCTCTACGACTGGATCGGCGGACGCCGCACGCTGCCGGGCCGGCGGATCGTCGACTTCGGCACCGACCCGGTCGGCCTGCCGCTCAAGCGGCATTTCGCCACCGGTTTCGAATATTCCGACTGCACCGTCGACGATTCGCGCCTCGTGGTGCTCAACGCGGTCGACGCCGCGGCGCACGGCGCGAGCATCCGCACCCGCACGCGCTGCATGCGCGCCGAGCGCGGCTCCGAATGGACGCTGACGCTCAATGCGCGCGGCCGCCGCGACGCGGCGACCGCCCGCGTGCTGGTCAATGCGGCCGGCCCCTGGCTCGCCATGGTCGCCGAGACCGTGCTGCGGCTCGACGCTCGGCTTCCGCTGCGGCTCGTCAAGGGCAGCCACATCGTGGTGAAGCGGCTGTTCGACCACGGCCGTGCCTATATCCTGCCCACGCCCGACGGGCGCGTGGTGTTCGTGCGGCCGTTCGGGCCCGACTTCACGCTGATCGGAACGACCGACGAGGATTTCGCCGGCGATCCGTCCGCCGCGACCGTCGCGCCGCGCGAGATCGCCTATCTGTGCGACGCGGCCAATGCCTATCTGCGCCACAAGATCGGTCCCGCCGACGTGGTCTGGGCGTTCGCCGGCGTGCGCGCGCTGCACGACGATGGCGCGGCCAGCGCCCGGGACACGACCCGCGAATACGTGCTCACGCTCGACCGGGAGCCGGCCCGGGCGCCGCTGCTCACCGTGTACGGCGGCAAGATCACGACCTACCGCCGGCTCGCCGAGGCGGCGCTCGCCCGGGTCGCCGCCGTGCTGCCGACCGGGCCGGCCTGGACCGCGCGCAAGCCGCTCCCGGGCGGCGACTTCAAGCCCGGCGGCGACGCGGCCCTGGTGGCAAAAACCTGCCGCACCTGGCCGTTCCTCGCCGAGAGCCATGCGCGCCGCCTGATCGCCGCTTACGGCACCCGCGTCGCGCGCGTGCTCGACGGCGCCGCATCGGCCGCGGACCTCGGGCCGCGCTTCGGCGCCGATCTCACCGGCGCCGAGATCCGCTACCTGATGCGCGACGAATGGGCCGACACCGCCGACGATGTGCTGTGGCGGCGCAGCAAGCTCGGCCTGCAGCTGACCAAGGCGGAGTGCGCGGCCGTCGAGCGTTTCGTGACCGGTGCGCACGGCACCTTGTGAGGCGAACGGCGAATTTCGCAACTCCGTCGCATTTTAGCGATCGGTACAAGATCAGCTTAAATCGCATCTGATCCAATGTTTATCGAACCCGTTCAGAAACCCGATCGGCGGCGTGGGCGATGCTGGCGGTTGATCAACGCGTGACCGAGGTTCTCGGGGCCAAGAAGGTGCTCGTCGTCGACGACGAGCACTACGGCCGCAAGGTCATCCGCACCCTTCTGCAGACGATCGGCGTCAAGACCGTCTACGAGGTGGGCGACGGCAGCGCCGGCCTCGACGCCATCTGCACCTACACGCCCGACATCGTGCTCGTCGACTACGAGATGCCCGGCCTCGACGGCCCCGGCTTCGTGCGCGCGGTGCGCTCGCCCGGCACCTTCCCCTATCCGGACATACCGCTGGTCATGGTCACGGCCCATGGCGAGCGCTCGCGCGTGATCGAGATCGCCAAGCTCGGCATCAACGAATATCTGCTCAAGCCGGTGTCGAGCCAGGCGTTGCAGGCGCGTCTTCTCTCGGTCTTCCTCAATCCGCGCCCGATGGTGCGCAAGGGCGACTATTACGGCCCCGCGCCGCGCAAGCCGTCGACCATCAAGCTGCCCGACGATCCGAGGTACACGCAGATCATCCTGGTGAATTGACGCGATGGCGGGCAGCACCTCGACGTGGGCGACATGCGCCTTCCGCGGCGTTCCGACGGTGTACGGCCTCCCTCATGGTACGCGTATCAAGCGATCCGTCGATCCTGCCTTTCCCGGCGGCCGCGGCGGAGCGCAACCGACCTCCCGACCCGACTCGGACTCTGCCAGTTCCTCGAGAGCAGCGCGATCCACGATTGTGATCAGGCTTTCCGCGATCTGCAGGATTCCCATGCGTTGCCAGCGGCCGAGCCACTTGTTGACGCTCTCGCGCGTTGCACCGATCAGGCTGCCGATCTCGCGCTGCGAGAGCCGGACTTGACACGGGTGCCGTCCGCTCTGCGGCTGGATCGCGGTCATGCGCAACAGCGCCTTGGCGAGCCGGACCGGCAGCCCCATGAGGGCTATTTCGGCCATCTGTTCATCCACATTCCGCAGACGCTCGCACAAAGTGCCAATGAGGCCGAGCCATGCGTTCGGATGCTGCGCGAGGAACGCCAACACGTCGCGCCGATTCAGGATTGCGAGGCGGCACTCCCCAGCCGCCCGCGCGTCGGCCGTGCGCTCCTTGCCGTTGAGCATGGCAATTTCCCCGAACACGTCTCCTGCAACGAGCACCGCGAGCAAGATCTCCTTTCCGTCGAGCGATGGCACGCTGATGCGGACATGTCCGCTCAACACCACCATCAAGCTGTCACCCGTCGAGCCCATCAGGAAGATGGTGTCCTCAGCCGCGTATTTGCGAATGTGAGCATGAGCCATCAGCCGGGCGCTCTCGTCGGTACGAAGCGCGCGAAACAGGCTGCATTGCGCCAGGAGCTGGCGGTCGTCGTGGATGACGCTGCGCCCCGCCGCTGTCGCCGATCGCCGCGCAGAGAAGCCGACGCGATGGTTGAAAGATACCGAGCCTGAATGATCGTGCATGAAGTGTCCCGCGTGCTGATCGCGCGTCGTCGGTCCCGGCATTTTTCAAACACGTTGCGATCTTTTCGAAACTCCTCGGTCCGGTCGGCCAAGACGGTGCGCCGGGTCATTCTTTCTCCAGCCGTGAATGCGTCAGATGGAACCGGCAAAAAGTTCATGGGAAATCGCGGAGATTTTTGCCACCGGATGGGACCGTCGCGTCGGGTCGGGGCCTCCGGATAGACCAGATGACGCCCGCAAGATGTCAGCGTCCGGCACCACGCGGCCAATCGGGCGTGTCCGCTTCATGTCCGCTCTGTAGGGGTGAAGCGGACTCGTTGTGCTCGGTGTGAGCCTTTCCGGGGCTGACCCAAACCGGACGTCCGCTTGAGCCTTGGCGATCCGACCATCGATTTATGTGACTGGTTTAGTCTGGAAATCCCACACGGCCCACGAGCTCCGCAAATCGTGGATCGGAACGCAATCTCTTCCAGCGTGGATCGAGGCGCAGCCACACCAACCAATGAGACCTCTCATCGAAGGCTTTATTGAGCCAGGCGAACGCAGAATCCTTGTGACCGAGGCCTGCGTGGACGAGGGCTACGCCATAAGACGTTATAAACTTCTTGCCTGCCAATCCTTGCAGTTCGACCAGTATGTTCTGAGCTTCTTCGGTGCGGCCAGCGGCTCCAGCGACGAATCCCCTTGCCGCAATTGAAACCGGCCATTCGGGGAGATTCTCTTCAACATGCTGAAATTCGGCGAGCGCATCGTCAAATCTTCCCAGCTCCTGGTAGGTTCGGCCCAACCAGAGGTGCGCCGGCGGGAAGTCCTTGTTTAACTCCAGAACGAATTTCAACTGCTTCACAGCTTCATCGTATCGGCCCGTGTAATAGTAATGAAAGCCAAGGTCCGAATTAACCGGCAGGGAAAGCGGGTCTGGCAGACGCGCCAGTTGAATTTCCCGAAATGCGTCCTCGGGCCGACCCGCGGCCAGCAGAAAAATGCTGTACCACTCGTGGGTAGTTGCATAATTCGGATCGAGCGCAATGGCCCGCTGGAATTCCGCCTCTGCGCCCGCCCAATCCCAGTCGAAATACAACTTGACGAAACCTAGTGACGCATGCGCCTCGCCGAGCGATCTGTCCAATTCCAGCGCCTTCGTCGCATGCCGCCGCGCCGCGGGAAACGCCTCTCCGGGAGCGAGACAGCTCAGATAGCCCAACGTCGCATGGCAATCCGCCAGTCCGGAATAAGCGGGCGCGAAACTGGGATCAATCTCCACTGTGCGCTGAAAATGTCCGATCGCCCGCTTCAGGCCCGCCTCCGACCTCTGGTTCCAGTCGAAGCGGCCCCGAAGATAGGCGCGGTACGCATCCGCGGTGTCGTCGTGGAAAGCGCGACCCACCGCTGCGTCACGCGCCATAACCGGCCCGACAAATCGATAACCGTGCGTCGGCACGGTCTGGATCATGTCGCTCCCGTTCCGGCCCCGGTCAAGGGCCTTGCGCAAGGCAGAAATGTTGACGGTTAGGTTCACCTCCTCAACAAATGTGTCGGGCCACACCTCGTGCAACAAGTCACCCTTGCTCACCAGATGCCCACTGCGGCTGACGAGAACGACGAGGACATCGAAGGCCTTTGGGGTGAGCGGGACAGGCTCTCCACCGCGCAGCAGCAGGCGCTCCTTGGGTGCCAGAATGAAGTCGCCGAACTCAAAAATCCGGTCTTCGTGCATCGCGCGAGCTTAGGAAATTTCCAGGAAAAATTTAAGGCATCTCCAAAGACGTTCCCTCACGCCCTGTACGACCATTCGTTCGCTGAATGTCAGCTGGACGGGCCAGGAGAACGCAGCATGAACCTGCACGCACACCAGGTCGGCCATCGGAGCCGCGACGCGAGACGTTCGATTGCATGCGCCACGCTGCTACTGGCTTCCCTTATGATCAAGCCCGCCGTTGCGACACCTCAAGATGAGGTACGGTCGACCTTCGACCGTTTCGTGACCGCTCAAAACGCGCACGATATCAAGGCGGTGGAGTCGTTGCTGCTCGGCTCCCCAGATTTTCTCTGGATCACGCGTGGCGCACCGGTCTGGGGCCAGGATGCGGCGCTGAAGCGTTTTGCCGCTCTGTATGAGGGAACGTGGCGGCTCGACCCCGAGCTCACCAGCCTGAAAGTGATCATGATCGGCGACGGTGTCGCGCAGGTCTACGTCCCGATCATGTCTACAATCGGAGCGGCCGGCCAACCGCCACAGCAGGTCAAGTTCCTTATGAGCCAAGTGCTAGTTAAAACACAGGCCGGCTGGAGAGTGTCAAGCATCCTGCCAATCCCGATCCCCGCACAGACGAAGTGATCCAAACGACGGTGTATATTTGCTGCGGCGAGTCTGGTTCTGGCACCAAGCGGGCAATCCGGCATGTCCGCTTCATGTCCGCTCTGAGGGGGTGAACCGGACTCGATATGCTCAGTCTGAGTTCTTCTGCTTGTGACCCAGACCGGACGACCAGCCAAAACAGCGGCCGCACTGGCTAGATTTCCTGCGCAGCCATCCCCCAAATTAAGATCGCGTATTGACCTCTGTCGGAACAAATGTTGCGATCAAGCCGCACGGGAGATAGCTCATGGTCTTCCTTCCTTTCCGTACCATCGTCGCGGCAGCGATATCCATTCTCGGTACTGCGGCGGCCTATGCAGCTTCGCGAGATCCAGTTGACCTGGGTCGGCTCGCTGATCGCGCCGGCGACCAAGCCATCTCGGTAACGATCACCTTGAAGCTGCGGGATCTGGCCGGGGCCGAGGACATGATGCGCCGCGTCTCCACACCGTCCGACCCGATGTACATGCAGTTCATGCTTCCGGCTGAGGTCCAGGCACAATTCGGCCCGCGCGAGGAGGCAGTTGCAGCCGTCGTCGCGTCGCTGCGTGGCCACGGACTGACCGTCGAGCGAATGACGGCAACGACGTTAAGAGCGACCGGCACGCCGGCGATGATGGAGCAGACGTTCCAGACGAGCCTCCATCAATTCCAGCAGCCCGCGACCGACAAGGCGCAGGCCTTCACGTTCCACGCGCCCACCACTCGGCCGGTGATACCGGCCGAGATCTCGCAGGCCGTCGGGACCGTGGTCGGTTTGTCGACCGAGCCTGTCTTCCATTCGAATATGCGCAGCGCGCCGGTCGCGCTGGCCAACGTGCACGTCCAGTTGAGTGCGACCCCCGGGGCCGACAATGCGCCAGTGGGCAATCCGGGGTTTCTGACCGTGCTTGACGTCGCGGCCCGCTACAACATCAACCCGCTCTATCGGCAAGGCACCATGGGCCATGGCCGGACGATCGGCATCGTCACCTTCGCGAGCTTCACGCCGAGCGACGCGTTCGCGTATTGGCATTCACTCAATCTGACTGTCGATCCCAACCGGCTCACCGTGGTCAATGTCGATGGCGGGCCAGGGCCGCCGAGCGATGCATCCGAGTCCCTCGAGACGACGGTCGATGTCGAGCAATCCGGCGGCATCGCCCCGGACGCAAAAATGATCGTCTATCAGGCGCCGAACACCTTCCAGGGCTTGGTGGATGCGTTCGCGGCGGCAGTTCACAGCAACAAGGCGGATTCAATATCGGACAGTTGGGGCGGTTGGGAGGGGCGTGACTATGCCGTGGCCGCGCCCGGGGATGTCACAGACCCGATCTCAGGCCGAAGCGTCACCGCAGCACAAGCAGCGCATGAACTCTTCGTGATGGCCGCGCTGCAGGGCCAGAGCCTGTTCGCCGAAGCAGGCGACGCCGGCGCCTTCGACGTGTTCAGGGCCATCGTATTTGGGCTTATCGGCGACGGCACCGGCACGTTCACGTTGCCGTTGAGCGTCGAGTATCCCGCGGCGGACACGGCCATAACTGCGGCCGGGGGCACGACCCTGCCGGCGACCGTCAACGTCGCGCTGCCAGGCAACGCCTTTTCCTTCAACATCCCAACGGAGCGCGTCTGGGGCTGGGATTATTTGACGCCGATCTGCGATGCGCTGCAGGTCGATGTGATCACCTGTGGCATCTTCCCCCTCGGTGGAGGCGGAGGGGTCAGCGTCTTTTCGCGGGTGCCGTTCTATCAGCTGCTGATCGCGGGCGTGCAGACCAGCCAGCCAGACCAGGCGCTGACGAACGTGGCCACGATGCCGCCGCAGAACCTCTTCGTCTTTCCCGCGAATTTCCACGGACGCAACGTGCCCGATGTCTCCCTCAATGCCGACCCGAACACGGGATTCACGGCGTTCTATACGTCCGACGTGACCGGATTCGCAGTGCTGCCGGGCCAGGGTGGTACCAGCTTCGTGGCACCGCAGCTTGCCGGCATCGCGGCTCTGCTGGCTCAGAACGCCCGACACCGGCTTGGTCTGCTCAATCCGCTGCTCTACGACCTGGCATTGCACGGCGGTACCAAGGGCCCCGACGCCGTGCTGAACACCATCTCGACCGGCAACAACTGGTTCTATTCGGGGCACGACGGCTACAGCCCGGCGGCCGGCCTCGGCACGCTCAACGTGGGGAACCTGGCCAGGAGGATCAAGCAGCTTGTCCCGCCCGAATTGATCGCTTCGCAGAACCAGCACTGAGCGGCTGCGGCGAGCGGTGGCCTGCTCGGCTGGCGCGACGGAGGCGGATGGCTGTAACGCTGGCGTGTCGCGCAGCTCTGATGTGACAAAATCCGGTGCAATTGCGACGGGGTTATGTTTGAGGGGAGATCTGGATTGCGGCCCATCTCCGACCTCGGATCATGTCCGCCCGATTTGCGCTTCCCGGGCGTGAAGCGGACTCGATATGCTCAGCTCGGGATTTTCTGACTCCGGCACGAAGCTGTCGTTCGCGGCATGTCTGCTTCACGTCCGCTCTGAGGGGGTGAAGCGGACTCGATATGCTCAGTCTGAGTTCTTCTGCTTGTGACCCATAGCAGCCCATTGAGCCGGTGCCAGGGGATCGGTGGCAGGCTTCGCCGGCGACATCGGCGCGGTCCTGACGAGGCAAGATATTTCTACTATCCTTCAATGCGGACCATCAAGGCGGGGCAGGACAGGGCCCACGAGAGGAGATCAATGAGCACAGTAAAAAACGCTCTGGCCCAGAAGAGCGGTGCCCTGATCCATGTTCGTTCCAGCGACATGGTCGTCGAAGCCTTGCGCCAGATGCGCGACAACCGGGTCCGGTCGGTGCTGGTCATCGACGACGACGTGCTGGTCGGTATCGTGACCCAGGGTGACTGCGCCATCAAAGTGCTGCTGCCCGGGCTCGATGCGAAGCAGACGCCGGTGGGCCAAGTGATGACGGGCAACCCAGTGACGGTCAAGCCGGACGATCGGCTGGAGGGCTGCATGGGATTGATGGCTGAGCGCGGTTTTCGCCATCTGCCAGTGCTAGACGCGGGCAAGGTCGTGGGCGTGATCTCGATCGGAGACGTCGTCAAGGACGTCATCCGGGATTTGGAGCACAACGTGGACGACCTGACGGGCTACATCATGAGGGACGGCCCCGGGGGCTGACAGACGAACCGCGGTGCCGTCGCCCCCGCGTATGTCTGCTTGTGGCACCAAGCAGCCGATCCGGCATGTCTGCGTGACGTCCGCTCTGCGGGGGTGAAGCGGACCCGTTATGCTCATTCTGAGTTCTTCCGAGTCTGACTCGGAGCAGACTTTACGGCTTGCTTGGCGGCGACATTCTGCGCTCGGCCTGCTGCCCCGGCGCGGCGCGAATGGCGTGTGATCAACGCAATGCCATTCGCTGCCGCGCTAGGCGATTCTCTGCCTTCTCCTCAGCCCTATTGAGAACCTCGGGCCAGAGGCGCGCACAAATCGGCCGTGCCACTAACAGCGCGGGAATAAGTGCGAGAAAAAAGCTTATCCCGGCGGCCAAGTGCCTCTCCACGCCGAGCGCAAGGAGGACACCCACCTCAAAAAACAACAGGATGAAGGATACGACGAGAGAGATGGCGGCGAGCAGCGCCCTCACCCATCGCTCTTCGGACGACCACTGCCATGCCCCGATCCCAAGCCACCACAGGGAGGGAACCTTCGGGGACTTGTTGGTGGAGTTGTTGGGCGCCCCGTCGGCTGGCCCGCCTTCGGACATCATGATCCCCGCATCGCTAGAGATGACGCCATTCTAGTCCTTCCATCAGCCCACTGCGAGACGGGTGGGGATTACACAACACCACGTCTGCAATTGGCACAACTCGGACCTCAGGCGAAGTCCGCTTTCGCGCCGCTATCGGCAGAATAGCGGACATCAGAGGCGCCTGGTCCGCGCACCCCGATGATGAGTGCGCGGCGTCGGATCCATGATCGGGGGCGGTCATGACCGCCCGCGCATGACGCCGCAAAATAGGGCATGATGGCATCCGGTGATTTCCGGGGCCGCGCATGCCGAGCCATCTCATCGCCATCGACCAGGGCACTACCTCGACGCGGGCGATCGTGTTCGACGCTGCGCTCGCGCCGGTCGCCATCGTCCAGCAGGAATTCGCCCAGCATTTCCCCGCCGACGGCTGGGTCGAGCACGACCCGGAGGAGATCTGGGCGAGCGTGGTCGCGACCGTGCGCGCCGCCATTGCGAATGCCGGGATCGGACCCCGCGACGTCGCCGGGATCGGCATCGCCAATCAGCGCGAGACCGTGGTGATCTGGGATCGCGCCAGCGGCAAGCCGATCCACAACGCGATCGTGTGGCAGGACCGCCGCACCGCCTCGGTCTGCGCCGAGCTGCGCGCGGCCGGCCACGAGCCCGGCGTCACCCAGAAGACCGGTCTGCTGATCGATCCCTATTTCTCCGCCACCAAGATCGCTTGGCTGCTCGACCAGGTCCCCGGCGCACGCGACGCCGCGCGGGCCGGGCAGCTCGCCTTCGGCACCGTCGATACCTTCCTGCTGTGGCGGCTGACCGGCGGGCGGGTGCACGCCACCGACGCCACCAATGCGGCGCGCACGCTGCTCCTCGATATCCATGGCGCGATCTGGGATCCGACGCTGGCGGCGCTGTTTCGCGTTCCGCTGCCGATCCTCCCCGAGGTGCGCGACAGCGCCGGCGATTTCGGCACCACCGAACTGTTCGGCGGCGCGATCCGCATCCTCGGCGTCGCGGGCGACCAGCAGGCCGCGACGGTCGGGCAGGGCTGCTTTGCGCCCGGCATGGTGAAGTCGACCTACGGCACCGGCTGCTTCGCGCTGCTCAATACCGGTCCGCAGATGGTCACGTCGCGCAACCGGCTGCTCACCACCATTGCGTATCAGCTCGGCGGCCGGCGCACCTATGCGCTCGAAGGCGCGATCTTCGTCGCCGGCGCGGCGGTGCAATGGCTGCGCGACGGCCTCGGCGTGATCCGCAGCGCGGCCGAGAGCGGGGCGCTCGCCGCCGAGGCCGATCCGGAGGAGAACGTCTACCTGGTGCCGGCGTTCGTCGGCCTCGGCGCGCCGTGGTGGGACGCCGAGGCGCGCGGCGCGGTCTTCGGGCTCACCCGCAAGTCCGGCCCGGCCGAGCTCGCCCGTGCGGCGCTCGAGTCGGTCGGCTATCAGACGCGCGACCTGATCGACGCCATGCGGGCCGACTGGCCGGCGCTCGGCGGCACGGTGCTGCGCGTCGACGGCGGCATGACGCCGAACGACATCGCGATGCAGTTCCTCGCCGACATTCTCGACGCGCCGGTCGATCGTCCCGCCGTCATGGAGACGACGGCGCTCGGCGCCGCCTACCTGGCCGGTCTTGCGGCCGGCATCTGCCCGCAGCCGGATGAGTTCGCCAAATCGTGGAAGCGGGAGTGCCGGTTCGTGCCGCGCATGTACCCCGCCGTGCGCGCGCGGAAATGGGCCGGTTGGCAGGACGCGGTGCGGCGGACGCTGACCGCGCGAAGCTTGTAGCGGGGACTGCAGCCCGGATGGAGGCGCGGAGCGCCGCAATCCGGGGACGGTGGTTCCCGGGTTTCGCCTCCGGCTCCATTCCGGCTACGGCCAGCCAAATTGGGTGGCAGCGTGCGGCGCAAACAGGCACGGCGCTCGACGATCTGCCATGTTTGCGCGCCCCATCTCGGGCTTGCCCGAGATCGGCATTTTAAAATGCGCAGGTCGGGCAGGCCCGACCTGCGTCACGCCTCACAGCCTTGTGATGACCATCCATCGGCCGGCTGGTATCGTGGGCGCGATCGGGCTGCCGGTTGCCGCGATCGTATCTGCCGGGCAATTCGTCTTGGGGGATTGATCATGTCCGTCGCAACCGCAACGCCGAGCCAGTCGGCCGCGCTCGCCAATCGCTGGGTGCAGCTCCTGCTCGGCGTCATCGCCATGATGGCGATCTCGAGTCCGCAATACGTGTGGACGCTGTTCACCGGCCCGCTCAACCAGAAGCTCGGCACCACGCTCACCGAGCTGCAGTTCACCTTCACGCTGCTGATCGTGCTGCAGACCTTCTTCTCGCCGTTCCAGGCCTTTTTGGTCGAGCGCTTCGGCCCCAAGCTCCTCATCTCGGTCGGCACGCTCTTGTCGGGCGGCGCCTGGGTGCTGGCCGCGCAGGCGAGCAGCCTGACCGCGCTCTACCTGACCTACGGCGTGATCGGCGGCCTGGGCACCGGCATCGTCTATGTCGGCATCATCGGCCTGATGGTGCGCTGGTTCCCGGACCGGCGCGGCCTCGCCACCGGGCTCGCGGCCGCGGGCTACGGCTTCGGCGCCGTGTTCAGCAGCATCCCGATCGGCAACATGATCAAGAGCGCCGGCTATCAGGAGACGCTGCTGGTCTGGGGCATCGCCCAGGCGATCGTCGGCTTCGTCGCGGCGATCGGCCTGCGCATGCCGGCCGAGGGCTATCGTCCGGACGGCTACGATCCCGCGACCGTGCAGACCGAGATGCAGGCGAAGCGCAATTTCGCGCCGCTCGAGATGCTCGCGAACCCGATCTTCTACCTGCTGTTCGTCATGATGACGATGATGTCGACCAGCGGCCTGATGGTGGTCTCGAACGTCGGGCCGTTCGCCAAGGAGTTCGGCGTCGCCGACGTGCTGGTGTTCGGAACGGCGGCGCTCGGGCTCTCGCTGACCTTGTCGCGCATCACCAACGGGCTGACCCGGCCGTTCTTCGGCTGGGTGTCCGATCACATCGGCCGCGAGAACACCATGGCGCTCGCCTTCGCGCTCGAGGCGGCCGCGATCCTGGTGCTGTTTGCCTTCATTGACAAGCCGGCGATGTTCGTGGTGCTGACCGGGCTCGTGTTCTTCGGCTGGGGCGAGATCTTCTCGCTCTTCCCGTCGACCCTCACCGACACGTTCGGTCCGAAGTTCGCCGCCACCAATTACGGCTTCCTCTACATCGCCCAGGGCGTCGGCTCGCTGCTGGGCGGGCCCGCGGCCGCCTATCTCAAGCAGGTGACCGGAAGCTGGACCATCGTGTTCGTGCTGGTCGCCTGTCTCGACGTGATCACCGCGTTCCTCGCCATCGCGGTGCTCAAGCCGATGCGGCGGCGGCATTTCCAGGCGACACAGTAGTCACGGTCAGGCTTTCGTCGCGTTTAGCAGCTCCAGGAGCGCGCTCGCAAACACCTGCGGCGCCTCCTGCGGCGGGTTGTGGCCGATCCTCGGCAGCACGCGGCGCTGATACGGGCCGGCGAAGAATTTGCCGTGCTGTGCCGACGACTCGGGCGGCCCGACGCCGTCGGCCTCGCCTTGCAGCGCAATCGTCGGCACGGTGATTTTCGGCCGCGCCGCGAGGCGGCGCTCGATCTCGTCGAGCGCCGGGTCGCCCGGCGCATAGCCGAACCGATGGCGGTAGGATTGGATCGTCACCGCGACGAAATCCGGATTGTCGAACGATGCGGCGCTGCGCGCGAACGTGGCGTCGTCGAATGCCCAGTGCGGCGACCACAGCTCCCAGAGCAGCCGGCAGAACGCGGCGCGGTTCGCCTCCAGCCCGGCACGCCCGCGCTCGGTGTGGAAATAGTATTGGTACCAGAACCGGTGCTCCTGCGCCGGCGGCGCCGGCTTGGCCGAGCCGGCGATGTCCTGGATGTTGTAGCCGTTGACCGTCACGAGGCAGCGCACGCGCTCCGGCCACAGCGCCGCCACGATGCAGGCGGCACGCCCGCCCCAGTCGTAGCCGGCGAGCGCGGCGCGCGCGATGCCGAGCGCGTCCATCAATTCGCGCAGGTCGTTGCCGAGCGCCGCCTGCTGGCCCGAGCGCGGCGTGTCGGGGGAGCGAAAGCGGGTCGGGCCGAAGCCGCGCAGATAGGGCACGATGACGCGGCAGCCGGCGGCGGCGAGCGGCGGGATCACCGCGTCGTAGCAGCGCGGATCGTACGGCCACCCGTGCATGAGGAAGACCGGCGCGCCGTCCGGCGGCCCGCCTTCCTCGTAGGCGACGTCGAGCGTCGCGGCTCGAACCTGCTTGATCGCGGCGGTCATGCGCGGGGGCTCCGCGTTGCACCAGCCAGCGTGAGGGGGCAGGTCGGACTTGGCAAGGCCCCGACATGGTGCGGCCCGACGAAGATTTGTGATGGGCGACAAAATACCGGTTGATCAATCGGCCCGCGCTCTTCATCAAGGAGCCTGCCAGGATGGGGCGAGGGACAGAGGGGACTCATGCGTCGTGGCTTCGCGCCCTGGGCCGAGGCGGGCGTCCGTCCGCTGGTGCGGTTCGAGGCGGTGAGCAAGCGTTTCGGCGGCGTGGTCGCGGTGGACCGGCTCAGCCTCGACATCTACGCGGGCGAGTTTTTTGCCCTGCTCGGACCGTCCGGCTGCGGCAAGACCACCCTTCTGCGCATGCTCGCCGGCTTCGAG
>Ga0335081_10002912_pt1 | contig 26942 bp, 18 predicted proteins | sample Lox_Sample_35_FD_206713 | JGI IMG/M metagenome (GOLD analysis project Ga0335081, IMG submission 206713) | Soil microbial communities from Loxahatchee National Wildlife Refuge, Florida, United States - Lox_Sample_3.5 | ecosystem: Environmental > Terrestrial > Soil > Wetlands | place: USA...
GAGTACCGAGGCCGAGAACGAGGGACGGGGCGATGCCAAAGCGGCGGTTCTCCGCGACATCTCTGCCAGCTACCTTCCCTTCATCGCCCATCACATTCAGGCGAAATGCGGCGCCAGAGCCGAGCCTTGGTAGGGGCTGATCGATGTCGAGCGCGACACGGCGAGTGAGGTCCGTTCCGAAATCGACGTCGCCGGAAATGAATCGTGTAAGCCCGGGAGCTTTTGTGGCCTGATTGACGACGCCGCCCGTTGAACCGCGGCCGAAGGTAACCGAAGAGGGTCCTTGTAAGACTTCCACCTCTTGGGTGTTGAACGGATCGCGATAGTAGCTGCCAAAGTCGCGCATGCCATCGATGAAAAGGTCGTTTCGCGCGGTGAATCCTCGGATGGTCAAATTGTCGCCCTGTGCGCCGCCTTCGCCCGCCGCCAGGCTGATGCCCGCCACGTTGCGCAGCGCATCTCGCAGGGTGGTGACGCCCTGCTGTTGTATGATCTCCTGGGGAATGGGAGTGATGGTCTGCGGCGTATCCAAAGGCGTTTCCGCGAACTTTGGCGAATCAGCCGCCAGCGCGTCCACGCTTGTGGTCACTTCCACGGAAGTCGAGACTGTTTTGAGCTCCAGCGAGACGGTGGTTGGCGAGGTAAACCGGTAGATCACTCCCGTCTCGCTTAACAATCGTTGCAGCGCCTGTGCAGGGGTGTAAGTGCCCGAAACGCCCGGCGAAGAAATGCTGTGGATGCCTTGCTCGGAAACGGTTACGGTCAAACCTGTCACCTGCGCGAAGGCAGCGATCACCGAATCGAGCAGGCCCGCCGGGATGTCGAAACGGCGGACCGGTTGCGAATCTTGCGGCTGAGAAATCGCGTCGCTGCGCCTGCCCTGGCGTGTTATGTCCTGCGCCATGGCGACATTGATCGTTTTGCTGCCCACAGCGGAGTAGGCAACCAGCGTTCCCATCGCGGCCCATCGGTAGGCAACGGGCCACGAGTGGGCGCCGCTTGTCCGGTTCTTATCCTTCGTTTGGTGACGTGTTTTGACGCTATTCCTCATCAGGTCTCCGGTTTGTGAAGTTTGCATCGTTTGATCGAGCGAGGTCGGCAGCGGCCTATAATGAGGGGGTCGCCAGCCTTCCGGGTTGTCGATCCGGGGTTCTCCACGGTGCTTCGCCAAAAGTCCTCCGCGGAGAGCCCTTGCTTCTATTGACTGGATGCGGCGTGGGCTGCGCTGGCGCCGGTTTGATTTTCCCGGCCCGTATCTGCCGCGGCGCAGGCCCGGCACGCACCCCCTACCTCCAATCGAGTCACCCGGATCTCGAATCCGGATTCCACTGAAATCTCGGTTTTCGGCTGCTCAAACAATGGGCTCGCGAATTCCTCGATTCGTCCACATCGAAAACAGGCAAGGTGAATATGATCGCGTGTCGTCTTCACCTCGTAGTAGTGTTTCTCACCTTCCAGATGCATGAGATCGAGTTCATCGATCATGCGAAGTTTCTTCAGAAGTTCGATGGTGCGATAGACGGTGGCACGGTCGAGATGCGTGTGCCGTTTGCGCGCGCGTTCCAGAAGCGAATCGGCGTCCAGGTGCTCCTTCGCTTCCTGAATGACTTCCACCAGGGCGCGGCGCTGCGCGGTGATCCGGACGCCCTTGGCTTCGAGTTCCTCCAGCAACGTGCGCCGCTCCAGTGGCGGGTTCATAGCAAGAACCCCAGTTGCAACCGAGTCGCAACTGAGTTGCTGGAGAAGGATTGGGAAAGCCAACCGAAAAGACCGTTTGCGACTGATTCGCAACAGATAAGCCAAATAGCCATCTGACGTTCTCGGCCTATCTTAGGGAAAGTGTTTTCGGATGTCAACGATAAATTAGCAAATGAATTGCAACTGGGTTGTAGTGGCTGGTGGGCTCAGCCAAGCTTTCTAAGCATATTCGCCTAAGAGTACCGTTCCTACTCGAAGCGCACTTGCAACCCAGTGTCAGAGGAAGACTAACGATTCCAACTTCAGAAGTGTTAATAATAAATACTCATGACTGCGCAAACCCGAGTTCGTATTCTTCAAATGGCGGCGGTGTTGACGGCTCCGGTCGTTATGTGGGCCTTCGCGTCCGGACCTCCCAGCGGCTACACCGCCGCACCGGGCGACCATCCGGGAGTCGCTTGCACGAATTGCCATAAAGCCTTTGCGCCGAACAGCCAAGGTGGCAGCGTCACCGTAGCTTTTCCGAACGGCCTCAACTATATCCCCGGGCAGACGGAGACGCTTTCGGTGACGATTACGGATCCCGCGGCGGTTGCCTACGGCTTTGAAATGACCGCGCGCGCGGAGAGCAATCCTGCCGTTCAGCAGGCCGGAAGTTTCATCGCGGGACAGAACCAGAAGATCATTTGCGCGGGCAGCACGCCGATACCTGCGACCGGATGCGCGAACGACGGCATACAGTGGATTGAGCAGTCCCAGCCGCTCGAGACCAGCACGTTCACCGTTCAGTGGACCGCGCCCTCGTCGAACATCGGGAACGTGCACTTCTATATTGCCGCCAATGCCGCCATTGACGGCCCTCCATCCAACGGGCATATTTACGCGGCGGATTACGTGCTCGTGCCGCCGCCAGTTGCCGGTACGGCTCCGGTGATTAATTCAGGCGGCGTGCTCAACGCCGCAAGCTACGCCTCGGTGGTGCAATCCGGCTCTTTTGTGACCATCTTTGGCACGAATTTCACTACGTCCTCGGCGACATGGGACGATGCCGTGGTCGACGGTGTCCTGCCCACAACCCTCGCCGGGGTTACGGTTGCGATCAACGGCAAGCCAGCGCCATTGAGCTTTGTCAACGGAACGCAGATTAACGCACTAGTGCCGGCGGATTCTTCCGTTGGGCCGGTCAATGTTGTCGTGTCGAGTGCTTACGGATCGTCGGCGACCGTCGAAATGCAGCTTGCCAAGGAAGCGCCGGCGTTCTTCACGTTTTACCCCGACGACGACCGTTACATCGCGGCTGAGATCGAGATTGCGGGAAGCCCTGTGAGCTATGAATACCTGGCTCCGCCGGACTATTTGGGAGAGTCGATCGCATCGCGCGCAGCCAAGCCGGGCGACACGATCATTTTATTCGGCACCGGTTTCGGGCCTACGAATCCAGCGGTCGATCCCGAGTACACCTTCAGCGGTACCGCCGGCACCGCGAATCCGATCACAGTGACGATAGGAGGGCAGACTGCGTCCGTGTCTTTTGCGGGGATCTCGGGGGCGCCCGGCCTCTATCAACTGAGCGTCGTGGTGCCGCAGGTGGCGAATGGCGATCAGCTTGTGGTCGCAACGACCGCTGACGGCGTCGCAACCACGCAAAAGGCTTATGTCGCCGTGCAGCAGTAGTCAGGCTTCGTGGATCGCACGGGCCACGCGGTTCGCGGACCTGGTCGCGGCTTCCTGCCCCCAACTCATGTTGTCGCAGTACGCTCCCGCGAAATAGACGCGGCCCACGGGCTCCATGGCCGCCGGCCAGAACTTGCGGAGTTCACCCGGACGATAATTCATGGCCTCACACGTCATGGCCCAGGGATCGCGCGACCAATCAACGACGGTCGCGTAATCGATGTCCTCGGATTTGCCGGGATAGTATCGGCGATACACGGAGAGCGCCTGTTTCGAGGTGACGCTGCCCTGTGCTGTGCCGATGAGCAATCCACGCTCGGTGGGAACGTCATCGCCGGTGGCCCAAACGGAATCGAACAGCCGGTCATGAAAATCCATGCTGGGGGTGAGGCCGTCTTTTTTCCAAAACTTGGTGCGCGACTGGAAGATTGGCCGGGACTCGACGGTATAAGGCATGTTGTAAATTGCGAACTGTTTCAGCTCCGGCCATGCAGGCGTTACCGGAATCTGCCGCAACATCACGGCAGACATGCAGCAGACCAGGTAGTCGGCGTCGAGCATCTGCTCGCGGCCGTTGTCTTTATAAGTCACGTGAGCGCCCGTGTCTCCGTGGCGGATCGCGGTGATCGGGCAGTTGGTGCGCACGCGGCTGCCGAGCTTCTCCGCAAAGGCGTCGGGCAGTTTCTGGTTGCCGCCTTTCAGCCGGTAGACCTCACGGGGCCATAGCGGCACGCCACGCAGTTTGAGGATGGCGGCCTTCCAGATAACGTGCAGCGCCGAGTTTTCGGAATCACCGATCCATTCGATGGCCGCTGGAGAGGCCCCATCTTTTTTCAGAGCGTCCGCTAGCGCGACGGCGTCGAGATTGTCGAGTCCAATTCCGAAGGGCCGATATTCGTCATGGAAGCTATCGATGTACGTGCCGAAATACAAGTTCGGGAGTTCCCACCACTCGTGCTGCTTGAGAAAGCCGATCTCCCGTTGGTTGAATCCGAACCCGGCGAGGATCTTGGGATCCCGAAGCTGCTCTTCAGTGAACACGCGGCCATCGAACCACTGGAGCAGCCTGTCGAGATGCGGGTAACGCAACGCGGTGAGATGGAATTCCTCGACGTATTTCCAATACAAGTCGTATCCGGGCTTGGTGAAATGCTGGGCGCCGCCATCGACGTAAAGGCCGTCGGCCAGGCCCTCGCGGACAGTGCGCACGTGGCCGCCCGTACCACCCGAGGCTTCGAGGACCGTGACGTCGTGACCCCGCTCGACTAGTTCGTAGGCGCAGCACAACCCGGCGAGTCCGGCTCCGGCGACGACAACGCGTTTCGGGCGTGCAGCTTGGTCTCGTGCGGCGGAGTATTTGACATCTATGAGGAGTGCAGCAAGCTTCAGGGCGTCTCGACGGCGCATCGGCGGGTATTGTAGCATTTCGGGACTTGGCGCCATCGGTCCGAACCGAAACTCTGTTGCAGAGCTGTAACGTTCATCTGTGATAATCGCGGGGATGAGCACGCGACGGGAGTTCTTTCGCTTAGCCGCCACCTTAGCGGGTGGCGCGAAAACGTTGGGCACGCTGCTGGGATCGCTGGAACGAGCTTCCGCGATCGATCCGCCGGCGGGCAGCACGTTTCTGGATGCCGAGCACGTGGTGATCCTGATGCAGGAGAACCGCTCGTTCGACCATGCATTTGGAACATTGCGCGGCGTGCGCGGGTTCAACGACCCTCGGGCGGTGACGCTTCCCGATCAAAAGCCGGTCTGGTTACAGACGAATGCGGCTGGCGAAACATACGCGCCGTTCCGGCTGGATTTCAAGAACACGAAAGCCACGTGGCTCGGCTCCCTGCCGCACTCCTGGCGGGACCAGGCGGATGCGCGCAATCACGGCAACCACGACGGCTGGCTGGAAGCAAAAGCGTCGGACCGTGAGGATTGCAAGGGCATGCCGTTCACGATGGGCTACTACGATCGCGAAGATATCCCGTTCTATTACGCCCTCGCGGATGCGTTCACAATTTGCGATCAGAATTTCTGCTCAAGCCTGACAGCGACCACACCGAACCGGTTGCATCTTTGGACTGGCACGATCCGCGAGAAACCGGACGCGGCTGCCAGGCCGAACGTGCGGAATTCCGATGTGGACTATGGCGCCTCCGCAAACTGGAAGACATTCCCGGAGCGCTTGGAGGAGGCCGGTATTTCTTGGCGCGTGTATCAGAACGAACTCAGCGCACCGTCGGGACTGGAAGGCGAGCACGACGCGTGGCTGGCGAATTTCGGTGACAATCCGCTCGAGTGGTTCGATCAGTACCACGTCGCATTCCGCAAGACGCACGCCGAGCACATGCAGCGGATGGCGGGGGCGCTGCCCTCGGAGATCGAGAAGCTGCGGGCAGCGGGCGGTCAGGAAAAGAAACTGGCCGAGCTGGAGCGATTTCTTCAATATGCGAAGGCGGAGTGCGCGCTGTCTACGCCGGAAAACCGCTCACGACTTTCGGACCGTGACTGGAGTCTGCACGAGAAGGCATTCACGACGAACGAGGACGATCCCGCCTACCGGGATTTGGTGACGATGAAGTATCGCGACGGCGCGGACGAACGCGAAATGGCGATTCCGAAAGGCGACCCGTTCTACCGGTTCCGGAAAGACGTGGATAGCGGGAAACTACCGGCGGTCTCGTGGCTGGTGCCGCCGGAACGAGTCTCGGATCACCCGAGCTCCGCGTGGTACGGCGCTTGGTACGTCGCCGAGACGTTGAATATCCTGACGATAAATCCAGCCGTGTGGAGCAAGACGATTTTCATTCTCACCTACGACGAGAACGATGGATACTTCGACCATGTTCCGCCGTTTGTGGCGCCGGAGCCAGGGAATCCGGAGTCGGGCAAGACCTCGGCCGGGATCGACGCGGGCCTGGAGTATCTTCCGCTCGAGCAGGATTTGAAGCGGACTCCGCAGGAGGATGCGCGCGGTGGTCCGGTGGGTCTGGGTTACCGGGTGCCGCTCATTATCGCGTCGCCCTGGAGTCGCGGCGGATACGTGTGTTCGCAAGTGTTCGACCATACCTCCGTGCTTCAGTTGATGGAACGCGTGTTGAGTCAGAGAACAGGAAAACAGATTCGGGAGACAAACATCACGGCATGGCGGCGAACGGTATGCGGCGATCTGACTTCGGCGTTTCGCCGGTTCCAGGGCGGGAAAGCGGCGGTGGCGTTTCCTTCGCGAGATTCCTTTTTCGAACAGGTGCACCGCGCGCAGTTTACGCGCATGCCGTCGGGATACCGGAAACTGACCGCCGGCGATATTGCGGAGCTTGAGGAAGGCCGGTCGAAGATTGCGTGGATGCCGCAGCAGGAACCGGGTGTGCGACCGTCAGCGGCGCTGCCCTACGAGCTTGCGGCGAGCGGCGCGATCAGTGCGGACGGCAAGCGGTTCGAGATGGTGATCGAGGCGCGAAATACGGTCTTCGGCAAAGGTGCCGCGGGCGCTGCGTTTCATGTGTACACACCAGGGAAGTTTCGTGGGGACGTGAAGCTGCGCACGCGGGCTTATGCGGTGGCCGCGGGAGACCGGTTGACGGATGCGTGGGAGCTCGATGGGTTCGAGAAGCAGGCCTACCATCTGCGCGTTTGCGGTCCGAATGGATTTCTGCGCGAGTTTGGCGGCGATAAGGAAGACCCGCGCGTGGAGATTCAGCTCGACTATGTCATGCTCAGCGGCGATGCCGAGCTTCGTGTCAGGAGCCTTGAGTCGCGAGCATTGACGCTGCAAATCAAAGATCACGGTTACGGAAGTGGCGACCATACGATAGCGATAGAGCCGGGCGGCGAACGAACGCACGTCGTGTCCCTCGCGCAGAGCCATCATTGGTACGACTTCAGCACGACGATCCTGGGCGCGGATCGATTTCTGCGGCGGTTCGCCGGGCGCGTGGAAACGGGCCAAAGCGGGTTCAGCGATCCGGTGATGGGGCGGGTCGAGGTGTAGCGATCACACATTCACCGTTTCGAAAAGCCGCGGGTGTCCCGCAAACGGCGCGGTACCCCGGCGCTCCAAGACTGTAATAGACTGCTGACATGAAGAGATTTGTGATCGGCCTGGCAATGGCCAGTGTGTGTTTGACTGCGTTCGCCCAAGGCGGCAATCCATTTTTGGGCAGGTGGGATTTCAACATGCCGGGCGCAAATCGCGCAACTTGGATCGGCGTGAGCGAGAGGAACGGCAAGCTGGAAGTCTGGTACCAGCCGACCGGCGGTAATGTTTTCGAAGTGAAGAATTTCAAGATCAACGGGTCGCACCTGAGCCTGGCGATCTCGTCATCGATGTCGTGGGAACTGGATGCAGCCGGCGACAAGCTGACGGGGTTTCAGAAACGTGGTGACAATAAAATCCCGCTGACAGGCGTGCGCTCGCCGGAGCTTAAGCGCAGCGCGCCGAACGCGTGGAGTACTCCAGAACCGCTATTCGATGGCAAGGATCTGACGGGATGGGAGCCGATTGGCAATGTGGCCCATAGCCACTGGACTGTGCAGGACGGCTTGCTCATGAACACGGCGCATGGGGCGAATCTGAAAACTACGCGCAAGTTCGAGGATTTCAAGGTGCACTACGAAGTGAATTGCCCGGACAATGGCAATAGCGGGTTTTATCTGCGCGGCCGGTACGAAGTCCAGATCGAATATGAGCCCTTGAGCGAGAATCCGCCCGAGCGGCGGATCGGGTCGGTCTATGGGCGCATTGCACCGCAGCCTGAACTGCCGCGCGCGCCGGGCCAATGGGAGGCGTTCGATGTGACGCTCGTGGGGCGCATCGTCACCGAGGTGCACAACGGCGTCACAGTGATTGACCATAAGGAAATCGAGGGGATCACGGGCGGGGCGCTCGACGCCAACGAAGGCGAGCCCGGTCCGTTCTACATTCAGGGCGATCACACGGGCGGGTTGAAATTCCGCAACATCACGGTTTCGGTGCCGAAGTAAACACCCTCAAGCCGAGACGCAGAGACGCCGAGAACGGCCGCGAGAGCTCGCAGTATAATCGACAAAACAGAATTCATCTAGGATCGTGGAGGTGTGTATGTTCCATAACAGAGGCAGATGGGCGGTTGTCCTGGCGGTGGCAGTGATGCCGTCTTTCTCTACGTCGCATTCATCGAAGGCCGTTCTGATTGTCGCCAACAAAGGCGAGCACACCATGGGAATCATCGATCCGGAGACGGGACGCCAACTGGCGACGGTTCCCGAGGGCGGTGTGACCGGGCACGAATTGATCGCGTCGCCCGACGGTCGGACGGCGTATGTGCCGATTTATGGAAACTCGGGCGTGGGCAAGCCCGGCACCGATGGCACGAACATGGTGGCCATCGACATCGCCTCGCGGAAGGTGATTGGCAATCTTGATTTCGGGAAAGGTGTCCGGCCGCATTGCCCGTTGTTTGGGCCGAAGAATGGGCTGCTCTACGTCACCACCGAACTGAACCAGACGGTCTCCATCATCGATCCGAAATCGCTCAAGATCATCGGCTCGGTTCCCACCGGCGCGCCCGAATCGCACATGCTCATCATTTCGCATGACGGCAAGCGCGGCTACACGGCCAACGTTGGCCCGGGAACGGTTTCCGTGCTCGATCTTGACGCGAAGAAGACGATCGCGATCGTCCCGGTGTCAAAGACCACACAGCGCATCGCGATCTCGAACGATGACCGATGGGTTTTCACAGCCGACCAGACCAGTCCGCGGCTTGCCGTGATCGATACCGCCAACAATAAAGTGAAGCAGTGGGTTGATCTGCCGGGCTCGGCGTATGGGACGGCGCCCACCCCCGACGGCCGGTGGCTGGTGGCGGCGATTCAGAAAACCAATCAGGTGGCTGTCGTGGATCTTCAGACGATGAAAGTCGCGCATGTGATCGACGTCCCCAAGATTCCGCAAGAGGTGTTGGTCCGCCCGGATAACAAGGTTGCGTATGTGTCCTGCGACGTCAGCGGGCAGGTGGCGGAGATCAGCCTGACGGATTGGAAGGTGAATCGCCTGATCGCGGCGGGAAAGAGCGTGGACGGTCTGGCCTGGGCGGCGCCGGAGTAGGGGACGGCGGCAATTGGCCTCCCCGGGCTGAGACAAAGTCGCCCCTCATGGACTGCTCCGACGCCCGAACACAAACTGTTCAATAACCCGCGCCGTGTCAACCCCTGTGCGCATGGGCGCAGTCATTCGCCAGGACCAAGAGTTCCGCAGGTCACTCACCTCGCCCTCGGCAGCCCTCAACAAACCGAGCAGTCGGGTGTTCTCCTGGACTTGCGTGGCGACCTGTGCTTCGCAAGCGGCCAGCTTTGCCTGGCAGCCGGTCAGCTGTTCAGCCAGAGAAATCCTCTTGTGGCTGCCGGCTGAGATGCTTGCCTTCGGCGCGGAAGCGTCGCTGGATGATCCCGCATCCTGAATTGGAGAGATCCGGGTCGGAGGGAGGCCGAACTCGATGATCGCAGACACCTTGTGGTACGAAGACGGTCTGTACTCAATCTGCTTGCCCATCATCGCGCCCGCAATGATGACATGTGCTCGATCCGTTCGTATTAACTCGTGCCGGCTGATCGTCCAAAGCCATTCGTCCAGAGAGTCACACTCCGTTGAGATGTCCCAATTGTCTTCTGGCAGCGGAGCGCCCGGGCCCTCCGCATCTTGGCGAAAAACATTCAAGAGACCTGCTTGGGATTTGGTCCTGAAGGCAGTGAAGTCGAAGAAGAAAGCCGTGTCGTGCGCCAGACGGGCTTCACACAACTCCCGAATTTGTTCGTACGATGTGCGCTCGCGCGCAAAGATGACGGCCCGTGTTTGGGCAAGAGCCTGCCGCACAGTCGGCTCCTCGACGTCGAAACTCGAGGGAAAGACGATGACGCGAGAAAACCGTGACTCGACGGCGGACAAGAAGCCGGGCATGGCGTGAAATGGCTTACACCACGACCCGCCTCCGCTAATGATGGCCGTATCCCCCGGCTCAACCAGGTCGAGCACGCGAATGTCATATTCGCGATACGGGACGTCGCGCAGGAGGTTGCGCATCCCCGCATAGATCAGATCGTCTCCTCGATTCCCCCATGATCGGAAAACTACCAAATCCGCGGGATGGCCGATCGCGTCGAGCAAGGACCGCCGGCTTGCTTCCAACCGTTCGAGATGTTCGAGCATTTCTGAAGACAACCTCTCCCTAATATGAACGCTTGCGCCTGGCGGCGCCAAATCCTGCGTCAGTCATCAAGCTCGGCTTGCAGCGGTTTTCGAGATCCCTCCGTCGATTTGCCCAGGCCGGCAACCGATTACCGGTGTATGCGGCCAGGCTGGCGAGGACATGGCACACGGTGCGCGCTTCGCATACAAGTGAATCAGCATACACCGGACGGACGCAATACGACAGAAGGAACCCGCGCCCCGACTCCCCGGGCCAGGCGACATGGAAGGAAAGTTCAACAGAGAGGCATGACCCCTAGCTAACGCCGGCGAAAATAATTGCTGCACGCCTCGCAAAATATTCCGCTCGTCTTCGCATTATCCAGTAAGGGCGAACATGCCCACAGTAAAACGCAAAGAAGGTGAATAGATTGAACAAAGAACAAGCAGTAGCCGTGATGAAGACGCCAGTCACGGTTGCGAACCACAAGGAAGTCTTAATCGTTAAAACCCGGATTAACGTCGGAAGGCTCGCCGTGAACCACAGCGAAGTTGTGCGATGACAAGCTCTTACAACTGCGCAACGGACGAAGCGATCGAGTTACACGAGCGCGCGTCGGTAGCGTGCCTAGCGGCACAGTGGGTTGAGGCCGAGCAAGCGACGCGGCAGTCACTTGCGATCTTCGAGAGCGAAGACGGGCTCGACAGCCCGGATGCGGCGAACCTGTCCAACCTGCTTTCGGAGATAGCGGAGGCGCAGGGGCAGTACGCAGCGGCCGAGACGAACGCGCGCCGCGCCTGGGAAATCATGGAGCGGCTGGGAAGCCATTGTACGGGCCACAAGGCGGATGCCATCCGTGGAGAGGCGCTGCTTCGGCTCGGCACGGCGTTGCGCGGGGCGGGAAGGTATGAGGAGGCTGAGAGCTGGCTGGTTCGCGCGCTGGAATACGCCGAACGCACCGGGCAAGGGCTTCCGGCCGGGTTGAACGCTCTGGGAGTGCTGTGTAAATACTCCGGCAGGTTCGCAATCGCCGAACGGCTTTATCGGAGCGCCCTGGCGCTGGTGGAGGAAAACTCAAGGGAAGCCGCTACCCTGCATCACAACCTGGGCGGGCTGGCGCACGTGCGCGGAGAATTCGCGGCAGGCTTAGCCGATGCGCGGCACGCCTGGGAGATCCGTTGCGAACTGCGGGGACCGGACCATCCGGAGACGCTCTCAGACGCCTGCGCTTACGCCACGCTCCTCGATGGCCTTGGCCGCTATGACGAATCGGAAGCGATTTACCAGGCGGCACTCGCCCGGTTGGAGGAGCTTTTTGGGAGCGAGCACCTGGAGATCGCTGTCAACTTGAGCAATCTGGCGGCTTTGAGGTGGGCGCAAGGGGATGCCGCCGAGGCGGAGGCGCTCTACCGGCGTGCCGCCGTGATGAAAGGCAAACTGCTGGGCGTATCGCATCCCGACACGGCGCTCACGCTGCACAATTACGCTTCAAATGCTCGCGGATCTTGGGCGCGCCGGCGAGGCACGAGACCTGGAAGTCAAGGCGCTGTCTGTGTTCGAAGAGGTGCTCGATCCCTTCCATCCGTGGCGGGTGGCGGCGCGAAAGCTCTGGGAAAGGTTGGAAAACAACATAGGGGAAAGACAATGAAGAACTGGAGAAGCATTTTGGCCGCCGGCGTGGCGGCTTCGATCATGTGTGGCATGGCGGCTGGCGAATCCCGCGCAAGTCTGTATGAGCGGCTCGGCGGCATGCCAGCAATCCGCGCGGTGGTGGACGATTTTGTGAGCCGCATCCTGGCCGACAACCGCGTGAACGGCTGGTTCGCACATGCCGCTTCCAGTCCGGAAGCAGCGGCGGCGTACAAATCGAAGCTTGCGGACTTCCTGTGCCAGGGGACCGGCGGACCGTGCCACTATACCGGCGCTGATATTGCGACGGCACATAAGGGGCGTGGTGTTACCGAGGAAGCATTCACCGCCGTGGTGGAGGACCTGACCGCTACACTCGACAAATTCCACGTTCCCGAAAAAGAAAAGGCCGACCTCTTAAGCATTCTGGCACCGATGAAGCCGGTTATCGTCCAGCACTAACCTGTCCGGCCACATGTAAAAAGCCGCCACCCCTCCCCGACACTAGCGTCATCCGGTCGAACGGTCTTAAAATGTTCGACATTGCAGGAAATCGATCCCATTACACTCCTGCTCAAGGATTTTGCGGGAGGGGACAAGCGCGCGCTGGACCGTCTGGTACCGCTGGTGTACCCGGAGTTGCGGAAACTCGCGCGCGGCTACCTCAGTAAAGAGCGGCCGGGTCATACGCTCCAGCCGACGGCCCTGGTTCACGAAGCCTATGCGCGCCTGATCAAGCAGGAGCAGCCGGATTACAACAGCCGGGCGCACTTCATGGCGGTCGCCGCGGGGGTGATGCGGCAGATCCTGATTGATCACGCGCGCACGAGAGACGCAGGGAAGCGCGGGGGCGGCGCCGGGAAAATTCCGTTCGATCATGCCCTCGGCGTCGCGACGGAGCGGCCGTCCCTGATGATCGCGATCGACGATGCGTTATCGGAGCTGGCGCGAAACGACGCGGTAAAAGGCCGTCTCATCGAGATGCACTTCTTTGGGGGAATGACGGCGGAGGACTCCGCGGAAGTAATGAATATGCCGGTAGCGGAAGTGCGCCGGCACCTGCGCGTGGCGCAGGCGTGGCTGCAGCGCGAGTTGCGGCCCAACGCAGGGCCGGGACAAAATGTTTGATTGCAAACGTGAAATCGGATGGCGTTTTTCGCCTTTTACAGCAGGGCAGGCCGGCAATCCGCTGAGCGCCGGCGGCAGGCCCAGCCGCAGGTGATGGATGGTGCGGGGCGATAATTGGGAGCGCGTTCAGGAGATCTTCCTCGAGGCTGCCGATTTGCGCCCATCGGAGCGCGCAACATACCTTGATTCTGCGTGCGGGGACGATGCCGGCCTGCGCCTGGAAGTAGAATCGCTTCTCCAGGAGGACGGCGCGGCAGAAGCCACGCTGGATGCAGCCATCCGGGCCGAAGCGGCCTCTCTGCTCCAAGAGCCTCTCCTCGCGAGCCCCCGGCTGGGCGCCTACCGCGTGATCGAGGAGATCGGGCGCGGCGGCATGGGTTCGGTATACCTGGCGGAACGCGATGACGATCAGTATCGCAAGCAGGTAGCCATCAAAGTGGTCAAGCGCGGCATGGATACCGAAGAGGTGCTGCGCCGGTTCCGCCACGAACGGCAGATCCTGGCCGGGCTCGAGCATCCTTATATCGCGCGTCTGATCGATGGCGGCACCACGCCCGATGGCCGCCCCTTCTTCGTGATGGAGAAGGTGGAGGGTGAGCCCATCAATGTCTACTGCACCAGCCACAAGCTCGATGTGGAAGCGCGCTTGCGGCTCTTTCTGCGCGTGTGCGAAGCGGTTTCGCATGCGCACGGCGCCCTGGTGGTGCATCGGGACCTGAAGCCTGGAAATATTCTGGTCACCGCGGAGGGCGTGCCGAAGCTCCTGGATTTCGGCGTGGCCAAACTGCTGGATCCCGAATCCGATCCCGGCCTGACGGCCACCAGTCACGGAGGCGGAGCGCTGACGCCTGAATATGCGAGTCCCGAGCAGGTCCGCGGACTTCCGGTGACCACGGCGAGCGACGTCTATGCGCTCGGCGCGATCCTCTATGAACTCCTCACCGGAGCGCGCGCCCAGAAGATCGATACCCACACACCATTGGAGATCGATCGCGTGGTCTGCCAGACGGAGCCCGTTCCCCCAAGCTCGGCAGCCCGAGGGCTGAATCGCGATCTCGACAACATCGTTCTGATGGCGATGCGCAAAGAATGCGAGCGCCGCTACCAGTCGGTGGAGCAACTTTCGGCAGACATCGATCGCTATCTGAGTGGGATGCCGGTGGTTGCGCGGCAGGATTCCTTCACGTATCGCGCGGGAAAATTCATCCGGCGAAATCGTCTTGCCGTTACCGCGGCCGCTCTGGTATTCGGAAGCCTGGTGGCTGGAGTGGTGGTGTCCGTCCATCAGGCGCGCCAGGCCGAAGCCGCCCGGCAGGCAGCGGAAACACAGAGGCAGGCCGCCGACCGCGAGCGCGCCCGCGCGGAGATGGAGCGTCAGCGCGCGCAGGCAAGCCAGCGGGATGCCGAGCGGGAGGCGGCCAATGCAGGCGAGCAACGGCATGAGGCGGAGTTGCAACGGGTTGCCGCCGAGACCCAACGCCAACTTGCGGATCGGCGCTTCGAACAAGTCCGGCAACTGGCCGGAAAGTTTCTGCTCGACTTCCACGAGGCGATTGCCAAGCTGCCCGGTTCGACTCCGGCCCGCAAGATGGTGGTCGAGACTGGTCTGCAGTACTACGACTCACTGGCCCGCGAAGCAGCCGGAAACCGCGATCTGCTGGAGGAGATCGCACGGGGCTACGATCGCCTGGGTGACGTGCAAGGCAACCCTTACACGGCCAACCTCGGCGATTTGCGCGGGGCGCTGGCCAGCTACAAAAAGTCGCTTGCCATCCGCGATAGAATTTCCGATCCCTCGCCGGCTTTTCTGCGCGACCGGGTCCTGGGCAAGGTCAGGATTGGGCAGATCTTGTCGTCACAGGGCGATTTGAAGGGCGCGGAAACGGCTTTACAGGAGCCATTACCATGGGCGCGGCGGCCAGCGATTACGTGGTGCGCCAAGCGGTGTTGAAGGCATACAGCTCCGTGGGTGACCTCAAAATCAAGCTTGCCTTACATACAAGCGCGATAGAGCCATTCGAAAAGCTCTTGGATCTTTCCGAGCAAATGGCGCATGAAGGCCGCGATCCAGAGGAGGAGCAGCGAGCCATCAGCTTGGCTCACACCAAGTTAGGGGACGCCCTGAGCCGCATAGGCCGAAACCGGGAGGCGGTGGGCCATCTGCGCATCGCCGTCGAAATCGACAAGCGGAGGGCAGCCGCGGATCCGAACGATCTTTCGGCTACGCGCAAGCTGTTTATCACATACCTCATGCTGGGCCGTGTGTTCCGGAGCCGAACCGGGCAGCAGTTCGCCGGCCCTGGAGAGGCCAACGCCACCCTCGAGGCTGCGGCGGTCCTCGCGGACAGGATGGCGGCGGCCGATCCCAACAACAATCTGGCGTTGGTGGACGTGGTGACGGCACGCAGTGGTTTGGGTGACCTCCTGAAGCAACAGAACCAAACGGAAGCGGCGGTCGCTTCCTACCGCAAGCTGGTGGATGCCGCCGAGCGCCTCAATAGCGATGGAGCCCGGACGTTCGCCAACCTCGATGCCGGAATTCAGGCGCACCATCGGCTCGGCGTAGGGTTGGTGGACATGGGTCAGTCCGACGAGGCGCTGGAGCATTTCCAAAAGGCCGCGAACTATCTGGCAGCCTCAGAAAAACTGAACCCGGGCCTCAGCCGCAACCTCCGGCGGCGAGCCGAGATTGATGCAGGGCGGGCGGAGGCGTTCAAACGTCAGGGCAAATGGAGTGAGGCCGTCGCCGCTTTCTCGAGTGCGATTGCAGTTTTCGAAGCTGAGCATCAGCGTGACCCGAAGGACGAGACGCTGCTAAACGAGCAGCCGGAGCTGTATACCAAGCTAGCAGACTGCTACGCGGCGGCTGGGGAATCGAGCGCGGCCGCGCAGGCAGCCCGCGCGGCGTTGGAGCGGTATCGGGAGACCGAAGCCTCACGACCCCTGGTGGAGGAAGAGCAGAGAGAGCGCTTGAGCGCCTTCGAAAAACTCGCGCGGTGGCCAAAGTGAGCTGACCCGCCGGGCCCAACCCAAATGCCAGTGGAACTTCTTCGCCTTCAGATATAGGGCAAAGACGTCAGAGGTCTGAGATGGTGACATGTGGGGCATGTCGACGGGCGCATCTCAGCGTTCGGCATTACTCGGCATCGTGGAATGGCTTCGGCATGATGCGTTAGAGTGGAACACGATGAGAATGGGGATTCTGCTGCTGATTCTCGGAGGCTGCTTGTGTGCAGCGGACCGATTGCCCATGGAGGCGGAGTTCCAGGATTCCGCTGCCTACCGGTGGCTCAACAAGAAGGTGCTCGATAGCCGTCTGCTGGACGACATGCGGAATCTGGACCAGTGGGCTGCCATCACCAACGGCCCCGTTGGTCTGGTGGATGCTCGCTTGCTATATCAAGTCCCTCGAGCGACTCTGTCTTCCACCGAAATCACACTAACCCGGGAGAACTCCCGTGATGGGAGCCAATCGCTGCGCATGCGCACGCCCACCAGGCTGAATGTTCCCGGTCCGAAGAGTGGACGCGGATGGGGCGAGGCCGGCGTCGTCCGGCACTTTGACGGCGACGACTGGCGCAATTTCAACCGCATCTCCCTGTGGATCCGGCCGGATTGGGAGGGCGCTTACGTTACCGCGCTGGAGTCGATACGGATTCGCAATAACGGCGTCGAAAAACTGCCGGCGCCTTTCGGGCAGGAGGGCGAGCACACCGTTGTACTGCGAAATCACGAATGGAACCACGTGGTTTGGGAGATGAGCAACGTGGCGCGGGACAAGGTGACCAGCCTGGAAATCGTCTACGAAATGGACGGCAACGAACCGGAAGCCGCGGACACCGCGACGTTCTATTTGAGCCGCCTCGAACTCGAACGCGTGGAGCCCGACTACATCGAAGGCTGGGGAGTATGGCCCGGACGAATATCCTTCAGCCACACCGGCTACCAGACCGGCGCAGCCAAGAGCGCGATCGCCAGCGGGCTGAGTGCGCGCGATTTCCGGCTGATTGATCAGGCAACAGGAGAGACGGTCCTCTCCAAGCCGATCCAGACCGCGAAGACTCACATCGGCACATTCCAGGTGATGGACTTTTCGGAGGTCCGCCGGTCGGGGTCCTACGTTCTTGAGGCTGGCGGTATCACAACGCGGCCATTCCGCATTGATCCTGACGTGTGGCGCGAGACCATTTGGAAAGCGTTGAACTTTTTCTACGCCGAACGCTGCGGGATGGCGATTCCCGGGGTTCATGGCGTATGCCACCGGGACTGGACGGCCGTGCACGGCGAAAAGCGCATTGTGGTCAATGGCGGCTGGCATGACGCCGGCGACCTCACCCAGGGCCTGCACGGTACCTCCGAGATTACTTACGCGCTGTTCAGCCTGGCCGACCGGCTACAAGCTCGAGGCGAGGACCGCCACTTGTATGAGCGTCTCTTGGAAGAAGCCCGGTGGGGTCTGGACTGGATTCTGAAAACCAGTTTCGGTGACGGCTTTCGAACCTCCGGCGCCGTGAACGGACGCCGCACTAACGGCATCATCGGAGATTTCGACGACATCAGCACGCAGGCCACGGATGCGCCGGAGCCCCATTTCCTGGCCGCCACGACCGAGGCGCTCGCATCACGAGTCCTCCGGGACAGTGATCCTCGCCTAGCCGCGTATGCCCTGAGAATGGCCCGGGATGATTGGCAGTATGGAGTGGATGGCCTGGCACGCGCCGGCGCCCCAGCATCTGAAGATCGCTACCGCGTCACCTTTGATTCCGCCAACGTCGTTCACATCGTTCCGGCGCAGGGCGTGCTGGCATCCGTCGAATTGTTCCGTTCGACGGGAGACCACAAATATATGAATAAGGCCGCTGAATGGGCGCGGGTCATACTCGACTCACAAGAGCGCAAGCGGCCCAACTGGACCACTCCGCTAACCGGCTTTTTCTACACGAGCCCTGCCAAGGACAACGTGCTGCACTACTGCCACAACAGCCGCGAGCAGGTTCCGGTTCTCGCCCTGGCTCAGATGTGCGACGCATTTCCAGCCCACCCCGACTGGATGAAATGGTATTCCGCCGTCGTGCTTTTCTCACAGTACGTACAAGCGACCGCCACGTACACCGAACCCTATGGCATGCTGACCTCGTCCATATATCGCGACGACGAATACCCGTTGGTGCCGGAGACCCGGCGGGAATCGTTCCGCAAGCAGGTGCTCAACGGCGTTCCTTTAGGAGCCGGACATTACCTGCGGCTGTTCCCGGTATGGATGGATTACCGCGGAAACAACGGTACGGTTCTTTCGAGGACACAGGCCCTGGCCCAAGCCGCTCATCTGCGTGGGGATCTGGACCTCGAGCAGCTTGCACAGCAGCAACTCGAATGGGTGATCGGCCGAAATCCATTCTCGGAAAGCACCATGTGGGGAGAGGGGTACGACTTTCCACCGCTCTACACTCCTATGTCCGGCGACATCGTAGGCGGCATTCCGGTGGGCATACAGACCCGCGGTGACAGCGATGTACCCTACTGGCCGGTGCAGAGTACTTGGACCTATAAGGAGACCTGGCAGAATCCTGTCGCCCGCTGGATATACCTGATGCGGGACCTGGCGGGTCCGGCTCTGGTGGAGGGCCTGGCCGACGATGCTGTGGAATTCAAGGAAACGATCTCGGGCCAAGTCGTCGAAGAGAAACCGGATTTGGCCACGGGACACTTTCGCATCATGCTGCCGGAAGGCAGGTACACGGTTCAGAGCAAGGGCGAGGAGCAAACGCGAACCTTTTTGCCGGGCGCCACCTACAGTTTGGACCTGCGCAGCGGCCGCGTGCTTGATTTTCAGGTTTCCGGGCACAACTCCGGCTCAGCCGACGTCACCATTAAGCTGACGGCGCGAGGCACAGGCAGGCATCGTTTTCTGCTGCGCTCCGACAATCTGACTCTGAACGGCGACGATAAGGAACTGGCGCTGCCGGCCGGAGGCGCTGGAATACTGGAGTGGCGTGGAAAGATCACTGACCCGGATGCGCCTTGGGTGGCAGTGGTTGTTCCGGACGGCGAGTTCGGGGCACGGAAGGAAGTTACGGGTGCGGCTTGGGAACGGTAAAGAAAGCAATACGACAGGTTGCGTTAGTGCCAGTGAACGGTCGGCCCCGCCTAGCCTGAAAACCCGCCCACGCCGGAAAGGCCGTCTGATTATGTTCGGAATCGTCCAACGACGTGGCTGTCGCTCCAGACAGGTGGTTTGCAGTGTGGCCCTGGGCTTGGCTTTGGGGTTGGCTGCCTGCTCGCGGCCGGCTGTGGTGCGCGACTCTTCCGCTCCAGTCGAGGAGTGGCCGGCTTATGGCAATGACGCGGGGAGCTCGCGATATTCGCCGCTGAGTGAGGTCACTAAAGCCAACGTAGGAAAACTCAGGGTGGCGTGGACGTATCGAACCGGCGACGTGTCGGACGGCAGGGGCACGTGGAACGGGCAAAAGGTGTGGGCTAAGAGCACGTTTGAGGCAACACCGCTGATGTTCGACGACACGCTCTACATTGCGACCCCGTTCAACCGGATTATCGCGCTGGATCCCGAGACGGGAAAAGAGAAGTGGACATTCGACCCAAAACTCGACCGCATTGGCTTTTACGGCGACGATTTCACATGCCGGGGGCTGGCGAGCCGGATCGATCCCAAAGTCCCGGCGGGACAGCCCTGCCGGAAGACAATTTATGAAGTCACGCTGGACGGCCGTCTGATCGCGGTCGATGCGGATTCGGGGCAGTCCTGCGCCGGATTCGGAACCGCCGGCCAAGTTTCGCTGAAAGCTGGCATCAACCTGGCTTCGGAAATCGACCACGTGATTCCGGGCGAGTACCACTTTACGTCCGCGCCGGCGGTCGTGGGTGACGTGGTGGTGGTCGGCTCGGCCATCAACGACAACGATCGCGTCGCGATGCCCTCGGGCGTCGTACGCGGATACAACGCGCGTACGGGCACGCTGATTTGGGCCTGGGACCCGGTGCCGCGCGACCCTGCCGATCCTGCCCGCGCCACGTGGCAGAATGGCGCAGACCGTACGGGCGCCGCCAACGTATGGGGCCCGATCTCGGCCGATCCTGCCCATGATCTGGTTTTTCTGCCTACCACGAGTCCCAGTCCCGACTACTACGGTGGGGAGCGGAAGGGCGCGAACCTGTACGCGGATTCCGTGGTCGCCTTGCGGGCGTCCACCGGCAGAGTGGTCTGGGCCTTCCAGACCGTGCATCATAATCTCTGGGATTACGACCTGCCCTCTGGTCCGTCGCTCATCGAGGTAGAGCGTGGCGGGAAGCGCATCACAGCGCTGGCTCAGCCGACCAAGATGGGTCACCTCTTCATCCTCGATCGCGACACCGGGCAGCCTGTGCTCCCCGTGGAAGAGAGGCCCGTACCTCAGGATGGTGTGCCCGGCGAATGGCTCTCGCCTACGCAACCGTTTCCTGTGGCTACACCGCGGCTCGTGCCCGACCGCTTGGAGCCGCAGGATGCGTGGGGCCTGACGCCTTGGGGTCGGAGCCAGTGCCGCGCAACCATTGCCGGCCTGCGCCGCGGCGGCATCTTCCTGCCACCGAGCCTCAAAGCCTCGATCCAGTATCCCGGCAATGCCGGCGGAACAAATTGGGGCGGAGTTTCTTTCGACCGCTCCAGCGGGCTGATCGTGATAAACCAGAGCAGCTTCGCCTTCGTCGTTCAACTGATTCCGCGCGAGCAGGTGAAAGGACTGAGGAACCACTCCGGAGGTGAGGAGGGCGGATGGGAGTACGCGCCCATGAAGGGCACACCGTACGTGATGCGCCGCAAACCGTTGCTCTCACCGGTAGGCCTGCCCTGCAATCCTCCGCCGTGGGGCACGCTGGCCGCCGTTGAGGCCAACACCGGCAAGATCCGATGGCAGGTCCCACTGGGAACTATGCGGGAACTGGCGCCAATTCCACTGCCCATCCATTGGGGCACACCGACTCTCGGCGGACCCCTGACAACCGCAAGCGGCCTCACATTCATCGGGGCCACGATGGACAGCACCTTCCGGGCATTCGACACCGCGACCGGACGCGAGCTATGGCACACGAGCGTTCCAGCCTCCGCTATTGCAACGCCCATGACGTACCGGGCGCGCGTGGGAGGCCGCCAATATGTGGTGGTCGCAGCGGGTGGCCATGGCAAGGTGAGCGGCATCAAGTTGGGCGATTACGTCGTGGCGTTTGCGTTGCCGTAGGGAGGACGGTCGGGCTTTCGCGTTTACGGGTGCCGAAGCCGGCGTCGCGTGTGGCAGGAACCGGGGAAGAACTGGAGAGCCAAAGCCGTTTCGCTTTCTACCTCAAAGCAAACTATGCTACGGTCCTCTCGCGGCAACACATCTGGCCGGCGCTAGGGCTGTTTGCCGGCGATCTGCCAATCAGTGAAGGGCGAACGTGCGCCCCAGATCTTCACGTTCAGACAATACGGCATGCCAGACGCGAAGGCGCGCGTTACCGCGGGGGCAACCTGATCGAGTGATTCGATGGTCTCACCCCCGCCGCCAAAGCCTTGCATGATGGCGTCGTAGCGCGCGGAACTCAATTCGGCGCCCACCGTCTCATGGGCATGAGCGCCGGCGGCCTTCTGCAATTCCCGCTCTAAACCCCAGCCGGCATCGTTTCCCACAATGACCACGACTGGCAACCGAAGCCGCACCGCAGTTTCCATTTCTGCAAGGTAGAAGCCCAAGGCGCCATCTCCGGTGATGACAGCTACCGGTTTCCCAGGATTCGCCAACTGAAGCGCAATTCCGTTAGGCAGCGAGGAGCCAATCGTGCCCAACGGCCCAAGCCGCAGCCAGGCCCCCGGTTGAAGCGCCGGAAGCGAGACGCGACCCCAATGCACAAAGTCGCCGCCGTCCCATGAGTACAGGACGCCTGCCGGAAGCGTGCGCTTCAGTTCGCGAAAAAATGCGGCGGGATGCAAAGGCGATGTCCCGTCATTTCCGGCACGTTCAACCGCCTGCTCCCAATCTTCTTCCAAAGTATGCAGATGCCGCACCCAGCCGGATAAATCCGCGCGACTTGACCAGCCTTCGGTAAAGGCCCGCAGAGTGGGTTTGGCATCCGCGCAGATCGCGGCGTCTAATCGCCGATTCATCCCCAGTTCTGACGCGTGAATATCCACTTGGATGAAACGTGCGCCGGCCGGAAAGATGCGCTCGCCGCCCAGGCCAAGCCGGTAATCCAGCCGTTTCCCGATTATCAAAATCAGATCTGCTTCCTGGTATGCCTGAAGCGCCGCGCGGTTCAGCGCCGGATCAGCGTATCCCATGCACAGCGGATGTGTGTCGGGGACGATGCCGCGCGCCAGGGTGATCGTATAAAGGGGAAGAGAAGCTTTCTCGATGAACTCGCGCAGTTCGCCCTCTGCGTCGGACCACCAGACTCCACTCCCGGCAATCACCAGAGGCCGTTGCGCGGAACTGAGCATGTCAAGCGCCCGGTCGATCTCTGCCCCATTTGGGGCGGGCGGCGCTCGATCGATTAGCGGCGGCGGCCCCGCAGCGCTTGCCTGGCCGGTAAAGAGATCCACTGGAATGGTCAGATGGACAGCTCCCTTCCGCCCGCTATTTGCCTCGGTGTAGGCCCGCGCGAGATAGAACGGGATTTGGCTAGGCGCAGGCGGCTGGGCGGCCCATTTCACCACGGGCCGGGCCATCGAGACCTGATCGATATCCTGAAAACCGCCGCGATCGCGAAGCGTTGATGCCAGCGTTCCGCTCACCGCAATCAGCGGACTACCGGCCAGGTTCGCTGTTGCGATCCCCGTCAGCGAATTGGTATGGCCGGGACCACCGGTAACCAGGGAAACCGCCGGCCGCCGGTGAAGCCGCGCCCAAGCATCGGCAGTATGCGTTGCACCGGATTCGTGCCGCATATCGATCACCCGAATTTGCTCACGCGATGCCGCCGCCAACACTTCGTTCAAATGATCTCCGACGAGCGTAAAGATGTGGCTGATTCCAAGCTGTGTGAGGGTCTTCACGAACAACTCGGCGCCATTCGGCATACGTTAGCGCAGACCGTCCGCAGATACGACTACGTTCGCAGGCCGGCCTTCCAGGAAATTCCAAACATTCTTGATCGACAGACGCAGGCCGGCCTCCAGCGCCTCCCGGGTTACGCCCGCGCAGTGTGGTGTGAGGACGACGTTTTCGAGCCGCGTGAGCGGGTGGCCGGATGGCAACGGCTCGGTTTCGAAAACATCCAAACCGGCGCCGGCAATGCGGCCAGACGTAAGAGCCTCGATCATGGCCTGCTCGTCCACGATCGCGCCGCGAGCGGTGTTAATCAGAATGGCCGGCCGCTTCATTTTTTCGAATTCCCGTTTTCCGATAAAACCTATCGTTTCTGCCGAGAGCCGCAGATGCAGGCTCACAACATCGCTCGAACGCAATAGATCGTCGAATGTGACGAGTTCGTAACCGATCGCCGGGTGCGGGTGCATCGTCCACGCGATGACGCGCGTGCCGATGCCTGCGCCTAGCCGGGCAAACTGCCGCCCGACCGCTCCCAGGCCCACGATTCCGAGCGTCTTGCCATGCATCTGCGAAACCTGCCCGCGCGGCCACTGCCCTTGGCGAATATCGGCATCAAGCTGCGGGATGCGCCGCGCGACCGCCAATAAGAGCGCGAGAGCATGTTCGGCAACGGATGCCGCGGAGACTCGGGGTGTATTTGTTACCGTCACACCATGGCGCGCAGCCGCTTCCAGGTCCACATTGTCGGTGCCCGTTCCCCACAAAGACAGAAGCCGCAGCTTGGGCGACTGGCGGAACACATTCGCCGTGAAACGGCTGGATGAGCGAATGTTGATGACAATCTCCGCGCTGGCGATGCGCTCGATCAACTGCTCTTCCGTTCCCGGAAGCGTATCGTGATAATCGACCTGCACGCGTTCCAGTAACTTGCGGTAAGCTTCGCTCGGCGCCATGACGGGCGGCGCATCATCCGGAATTACGATGCGTGGCACGGATTGCAGCACGAATGCGCTCTCCTTCTAGGGAACCCACGCAACCAGCTCGATTTCCACGCGCGTAGCGGTATCGGGAAACTGCACTCCCACCGCGGCACGTGCTGGTGCGTCCTTTGGAAAATATTGAGCGTAGACCTCATTCATAGCGTTCTTTTCAGTCTTGACGTCCGCAAGAAACACCGTAGCCTTGAGCACCTTGTCTAACGAGGAACCCATCGATTCGAGATTGCCCTTGTGAATTTCGAGAATCGTGCGTGTCTGTTCTTTGATGTCGCCGCCGAACGCGAGCGGGTCCTTGCGTGCTTCCGGACGCACGCCGGTAATTCCCGAACTGAAATACAGGTTGCCCGTTCGAATTCCGCCTTTTGCTGGGGTTCGCTCTCCCGTACCTGCACTAGCCGCCATCGCGCCCATCGAAGCCCCCGCGCCAAGACCCACTGCCGATTTGATAAAATTTCGTCGTTTGCTCATAGCGGTCTCCTATTCTTTCATTCAGGGCCTCAAACTCAAAGCACATTCTTTATCCTGCAGTCGGTAGCACTATGATGAGCGAATTCGTCCCCTCACGCCGGCAGTTTCTGCGCTGCGTAGCGGCCGCGGGCCTGTCCTCACGCCTTGGCGCGGCAGCCAAACCATTGCGCGGGGCGTTCCCAACCATGGCGACACCCTTCACCGAGGACAAAGCCGTGGATTACGAGGATCTGGCCCGTGAGGTCGATTTCATGGACCGCTGCGGTGTCCAGGGGATGGTGTGGCCCCAAATGGCCAGCGAGTATTCGCGTCTCTCGCGTGACGAACGGATGTATGGCATGGAGGTTCTGGCGATAGTGGCGAAAGGTCCTGGGCGTACAGGCGCCGGACACCGAAGGCGCGCGCGCCTACCTGCGTCATGGCGACGAGCTTGCCCGGATGCCGTGATCGCGATGCCGCTCACCGAGGCCAAGTCAGTCGATGACGTCCGCGAATACTACCGCGCGTTGGGACGCGCTACGAAGGCTTCTCCCATGACGTTCCTGGTGCGGGGCAAGCAGTATGTCGCAGTTGCCGCCGGACCGAATATTCTGTGCTTCGGACTATGACTTCGCCGATCCGGTTTTTTTCAGCTCCGCGTCGCCCTATTTCTTTGCTTCCCCATGCCCCCGCGCCGGACGCGCTTCAGCCGCCTGGGTCGCCTCCGCCAACAGCGCATCGAATTCTTTGCGCGGCATCTTTAGCTTATCCGGATGCGCATCCACCCACTTGGCGAGACCTGCGTATTTTTCCTTTGTCCAGCCGCCTTCGAATTCTGCCCCGTTTTTGCGCGCGCGGTTCAACTCAAAGTTATAGGCGTCTTCCAGGTTTGTAAATTCCGCTTTACTGATAGCCGCCTCGGCTAGAATCGCGGGAATGAAGATGACTCCGTCCGTCTTGGCCACGACCAAGTCGCCCGGCAGCACCACCGCCCGTCCGATGCGAATGGGAGCATTGATCGCCGTCAATTCCATTTGCGCCCATGCCGAAGGATCGTAGCCCCGGTAGAATCCGTTGAGGTTTGCGATTTCCCGGTTTTCCTCCTGATCGCGGATGCCGGCGTCGAATATAAAACCCGAATGCGTGTGTGCGGCGATTCCGCTCCCGAGATTGGAGCCGATCAGCGTCCCTTCGATGACCTTGCTAAAGCCGTCCGCCACATAAACGTCGCCCATCTGGAGTTCGTTGATGGGCCAGCTATTGGTTCCGCTCACGCGTCCCTCCGCCTTCCCTTCCGCACGAATCGCCGCCGCCATGTCGGGTCTTAACGGCATGTATTGCGCCGTGAGCGCGCGCCCGGCAAAAGGCTTATCAATGTGGAGAGCCTGCCATCCACCCTCGAACTGATTGCGATAGCCTCGTTCGCGCAAGTAGTCCCACACGTCTTCGATCGTCACATCCAACGCACGTTCGAGCAGATCGCCCGAGACTTTCGGCCGCCCGTCGGCAAAGCGTTCGCCCTTCCAGTCCGGCGTATAAAACAGGATCTGCTCCCTCGTCGTCTTGACCTGAGCGAAGGCCGGCCAGGAACCGAGCACATGGCACGCAATCAGGACACTCAAAGCGGTTCGTATCATACACTCCTCTTTTCTGATTGTCTTGTACCACATCTTACAAACATGTGTATTCACTGCGCCGATGCCGGCGCGATCCAAACCCAATTCACGCGCCCTCCCATTGCGCGCCAACTGCGCCGAGGCATACACTGCATATCATGAATCGACGATACTTTTTGGGTTCCGCGATTGCGGCCGGTGCGGCCCTTCGCTCCAGTGCGCTCGCCAGCGCCAATGACACGGTTCGCATAGCATGTGTCGGCGTACGTGACCGCGGTCAAAACCACATCGAGGCCTACAACCGGATGAGCAACGTCGAGATCGCCGCCATCTGCGATGTCGATGAATCCGTGCTCAACGCGCGCTTGAATGAAGTCGAGAAGGCCAAGGGGAAGCGTCCCGCGGCGTTCACCGATCTGCGGAAGCTGCTCGAAGACAAATCCATCGATGCCATCTCCATCGCCACGCCCAACCACCACCATACGCTCCAGACTATCTGGGCATGCCAGGCGGGAAAGGACGTTTACGTCGAAAAGCCCTGCGCACACGACATGTTTGAAGCCCGGCAGATCGTGG
>Ga0335081_10002913_pt1 | contig 26939 bp, 24 predicted proteins | sample Lox_Sample_35_FD_206713 | JGI IMG/M metagenome (GOLD analysis project Ga0335081, IMG submission 206713) | Soil microbial communities from Loxahatchee National Wildlife Refuge, Florida, United States - Lox_Sample_3.5 | ecosystem: Environmental > Terrestrial > Soil > Wetlands | place: USA...
CGAGGAAGAGAACAAGGGCCGGATGACGCCCTTGCGGCAGATAGTCCATGTAGGCCGCGCGCACCGCGCCGACGAGGAGCTTGTCGCGGACCGGCCGCCCGTTGACAAAGAGATACTGCGATTGCGCATTGGCTTTGTGCCAAGTCGGCAGGCCGGCGTAACCTTCGAGCCGAAAGCCCTCCCGCGCGGCCTCGATGCGCAGCGCATTGGCGCGAAACTCATCGCCCAGAATATCGGCGAGCCGCGACAACCACCCATCTTCGCCTTCGCGCGTGAGAAGATCGAAGCCAGAAATCTCGGCGCCCGCGAATGTGAAACGCACATCTTTGTGCGCCATCGCAAGGCGCTGCACAACGTCCGCGCAAGCGCGCGCCTCGGCCCGATTGCTCTTTAGGAATTTCAGCCGCGCCGGAGTGGCGGCAAAGAGATCACGGACCTCGACCCGCGTTCCCGGCGGCCCGCCGGAGGGCGTGAGGGCGTGCTTCCGGCCTTGATCAACGCGGATCGAAAATCCATGCGCCGCGCCTTCGACACGCGAACAAATATCGAGCGTCGCGACGGAGCCGATAGAAGGCAAGGCTTCGCCGCGAAAGCCAAGCGTCGCGATTTGCGAAAGATCGCCATCTGCCAGTTTCGATGTCGCGTGGCGCTCGACAGCAAGCTCGAGATCATCGGGCGGCATCCCCCTACCATTGTCGATGACTCGGATGAGCCGCCTGCCGCCAAACTCAATCGCCATATCGATTCGGGAGGCGCCCGCGTCAAGCGCGTTCTCGACAAGCTCCTTGACGACGGCGGCAGGCCGCTCGACGACCTCGCCCGCAGCGATGCGATCGACGAGAACAGGATCGAGACGGCGGACAGGCATGGCTCTCATCACCGGAAGCTTATCAAACTGCCACAGGAACATTGATCCAGACGGGACCAAAGTGCGGCTTACTCTCAGAAAATCCGTTACAGTTATTTCAAGAGAGAGGGCGCGTCCGGTGACGAAAATCAACGCTCACACCTCTCATCTCGGGATTTATCCGCAGCTTTCCGGTGGGCGGTTACTGCCTAGCTTGAGCTCGTCCCTGAAAGACTTTATTCCCCGTGCGTTCGTTGCTAGAAGATATTCATGGCCGTGATCCTTGATCTTTTTTCACTCCGAATTAGGAGCCCCGCCCGCGTTTGAGCGTCAAAGCCGCTTGGCTTGCGTTCGGCCCGGCTGGGAACCGATCCTCCTTAAAACCAACGGCGCGGGCAGCCGCGCGAGCAGGCCTGAAACACTCATGGACAGAAAGACCGACGGCGCGGGCGGAGCAGTGCTTGCGGGGGCCCCATCCGATTATTCGAAGAGCCTTTATCTGCCTCGGACCGATTTTCCGATGCGCGGCGGCTTGCCGAAGAAAGAGCCGGAGCTTCTCGCCCGATGGCGCGAGATCGAGCTTGACCAGCGTTTGCAGGAGAGCGGGCGCGGCAAGCCGAAATTCATCCTGCACGATGGGCCGCCCTATGCCAATGGCAATATCCACATCGGCCATGCGCTGAACAAGATCTTGAAAGACCTCGTGACCCGCTCGCAGCGGATGCTCGGAAAAGACTCAAACTACGTGCCTGGCTGGGACTGCCACGGTCTGCCAATCGAATGGAAGATCGAAGAGAAGTATCGTGCCAAGGGCAAGAACAAGGACGCCGTGCCGGTCAATGAATTCCGCCGCGAGTGCCGTGCCTTCGCCGAACATTGGGTCGATGTGCAAAGGGAGGAGTTTAAGCGGCTCGGCGTGATGGGGGATTGGGAGCATCCATATCTCACGATGAGCTATGTCGCCGAGGCGCAGATCGCCCGCGAGATCATGAAATTCGCGGCGAATGGAACGCTTTATCGCGGCTCGAAGCCGGTGATGTGGAGCGTCGTTGAAAAGACGGCGCTCGCCGAGGCAGAGGTGGAGTACGATGACCACGTCAGCGATGCGGTGTATGTGGCGTTTCCGATCCGGTCTGTACTTGGCGATTACTGTAGCGGGACCGGCTACCGCGATGAGATCGACTTGAAGCTGCTGGATGCTGCGGTCGTCATCTGGACGACAACCCCTTGGACGATCCCAGCCAACCGGGCAATTGCTTATTCGTCGAAGATCGCCTATGGCCTGTACAAGGTCACTTCTGCGCCCCAAGGCAACTGGGCAAGGAAGGGCGCCTTATATGTGGTTGCTGATTGCCTCGCCGAGCAAGTTTTCAAATCAGCAAAAGTCGAAGCGTTCGAGAAGCTTGCGGCGCTCCGCCCGGATCAACTATTTCCCACCGAAGTCGCACACCCTCTCGCAAAGACAATCATCGGCTACGACTTCAAGGTCCCTCTTCTCGCCGGCGAACATGTGACCGAAGACACCGGCACGGGCTTCGTCCATACCGCGCCGAGCCACGGCCGCGATGACTTCGACATCTGGATGGCGCATAAGATTGAATTGGAAAATCAAGGCATCGATACCCGCATTCCCTACACTGTCGATGCCGACGGCTTCTTCACCAAGGAAGCGCCGGGATTCGAAGGCCGCCGCGTCATCGACGACAAAGGCAATAAGGGCGACGCGAACGAGGCCGTGATCAAGGCCTTGATCGAGGCCGGAAACCTTCTCGCCCGCGGAAAATTGAAGCACCAATATCCGCATTCTTGGCGCTCGAAAAAGCCCGTCATCTTCCGCAACACGCCGCAATGGTTCATCGCCCTTGATAAGCCGATCGAAGGCAATGGGACTCTGCGTGAGATCGCGCTCAGAGAGATCACGTTGACAAAATGGTATCCGCCGGCGGGCGAGACTCGGATCACCGGCATGATTACCAATCGCCCGGATTGGGTCGTTTCGCGCCAGCGTGCCTGGGGTGTGCCAATCGCGATTTTCGTCAACAAGGACACGCAGAAAGTTCTGGTCGACGAAAAGGTCAATCACCGCATTGCGGAGGCCTTTGAACGAGAGGGCGCCGATGCCTGGTTCGCGGAAGGCGCGGCGGCGCGATTCCTGAAACCCGAACATGACTCGGATCTCTACGAAAAGATCGACGACGTTCTCGACGTCTGGTTCGATTCGGGTTCAACGCATGCCTTTACCCTCGATGACCCGAAACACTTTCCGGCGCTGGCCGGGATCCAGCGGATGCGGGACGGCGGGCCAGACGTCGTCATGTATCTCGAGGGCTCCGACCAGCACCGAGGGTGGTTCCATTCCTCGCTGCTTGAATCCTGCGGCACGCGCGGCCGCGCACCCTATGACGCGGTTCTGACGCATGGCTTCGTTCTCGACGAGAAGGGCCAGAAAATGTCGAAATCACTCGGCAATGTCGTTTCGCCGCAAAGCATTATCAAGGATGCCGGCGCCGACATTCTCCGCCTTTGGGTCGCCGCCTCGGATTATTCGGACGATCTGCGCATCGGCCCGGAGATTTTAAAAACCTTCGTCGAAACCTATCGCAAGCTGCGCAACACAATCCGCTGGATGCTCGGCTCGCTCGCCCATTACGATGAGGCCTCGATCGCCGGTTCTGCTGCGATGGATGAGCTCGAAACACTCATGCTGCACCGCCTCGCGGAATTGGATGGTGAGATTCGGAAGGCCTATGAGGAGTTCGATTATAAGCGCGTTGTCGCGCGGCTCACGGCCTTCCTCAATACAGATCTTTCGGCTTTCTATTTCGATATTCGCAAAGATACACTCTATTGCGAGCCGCCTTCGAGCGAGAAGCGCCGCGCCGCGCTTGAAGCAGTCGAGCAGATTTTCCGTGCGGTGACTTTGTGGCTCGCGCCGATCCTTGCCTTCACTTCGGAAGGGGCTTGGCTCTCGCGCTATCCGCAAGCGGCCTCGATCCACCTCGAACAATTCCCCGAGATCCCAAGCTCTTGGCGAGATGACGCGCTCGCGGAAAAATGGGAAAAAATTCGCCGCGTCCGCTCGGTCGTCACCGGTGCCCTGGAGATCGAGCGGGCGCAAAAGCGCATCGGCTCCTCGCTCGAAGCGGCGCCTCGGGTCTTTGTCGCCGACGACAGTCTGCGCGCAGTGCTCGAATCGGTCGATTTCGCAGAAATCTGCATCACGTCGGGTATTTCGATCGCGCCAGGAGAAGGCCCTGCGGATGCCTTCCGGCTCGATGAAGTTTTGGGGGTCGCGGTCGTGCCGGATCGCGCGCAGGGCCGCAAATGCGCAAGGTCCTGGAAAATATCTCCGCTCGTTGGAAGAGATCCGGAATTTCCGGACGTGAGCCCCCGTGACGCGCAAGCACTGCGGGAGTTGCGGGCTCTGGGACAATGGCCATGACGCCGCGCCTTTTGGGCTTGCTGGCGATGGGCACGACGCTCGCTGCCGATCAGGCGAACAAGCTTTGGCTTATCTTTGTTTACGGGATCGAGGCGCACCAGCCGGTTCGGCTCGCGCCTTTCTTCGAGGTAATCTATGCCAAAAATCCTGGCATTTCCTACTCGCTTCTGCCTGCCCAAAATGGAGTCGAGCGCATTGGGCTTCTTGGACTGACGACGCTGGCCACCGGGCTCCTTTGCTTTTGGCTATGGCGCGCGGGGACGAAAACCGCCGGACTCGGCCTTGGGTTGATCGTTGGGGGGGCGCTTGGCAACGCCTATGATCGGCTGGTCTATGGATTTGTCGCCGATTTCTATCATTTTCATATCGGCTCGTTCTCCTGGTATGTGTTCAATCTCGCCGATGTCGCGATCGCCTTTGGTGTCGTACTATTGATTTTTGATTCCTGGAGCCCCGCGAAAAAGCCACGCGAGTCCGGCCGCCTAGCGGGCGGATGACAATTTTTATGATCGGGCGTTCGCCTCCAAAAAGCCTTGAACGGCGAGAAAATTGCCGCGCAGTGGGCCCCTCGGCGAAAGGGGCCTTTCGGTATCTCCGGAGATTTCACAGATGAAGATGATGATCCCCGGTATTGTTCCAGGGCGCGGCCTCGTCTCGGCGGCGGCGCTGGCTGCTCTTGTGTCCGGCGCGGTGTTGTCCTTCGGATCTCCGGCGCGGGCGCAGGAAAACAATATGCTGAATTCGATGCTCGGCGTTTTCGGTATGCAATCGAATAATGATCGGGACTCGATCGATTATCACGCACGGCCACCAATCGTTGTTCCCCCTCGCACGGATTTACCGCCGCCCAAAGAGGCAACGCGCGATCCGGCTTGGCCTAACGACCCAGATATCGCGCAGGAGCGCCGGGCAGCCCTGGATTCGCGAACGCCTGCGCGGAAAAGCACAGCCTCAACGGGAGCGTCGCAGACGGATGCCGATCAAGGCCGGAGCAGCATGCCGTCCGATGGTCCGCCCGACGACTGTCAAGGAGGAGGTCTAGGAATTTGCCTTAATGCCCCGTTAAAAGCTGTGAAATCCATAATGACCGGCTTCAATAGTTCTGATACGGTTCAGCCTGGCGTGGAGCCCGAGCGCCGCTATCTGACCGAGCCGCCGCCCGGCTACAGAAAGGCCACAGCGGTCGCCAAGGCAACCGCGGACTCGCCGAAGAAGGACAACAAGCCGGAGGACACCGACGCCGCCAAATATATCCGGTCTCCTCAGCCCAAGCTTCCGGTTGACAACTAATTCCACCCTTTGATGTGGCAGATTTATCCGGCGAGCCGGGACGGCGAGCAGCGGACAGCACCTCTGCGCATAAAACTTTGCCGCTTTTTGCAATTCCATCCTATATTCCTCTAAATGCTTCCCTGCGAGGAGGGTGCAACGTTCGCCGCGCTTTTCTTGCCTTCCGCAGGGAAGACAAGGGATCATGCCTAGAAAGCGATGGATGGAATGTCTTTTGGTGAAACCATTCCGAGGCGCGAAAGCGTCTTTCTAAACCCTTCGGCCCAAGCGCAAAGCAAACCGGGCGGTCCGGCAATTACACAAGCAAAGCTCGCCAATGGCCTCGATGTCGTCGTGATCGAGGATCATCGCGCGCCGGTCGTGACCCACATGATCTGGTATCGCAACGGCTCAGCTGAGGACCCGCCGGGCAAATCCGGTATTGCCCATTTTCTCGAACATCTGATGTTCAAAGGCACCAAAACTCATCCACAAGGCAAGTTCTCGGAGATGATCGCCGACCTTGGCGGTCAAGAAAACGCATTCACCTCCAACGACTATACGGCCTATTTCCAGCGCGTCGCCAAGGAGCATTTGGACGTCTGCATGGAATACGAGGCCGACCGGATGAAAAATCTGATTTTGAGCGACGAGGAAGTGCGGCCCGAACGTGATGTCGTTCTTGAGGAACGCAGGATGCGCACCGATTCAGACCCGTCCGAGCAACTCAGCGAAGCTCTGCAGGCGGCGCTTTTCACCCAGCATCCTTATGGCAGGCCGATCATCGGCTGGAACCACGAAATCGAGGGCCTCGATCGGGCGGACGCGCTGGCCTATTACGATCGGTTCTATACGCCGGAAAATGCTATTCTTGTCATTGCGGGCGACGTCGATGCGGCCGAAGCGATCCGTTTGGCCGAAAAATATTATGGTCCCACGCCCGCCCATGGCGCGCCGCTGAAACGGCTTCGTCTGCGCGAGCCCGAGCCTCGCGCGCATCGGCTCCTGACACTCGCCGATGACAAGGTTGAACAGCCAACCCTCCAAAGTATCTTCCTCGTCCCGTCTTACAAATCGGCCGCGCCCGGCGAGGCCGAGGCCCTCGAAGTTCTCGCCCATCTGCTCGGCGGCAGCCACACGAGCCTCTTGTTCAAAACCTTGGTCATCGAAGACAAGCTCGCGGTGACGGCAGGGGCGCATTATCAAGGCACATCTGTCGATGACACGCGTTTTTATGTCTTCGCCGTGCCTGCGCCGGGAGTTTCCCTCGAACGTCTCGATGATGCAGTCAATACCGTAATCGCTCGCGCGGCCGAGGGGGTCCAAGAGGACGACGTCCAGCGTGCCAAAAACCGCCTTGTCGCCGAGGCGATCTACGCCCAGGATAACCAAGCAACCCTCGCGCGGTGGTACGGAAGTTCGCTGGCGGCAGGCCTTAGTCTCGAAGATATCGCGCAATGGCCCGAGCGGATCGGGGCAGTATCCGTCGAGGACGTCAAAAAAGCCGTGCGCTGGCTCGACAAAAGACACAGCGTGACAGGTTTCCTGCTGCCTGCAAGAGCCGAAGCGCATTTCCCCATGACAAGCGCGGACGACGCCACATCGCTCGCGCTGTGACTCATTTGCCGGGTCCATAATCGCCAATTCCGGCGCTGGAACACATATGACAACTCTTGTCACTCCTGAAACCGCGTCACGCGCCTCGACCGTCCAAAAGATCGTCTCCAAGGGCGGCATAGAGGCCTGGCTTGTCGAAGACTATGCTGTTCCTCTCATTGCGGTCGAGTTCGCCTTCAAGGGCGGCGCCGCCCAGGATCCGATCGGCAAACCTGGTGCCGCGACGCTTCTTGCCGGCCTCCTCGATGAAGGGGCGGGCCCTTATGACTCGGAAGGGTTTCATCGGGCCCTCGAGGAGGATGCAATCGAAATATCCTTCTCCGCCAACCGCGACGATCTGAGCGGACATATGCAGACCCTGGCACGGAACTCGGCGCGCGCCTTCGAACTTTTGCGGCTCGCCGTGACTGAGGCGCGCCTCGACCCTGAACCTTTCGAGCGGGTCGTAAGTCAGATCGCCGCCAGCCTGAAGCGCGAGGCGAACGATCCAGATTTCGTCGCGAGCCGAAGCTTGCGCGCCTTCGCCTATCCAAGCCATCCTTATGGCCTGCCCGTGCACGGTGATCTTTCCACTCTGCCGACGCTGACGCGTGCCAATTTGACCGAGATGCGCGCCGCGACCTTAGCGAGAGATAATCTCAAGCTCGCCGCCGTTGGCGCCATAGATGCAGCAGCGCTTGCCCGCCATCTTGATGATGTCTTCGGCCCCTTGCCCGGCACGGCAGCTTTGACGCCGGTCGCGCCCGCTGCTTTCTCAGGCATCGGGACACGGCATGTGACCCGTATCGATGTGCCGCAGTCGACGATCCGCTTCGGCCGCGAGGGGATCGCCCGCAAAGACCCTGATTTCATCGCCGCCACGGTCGTGAACCACATCTTAGGCGGCGGCATTTTCTCGGCGCGCCTCTTTCGCGAGGTGCGCGAGAAGCGCGGGCTTGCCTATTCGGTCCATTCACACCTGACGGCCCATGATCATGCCGCAATGTTCTCAGGCGGCACATCAACGAAGAACGAGCGCGCTGCCGAATCGATGCAAGTCATAGAGAACGAAATTCTGAGCCTCGCGCATGAGGGCCCGACAGAGGAAGAACTTGTCAAGGCAAAGAAATTTCTCATCGGCTCCTATGCGCTGCGATTTGACACTTCGACCAAGATCGCAAGCCAGCTGCTGCATTTGCAAACGGACGGCTTTGGCGTCGAATACCTCGACGAACGGAACAAGCTCATAGCGGCGGTGACGATGGAAGAGGCCAAGCGCGTCGCCAAGCGCCTTTTCGGTGACGGCAAGCTCCTCGTGACGGTCGCTGGCCAGCCGGAGGGAATATGAGAGGAAAGCCAGGCATCGGATCCGGTCCGTCGCTAGCCCCATCGGCGGGAAGCCCGCCATAAAATCCACTGGCGACGCCACTGCGGAAGCTCGATCACGCTTTTGAAAGGATTGTAATCGCGCTTCTCCATTAGCCGCAGATAGGACTCGCAAAGGCTGACGGCCAAGAAAACCGGACGGCTTTTTTTAGGGAGACTGTGCAGCTGCGCGTTGAAAGCCTGAAGATGGGTGCGCGCAAGCGTGCGCAGGTCTGCGAGCGCGGCTAAGACCTCCGGCACGTTGCGGCCAGCAATAAAATCGTCGCGCCCCGCGCCGTGCGGACGCAATAATTCAATGGGAACAAAAACCTGGCCGCGCGCAGAATGCCAAGGCAGGGCCCGCAAAAGCCCGGTGATCCCGTAAGCGATTCCCGCATGACGGGCGGCACCGACACCTGCGGCCGCCACTTCCTCGTCAAGGATCAGCCTGGCGAGGCGGAAAAGGCTTGAGCATGTCGCGTCCGTATAGGATTCGAGCGCATTCGTCGAGTCCATCGGATCATCGTAAAGATCACCAAGCCGCGCATCGATCAATGCGAAGAGCGGCGCTTTCGGCAAGCTAAAGCGTGCAATCGTATCGGTTAGAGCCGCCGCGACGGGGTTGGCTGTAAAGCCAGTCTCATTCTTTCCGTCGAGGGCGTCCCGCCACCATTGAAACCGGATTTCGCCAAGCAAGGGCTCAGAAACAATCTCCCGCACACGCGCGATCTCCAGATTGAAGGCATAGAGGGCGTGAACATGCGGCCGCAAGCCCTGCGGGACGAAAAGGCTTGCGAGCCAACGGTCTCGATCGTCACGGCAAAGCAGGTCTTCACAATAGGCATAATCTGAATTGCCCGGTTGCAGCTCCGGTCCGCGCATCAAGGCACTGCCAGAAGCGCCGCCGCAACGCGGCGTCTTTCGCCAAGCAGAATGGAATAAGTGCGCGCGGCCGCCCCGGTTGCCATCGGCTCCGGCCGGATGGCCGCCGCACGCAGGCGCTGGAAAAGGATCGCGGTAAGCGGCACAAGTTCAAGTCCAGTGCCAATCAATAGATGTTCAATGCCTGAAGGCGCCTCCTGGAAGAGCTGTGAGAGCGAATCCACCGATATATCGGACGGGGAGATCGCACTCCAAGCGTAAATGCCGGACGGCAAAGCCAATATCGAGCCGCGATGGGACATCGAGGCAAAACGGAAGCCACCCGCCCCATAGCCTTCGATCGCATGTGCGCCGGGCAAGAAGCCAGCGTACCTCGGCTCCGTCATGAGTACACCTTGCTTGACCGCTTGTGGGAGGCGTACCGCTCGCTCTCGTCTATGCTAGCCTCTTCGCGGGCTTGGCCGCCGGAGAGGGCGCGGAACCCACGGTCTCGCCCCGCAGGCCAAGATAAATGAGCATGGGCGAGCAGATGAAGACGGACGAATAGGTCGCGACGAAAATGCCCCAGATCATCGCAAGCGAAAATGAGCGGATCACCTCGCCACCGAAAACAACAAGCGAAATGAGGGCAAGAAAAACGGTCGTGGCGGTCATGATCGTGCGTGGCAGCACCGCATTGACCGAAACATCGATCAACTGATCGGTCGGCATTTTACGGTATTTCCGCATCATCTCGCGAATACGGTCGAGGACCACGACGGTTTCGTTCAAGGAATAGCCGACGATCGTAAGAATGGCGGCAATCGAGGTCGTATTGAATTCGAGTCTGGTCAATGCAAAAAAGCCGACCGTAAGCAGAAGATCGTGCATCGTCGCGATGATCGCGCCAACGGCGAATTGCCACTCGAAGCGGAACCAGAGATAGCAGAGCACCGCGATGATCGAAATAACGACACCGAGCGTGCCGGATTGGACGAGTTCACCGGAGACGCGAGGACCGACGACTTCGGTGCGGCGAACCTCGTAGCCGTCACCGATTGCGTCTTTCACGCGGTTCACCGCGGCCTGTTGCGCGACATCGCCACCTGGCTGCAGGCCGAAACGCATGGTCACTTCGGCGGGTCCGCCAAAGGATTGCACTTCGACGTCGCCAACCTTGAGATGCTCTGCGACCGACCGCAAATTCGCAAGATCGGCTGTGCCATTCTTGGCGCGCAGCTCGAGCAGGGTGCCGCCGGAAAAGTCGATGCCGAAGTTCATCCCGACGTTGAGGAACAGGATGACCGAAATGATCGAGAGAAGCGCCGAGAAAGGATAGCTCACGCGCCGGAAGCGCATGAATGGAAATTTGGTGTCCTCGGGCGCGAGGCGCAGGAGTTTCATGCAAAGGGGCCTTTTACCAAAACGCGGCGGTTTTCGGGAAAGCGGCAATTAAACGGCGATTTTGATCCGCATCGAAGCGAATTGGTGCACATGGAAATCCTCCGTCTCCCTTCGCCGCCCCTTTTTAAAGTCCCGCAGCGGATTATAGAATCGTCAAATAGGCAACCGCGTCGGCCGTTTGTAGCGGTACCAAAGCGCGATCATCATGCGTGTCATCGTCACCGCCGTCACGATCGAGGTAAGAATGCCAAGTGCCATCGAAACAGCGAAGCCACGCACTGGTCCCGAACCCAGAAAATACAATATGGCCGCGGCAACAAACATGGTCACGTTGGAGTCAACGATCGTCGCAAAAGCCCGCTTGAAGCCGGCATCGAGAGCGGAAATGATCGAGCGTCCAAGATGCGCTTCCTCGCGGATGCGTTCATAGATCAAGACATTGGCGTCGACCGCCATGCCAATGGTCAGGACGATGCCCGCGATGCCGGGAAGAGTGAGCGTCGCCCCAAGGAGCACGAGACCTGCAAAGATAAAGGAGACATGCACCGCCAGGGCGATATTCGCGAAGACGCCGAATATCCCATAGGTGATCAGCATATAGAAAGCGACCAAGGCGGCACCGACATAGGCCGCCCGCTCGCCCGCGTCAATCGAGTCCTGACCAAGACCCGGTCCCACCGTGCGTTCCTCGACAATCGTGAGCTTTGCCGGCAAGGCGCCTGCGCGCAGGAGAATTGCGAGATTGTTGGCCGACTCGACTGTGAAATGCCCAGAGATTTGCCCGGAGCCCCCGGTGATCGGACTAAGAATACGCGGCGCCGAGATGACTTTGCCGTCGAGGACGATGGCAAACAATTTGCCCACATTCTCCGAGGTGACCTCGCCGAACTTCTGGCCACCACGGATATTGAAGCGGAAATTGACGACCGGCTCTTGGGTACGGCTATCGAAGCCCGGCTGGGCATCGGTCAAGTCCTCGCCTTGCACCATGACCCTCTTCTCGACCGGCAGTTTGCCTGGCTGGTCGACTTGGTCCAGCAGCTCGACATCGGCGGGATCGGCGCCCGGCTCGGCAACGAGGCGGAATTCGAGCTTTGCCGTCGTTCCGAGAATTTCCTTGAGTTTACTTGTGTCCTGCAGACCCGGCACCTCGACGAGAATACGGTCGTTGCCCTGGCGCTGAATATTCGGCTCCGTCGTGCCGAGCGCATCGACGCGGCGGCGCAGAACCTCGATCGATTGCTCGACCGCTCGGCGAACCCGGCTCTCAACGCCAGCCTCGGTGACCGTGAACTGGATGAGGCCACTGTCGTTTTCGGTGACGTCGAAAGTCGCGCTGGCCGCCGTATTGGTTATGCCACCGCCGAAGGTTGCCGCCAATTCCTTGAGTTTCGGCATGACCCTTGCGCGCTCGGCCGGATCCGGGATGCGCAATTGGACGCCCCGCGGCAAGGCGCCAATGCCGCCGGTAATCGAGACTTTCTCTTCGCGCAGCACCCGCCGGATGCTGTCGCGCAGACTGTCCACAAGAGACTTGATGACAGAATTGCTGTCGACCTCCAGAAGCACATGCGATCCTCCTTGCAGATCGAGGCCGAGCACGATGGCACGAGCAGGAACCCATTTGGGAAGATGCGAGATAAGCTCGTCTCGATGCTCCGCGCTGAGCAAGCTCGGCACGATGAGCAGTAGCGCGAACAAGGTCATCGCCAGAATGGATGTGATCTTCCAGGCCGGAAAGCGCAGCATGATGCTTTAGATCTCAAAGGCTTAGAGTGCGACGGCCGATCGGCCGCAATTCCCTCTTTTTGCAGACGAAGATTTAATTCTGCTCCTTGACCGGCTCCCCCTTCGACCGAACGTCCGAAATCATCGCCCGAGCAATGCGTACCCTGACATTCGGCGCGATCTCGAGTTCGAGTTCGGCTTCATCCACCACTCTCGTGACCTTGCCGATCAAGCCTCCGGTGGTGATCACGCTGTCACCCTTGCGTGTGTTCTTGATGAGGTCCTCGTGTTGCTTCGCCTTCTTGCGCTGCGGCCGGATGACCAAGAAATATGCGATAACAAAGATCAGACCGAAGGGTATCAGCTGTATGAAAATGTCCGGCCCCGAGGGCTGCCCGACGGGGGTCGCCTGGGCGAAAGCAGATGTGAACAAGATCCCTTCTCCTTGATCCTAAATCCCTCCGAAGGCGTGCATCGTTCGAAGCCTCCGTTGCATGGCGCGCGAATATAGCCAGAGCGGGCGCGAAAGCAATGGCAACAAAACCACCCCTGCTAAGAGCGATCCCCAGATGTTGACTGGGTGGTGGGCCGCCGCCCCAAGCTCTGCCGCATGGGGTGAGCTTTTCCAAAAACTCTGCATTTTTGCGGATCATGTACTAAAACACCGTTTGCCCCGCCGATGCCTTCCTCGAAAGCCTGAACAATGACCAGAGAAAGCGGTCCCTTCCCTTTTCACAAGGATCCCTCGTTGGCGCGGCTGCTCGAGCGGATGGCCGCCGCGCTTGAGAGGCTCGCCGGGGTGCAGGAGCGGGCTTGTGATTTCAGCAGCGCCGACGCCTTCGTCTTCGATGCCCGTGCCGGAAGTCTAATTCCAATCTCCCAAGTCAGCCGTGTCAATATCGCCTTATTGCGTGGGATCGACCAAGCCCGCGACATCCTCCTCGCCAATACAAGGCGTTTCGCACAAGGTTTCGCAGCCAATAATGCGCTACTTTGGGGCGCACGCGGCATGGGCAAATCCGCCCTCATCAAGGCCGCGCATGCCGCAATCAATCTAGAACGTGCTGGTTCTCAGGCTTTCACACCTCTCAAGCTTGTCGAGATTCATCGTGAGGACATTGAGGGGCTGCCCGCTCTCATGGCAATGTTGCGGGCCAAACCCTGGCGATTTCTCGTCTTTTGTGACGATCTTTCCTTCGATGGCGCGGATGCGAGCTATAAATCCCTGAAGGCCGTGCTCGAAGGCGGGATCGAGGGACGCCCGCCCAATGTCTTGTTTTATGCAACCTCGAATCGCCGGCATATCCTTGCCCGCCAGATGATCGAGAACGAACGCGGGACGGCGATCAACCCCGATGAAACCGTTCAGGAAAAGATCTCTCTGTCGGACCGTTTCGGGCTTTGGCTTGGCTTTCATTCCTGCTCACAAGACGAATATCTCGCGATGGTCTTTGGTTATGCGGACCATTTCGGTCTTTCCACCGACCGCGGCGCGATCGCGCGCGAGGCGCTCGAATGGTCAATTACGCGTGGCGCGCGTTCAGGCCGGACCGCCTGGCAATATATCCAGGATCTCGCGGGGCGATTGGGTAGGACGGTTGAGTGACCGAGGCTGCGGTCTACCAGCATAATGTCGAAGGCTGCTTAGCGCCGATCTCGCCGCATCAACAAATTTGAGCACAAACTGCCTAAGCCGCTACGCCGACGCCTGATCGGAGGTCGCGTTCCACATGCGCCAAAGCCGCGCGGAACGTTCTGCCATCCGCGCCGGGTTTCACCCCTTCGGTAGCGAGATGCCGGCGCCATGCGCGCGCGCCTGGCCTGCCATTGAAAAGACCGAGAAGATGCCGCGTCATCGCGTGCAGCGCCTCGCCTTCAGCGAGACGCGCCTCGATATAAGGAATGAAAGCTTCGATGGCCGCCGCCACATCCGCAACCGGCGCCGCCTCGCCAAAGAAGACCCTATCCACCTCGAGGAGCAAAGCAGGATCTTGATAGGCCGCGCGGCCAACCATGACGCCGTCAAGATATTCGATCTGGGTGCGCATCTCGGAGATCGCGGTAAGCCCGCCATTGAGCACGATCGGAACATCAGGGCAGCGATGTTTTAAAGCATGAACGAGCCCGTAATCGAGCGGCGGCACGTCGCGGTTCTCCTTCGGCGACAGACCCTTTAGCCAGGCCTTTCGTGCGTGGACGATCAAGGCATCACAGCCAGCAGCAATAGCCTGCTCGGCCAAAGCCCTAAGCGCTGTCTCTGGGTCTTGATCGTCGACCCCCGTGCGGCATTTGACCGTTACAGGAATCTTCACACGCGCCTTCATCGCAGCGACACAGTCGCCAACAAGCTCCGGCTCGCGCATCAAGCAAGCACCAAAGGCGCCGCTGTTCACGCGCTCGGAAGGACATCCGACATTGAGATTGATTTCATCATACCCAAAAGCGGCGCCAATTTCCGCTGCCGCCGCAAGTTCGGCCGGATTGGAGCCGCCAAGCTGCAGCGCAACCGGGTGCTCCGCGGGATCGAAGCTCAACAGGCGGGGGCGGTCTCCGTGCAGTACGGCAGCAGCCGTCAGCATTTCGGTATAAAGCCGCGCACGGCGCGACAAAATTCGATGGAAAAAACGGCAATGCCGGTCCGTCCAATCCATCATGGGCGCGATGGAGAATGCATAACGCAACCGTTTGTTATCTTCATTGCGGTTTTTCAATTCCATCAGTCCCACTAGCAGCTAAACTGCATATTTTCCACGCTATAGCGCCATTTTTCCATTTCAATACCCCTTATGTCCCAGCGGTTTCAACTTGGACGATTTTGTCCAAGCCAACTATTATGGGGTTGCTATCCTCCTGGACAACATGCTGTACAAAGGTGGCGGCCGTTCGGTGGCATCCCAACTCCAGAAACCTGCAGGTAAACTCATGAACCGCGATCTCGTGTATAATTGGATGTGGTCGGAGGCATGCGAGATGCTCGCCCGGGCGGAGCGGCTGCAGCGCGCATTCTTCAATCCCTTGCTCTCCGCCGCGCGGCGGCCAGCTTGGGAACCGCCAGTCGACGTTCTCGAAACCGAGAATGAGATATTGGTGCACGTCGCCCTGCCCGGTGTCGGGGTCGACCGCGTCGAGGCGGCAATCGAGGGAGATGAATTGGTCTTCGCTGGGACACGCACGCTCCCTCTTGAATTGCAGACCGCCGTTATCCATAGGCTCGAACTGCCGCAGGGACGCTTCGAGCGGCGGGTGCGGCTTCCGGCCGGAGTATCATACAGCAACATTCGTTGCTCTGCTGCCGAGGGCTGCTTTCTGATCACGCTCCAAAAAATAGGTGGCTGAGATGTCTCTTCCAGGCACGCTGCCCGAGAGCACTGCCGGCACGGGCTCACTCGTACCTCCTCTGCCCCCCGATGGCCTCATTATTATTCCGGTTCGCAACCTCGTCCTGTTTCCGGGGCACGTGGTGCCGATTACTATCGGCCGCCCCGGCTCGGTTGCCGCCGCCCAACAGGCTCTGCGCGATCAACGCCAGATCGGGATCGTCATGCAGCGGAGCCCAGAGGTCGCGGAACCGGGGCCTGCGGATATGCACCGGTTGGGCACGACCGCCAATATTGTCCGCTACGTGACCGCACCTGATGGCACCAATCATCTCATCTGCCAGGGCGAACAGCGCTTCCAAATTGTTGAGTTCCTCACCGGCTGGCCGTTCCTCGCCGCTCGCGTCTTGCGGATTCCGGAGCCAGAGACGCGCTCGCCCGAGATCGAGGCACGTTTCCTTCATCTAAAGGCCCAGGCAACAGAGGCCCTGCAGCTGCTGCCGCAGGCGCCTGAGGATTTGATGGCCGCGGTCCAGGCCGTGACACTACCGGGTGCGCTCTCGGATCTCTCGACTGCCTACATGGATCTTAAGCCGGAGGAGAAGCAGGAAATCCTCGAGACCATCGACCTCGGCGCCCGGATGGAAAAGGTCTCGCGCATGCTCGCGCACCGTGTAGAAGTTCTGCGCTTGTCCCAAGAGATCGGCAAGCAGACCAAGGCGGCCCTCGATGAGCGCCAGCGCGAAGTTCTGCTCCGCGAGCAGATGGCAGCGATCCAGCGTCAGCTCGGCGAGGGTGAAGGCGCCAAGGCCGAAGAAATCGCCGAACTGACCGAAGCGATTGCCAAGGCACATATGCCGAAGGAGGTCGAGGACCAGGCGCGCAAGGAATTGCGCCGGTTCCAGCGAATGCCTGAAGGGGCGGCTGAATATGGTATGGTGCGCACCTATCTCGACTGGCTTGTCGAGTTGCCCTGGAGCCTTGAGGAAGAAGCGCCGATTGATATCAGCGCGGCCCGCCGCATTCTTGATGAAGACCACTACGGGCTTGAAAAAATCAAGCGGCGTATCATTGAATTCCTGGCGATCCGCAAGCTTGCGCCGCATGGCAAGGCACCGATCATTTGTTTTGTTGGCGCTCCCGGCGTTGGCAAGACATCGCTCGGCCAATCCATCGCGCGTGCGATGAATCGGAAATTCGTACGCGTGAGCCTCGGAGGTGTACACGATGAAGCCGAGATTCGTGGTCATCGCCGCACTTACATCGGCGCCTTGCCCGGCAACATTATTCAAGCAATCCGCAAGGCAGGATCGCGCAATTGCGTGATGATGCTCGATGAGATCGACAAACTTGGCGCGAGTATTCAAGGCGACCCTGGGGCCGCCTTGCTTGAAGTGCTCGATCCGGAGCAGAACAATACATTCCGGGACAATTATCTTGGCGTACCCTTCGATCTGAGCAGGATCGTATTGATCGCCACGGCCAATGTGCTCGATACAATTCCGGGCCCACTGCGTGACCGCATGGAAGTCATAAGTCTCGCCGGCTATACCACGGAGGAAAAATTCCAAATCGCCCGCCGTTACCTGGTATCGCGCCAGATGAAGGCGAATGGAATTGAGGCCGGACAGGTCGAAATCTCAGATGAGATCCTGCACGAGATCATTGAACATTACACACGCGAAGCGGGCGTCCGAAACTTGGAGCGCGAGATTGGGAAGGTGCTGCGGCACGCAGCAGTGCGAATTGTGGAAGGACAGGCCGGACCGATTCATATCGCAAGGGACGATCTTCCTGCGATCCTCGGTGCACCGCCGTTTGAAAGCGAACTCGCAATGCGCACAAGTGTGCCTGGTGTCGCGACGGGGCTTGCCTGGACGCCGGTCGGCGGCGATATACTTTTCATCGAAGCAACTCGTACTCCCGGCAGCGGCAGGCTCATTCTCACCGGCCAGCTCGGCGAAGTCATGCGGGAAAGTGCTCAGGCTGCACTTAGCATCGTCAAAAATCGCGCGTCCTCGTTCGGAATCGAGCCGAGCGGATTTGAGAAAACCGATATCCACATTCATGTGCCAGCTGGCGCTACCCCGAAGGATGGACCGAGCGCAGGAGTCGCGATGTTCATGGCGCTTGTATCGCTAATGACGGAACGCACTGTGCGGTCTGATACCGCCATGACCGGGGAAATCAGCCTGCGTGGTCTTGTGCTTCCAGTCGGTGGAATTAAGGAGAAAGTTATCGCTGCCCACCGAGCCGGTATCAAGCGCGTGTTGCTGCCGGCCCGGAACCGAAAGGACTTCGAGGAAATTCCCCAAGATGTTCGGAGTCAGCTCGAGTTCGTCTGGCTCGAATGGGTCAATGAAGCCGTGTCCTCCGCGCTGGAGCCAAAGGCCGCTGGCACGCTCATCGCTTGAGCCGTTTTCCGGCCAACGCTGATTTGAGGTAATCACTGCGAGATGCTGATGGCCCATTGTACGCGCCGATGGAAAATTATTTCTTAGTCTCTCTTAGTGAAGGGGACCACCATGAAACACCGCTTCTCCCGCACGAGAGCGCCATCTACGCAAGACATTGCTCGGCCCGAGGACAGCGCGGGCAGCCAGGCGCATGGCACCGTCGAGCGACGAATTGTCACTATTCCGCCGATTGGTCTTACTGGGACCTTGTCCATTCCACAGGCTGCCACAGCCCTTGTCGTCTTCGCACATGGGAGCGGCTCCAGCCGATTCAGCCGCCGCAATGTGGCCGTCGCCGAGGCTCTGAATGCGCAAGGCATTGCGACGCTCTTGTTCGATCTTCTCACTTCGGAGGAGGAGGGCGATCGGGCCAATGTGTTCGATATCCCCCTCTTGGCTGAACGCGTTGTCGATGCTGTCGATTGGGTGAGCAGCCAGCCGCTGACTCTCCGGATCGGCCTGTTCGGCGCCAGCACAGGGGCGGCGGCAGCGCTTGTTGCTGCGGCCCAACTTGGCGAGCGCGTCGGCGCAGTCGTCTCACGCGGCGGTCGTCCCGACCTTGCTGGCGCGGTGCTGGATTACATTCAAACGCCGGCACTTCTCATCGTCGGCGGAGATGATATCCCCGTCATCGAACTCAACGAACAGGCGTTCGCCCGTTTGCGCGGACCCAAATCTCTGGAAATCGTTCCTGGCGCCAGCCACCTTTTTCCCGAGCCAGGCGCGCTCGAAGCTGTGATCCACCATGCGACGGAGTGGTTCAAACGCTATCTCAGCCCATCGGAGCCCTCGAAATCTTCATGTTAAATCCATCACGAGCCAGGGTAGAGTCTTTTCAAGTAGTAGATCAGTTCGGATGTCGCGAGCGGGATGGTTGAGGTTTTGTTGAGGGAAGCAGCTTTCTCCTTGCAGCAGGCGGAGATTGCCGCCAAGCTCGAAATGAGACGAAATCGTCTGCCGTTTCAGCGTGGCTCCTCCTCCTGACTGGTTTGGACAATATCGACGATCGCCGCCGCAACGGCACTCAGGCGATGGCCTCTCTTGCCGAGGAGGTCCCCGTCTCCGCTCACCCAGAGTGCCGCCTCCTCCAACTCCTGCAATGTCGGTCTTAGTGCCAGGATCTCGGTGATTTTGGTGCTTTCGATTTCGCCAAGGATCCGGCGCAGTTCATCACAACTGACTATCTCGGGCGGCGCGGCTGTGGTTCGCTCTTTGGACATCCCACCTCCAAATGCTCAGTTCCTTGGGGATCTGGCTGATTGCATTGATGTGGCTCAGGGCGTCCGTGCCGCAAGAGGCGTAACCGCCTCAAGCGCGAAAATCGGAGGAACCCCGCGGAGACAGCTGCAAACGACGACGAAAGTGGACCTTTTTCATTGCGCTAGATCAATGTCAAGGTCCTCCAAATGGGGACACACCTCTCCACAAGATGCGCGATTTGATGTGCATCCGCCGGACAGTCCGGTTTTTCGGTCCCTGCGGTGCTTGTGAGAGGGCGCCATTCTTAACGTTAGCAGTAAGCGGCCGTAAAGCCGTAACAGTTGCGGACGCCAATAGCTCCGGTCCACCTCTTCGGGCGAACCTCCAAAATAAATTTCACGCAGCCGAAGCAGGGCTGAGCGGGCGGTTTCAAGTTCGGTGCATGTCCCCTCGTCCGATCGCGACCTCAAACGGCAGCAAGCCTTGCGAAGGTTTAAGAACGAATTGTGCCCACCACGGGTACCGGAGGTTGATTTATGCGGCTTAGATCGATCGGCTTTTGTAATAGCGGACCGCTGCCACGGCGCTTTACATGCGACGGCGACAATCTCTCTCCACCGCTGCACTGGATCGATGCACCAGCAGAAACCGCCAGTTTTGCCATTTTTTGTGATGACCCGGATGCGCAAGCAGGGACGTGGCATCAGTGGGCCATCTACAACATTCCCGCTGATTGGGCTTCGCTGACGGAGGACATTGGCCGGCCCGGCAGCGAAAAGAATCTGAAGCAGGCCATCAATGATTTCGGCCGCCCGGGATATGACGGCCCGTGCCCGCCGCACCGCCATGGTCCGCATCGCTACCACTTCCGCTTGCTTGCACTCTCGATTGACCGGTTGCAGCTTCGGAAGGATGCGTCGTGCCGAGAAGCCGAGCGGGAGGCTCGCAAGCATCTAATTTCGGAAGCCATCCTCGTCGGCTTGTATGAGCGATGACGCGAGCCGTCACACTCCGGAATGGCACATCATGCCGCCAGGACACCGCTTAGAGCCGCCCCATCTCAAACTCCTCACATGAATGACCGAGCATGGAGAGACCCTCCTCCAAAAAGTCGCCGAGGAGCGGAATGCCAAGAAGATATTCGGCAGTGCGTTCATTGTGTGCCTTGGCGGCCTCAGCACGGACCGCTGGCCAATCACCCACGTTATAGTCGTCTCGGCCCAGCCACGCGAGGGCGACAAGGTCAATCTGCTCATCCTCCGAGGAGGAATTTATAAGCGACGTCAGCTCCTCAACGACAGGGTCGTCTGCATGATCCTCGAGGATTGCAGCATCCTTGTCATCAGATGGGTTTGATCCGGGATCGTCTTCAGTTACTTCATCTTTGGCATCGAACTCCCTCGCCTTGATGATGATGAAGCATACTTTCTCGGGAGAGATTGTAAGCTCCGGTTCAATTTCAGCTGGCGTAACTTGCTTTGGTCCTTTCGGCATATTTGTCACCTCGGTCATGCATCGAACATCGATTCTGCACTTTGCAGAAATCGCGGCCCATTAATGATATCATACCTCGATTAGCAAGAAATTCATCCCGCAAGTCTTTGAGATGGATCAAGATCAATGCCGATGTGCTGAAGTGAAGGCCGCCCGCGCCTGCCAACAGCTTCGACAATCAGGCCCAAGAAATTGGCAAAGGAGCAGCGGCGCGAGTTGGGGCATCGTCATTTAGACCAATTGCTCATTAAAATTTGAGAAAAGTCAAATGCGCAAGCGAAGGATACTGTATCCAACAGGACATTCCGGCGGTGAGGATGGGTCAGTTGTTTCCCTACGCCGTAAAGCCTTCGGCTTGATGCTTTGGAAAGGATCGAGGGAGGTTGCAATGAGTTTCAGGAACCGTGTTGATGCAGGGCGGCAATTGGCCCTACGACTCAAAGGGTACAAGGATCAGCAGCCCGTGGTCCTTGCTTTGCCGCGCGGCGGCGTTTCGGTTGCTGCCGAAGTCGCGGCGGTGCTCGAGGCGCCCCTTGACCTCATCATCGTGCGTAAGATCGGGGTCCCTTCACAGCCGGAACTGGCAATGGGCGCCGTCGTTGATGGCGGCTCTCCCATCATCATTCGCAACGCAGACGTTATTTACTCCGCCGGCATCGATGAGGCTGAATTCCAAGCCGTGTGTAAAAGCGAGCTTGCCGAAATCGAGCGGCGCCGGCAGCGCTATCTTGGCGGACGGGAAAGAGCCGATGTGAAGGACCGTCTCGCCATCGTCGTTGACGATGGCATAGCGACTGGCGCGACGACACGTGCCGCCTTGCGTGCCATGCGGATGCGAGAACCCAGGAAAATCGTCCTTGCGGTCCCGGTCGCTCCCACGGATACGCTTGCCGCGATCCAGGAAGAAGCCGACGAAATTGTCTGCCTTGAAGATCACGAGATCTTCGGCGCGATCGGCTATTTTTATGACGATTTCCGCCAGGTCACCGACCAGGAAGTGATCGATATACTGGCGCGCTTTACAGTGCACAGAGCAGCGAAGGCGTAGCATCAGGGACGCCTATGGAATTATCGAGAAGATTGAGCGCCCCAGGGCGTCGCCTCCCTTATTCCTCGAAGAGCGGAGGTGGCGGCCTGTCCTTCTCTTCTGTGCTCTCGATAGGTTCGTTTTCCTCTGCCGGAACTTCCGCCTCGATCTCTACCGGCTCTGAGTCGATCTCTTTTGCGGGCTCGTCCACACTCTCATCATAGGAGTAATGCTTGTCCTTTTTGGGCCCACCTCGACCATTTATAACTTGGATCATAGGACTTCCTCATTGAATGAGAACTTCACCCACAATGCAGCCCAGCCTGCTGAAATGAGCGTATGAAGATCTAGTGCCTTTCAACAGAACGTTTGAGATAGGATGGGATCAGCCGCCCATCAGATGTCAGCCGGATGCGCACATCGAATTGCCCGCTTTCACGATCGAGTGTCTGTTGCAGCCAAATGACATCCGCATTGGATGCGGAAATAAGTTGAAAGCGTCGAATCTGCAGGGGCACCAATTCGAGATCTGCGAGATCCCCTGTGAGGCAATCGAAGCTGGCGAAATACATCAAAGAGAGATCGCCTCGGAATTCCTCGTAACCGCGAATGCCTTCGTAATCGTTCAGAAAGTCGCCGCATCCATAGAGAATGACCCGGTTCTTATATATCTCGATGGCTTTCGCATGATGGGAGGAATGGCCGTGCACGACGGAGACATTTGCTCGATCGATTAGCGCATGTGCGAATCTACGTTGCTCTTCCGCAATCTCATATCCCCAGTTTGGACCCCAATGGATGGACGCGATGACCAAGTCACGTGGCTGCCGTATACGGGCAACTTGATCGGCGATCGATATGATCGTTTTGCTAGCAAAATCCGGCAACAGATTAACGCCAGCGATTTCAGGTGTTGCCGCCCAATCGCGCGGTACTCCACTTGTTATCATAGCGAAGGAATAGACAATTACGCGTCCCTTGCCTTCGATCTGCAGGACTGCCGGCGCGCTTGCTTGGGCCAGATCCCGCCCAGCGCCGGCAGTCTTGATTCCCAATCGTTTGAGCGTGGCCAGGGTCTCCAACAGACCCAACCGTTCCCAATCTAGAACATGGTTGTTGCCAAGAACGCAACAATCTATGTCTGCAGCCAGCAAACATTCGGCATTTTCAGGACTCATTCTATAATTGATGCCCTTTGGGATGCAGCCCTCGTTGCGCGTGATGCTGGTTTCGAGATTGATTATGCGGGCATCAGGCCGAACGCGCCTCAGCTCGTCGAGAGCCGCGCCCCAAATGTACGACGGCTCCACATGGGTCGGAATCGGTCCATTCATCCGTTCGGCCAGGCGAACATAATCGCTGGCCGATTGCACCCATTCCTCGTAGAGACGCGGTCCGCATGGATGCGGCATGATCTGATCAATACCGCGGCCGATCATCACATCTCCACAAAGAAAAAGTCGGACGATCTGATGAGTATCGGAGCTGGATTGAATGGCGGTGCTCATCTTAGCCAACCCTCCGTTGCTTTAGCTAGGCCGCAAGGCCATCCGGCGGCGTGCAAGCTCTGCACAAAAAAGCGTGAACACGCCGTGATATAGATCGTTTCTAACCGCAGCCGATCGTCCAGCGTCTGAATTGCGGCGATGAGAACTCACCAGCTAAATCGTTGCTTTGGTCGCCCATTTCCCCCTGTGACTTGCGTGGACTACGCCCTCCAATTCTCGTAGAGTTCTGCCCGCTAACCTGGCCTTTCGTCCGCCGCCGGGCTGACATCCGTCCACCGAAGACAGGTCCTTGGGACCAATATCGCCGAAACCCGCATGAAATATCCCTCTGCTGCTGCGCCACCAGTCCTGTATCCAAACGACATCAGGGAGAAGCTCGAGAGGCGCCTCGGCCGTCTGCACGCTCGTCAGCGCCTCGGAATCGAAATGGATCACGAATTGCAAGTCTTCGGGCAAGGCTTGAACTTCTTCCACATCGAAAATCTGCTTTTTTCGGGGATCCTCATCGAAGGAGTCTTGCGCTTATCTGGCCTTTATAGACGAGGGCAGAAAAACACGGCGAAGTTTAAGCTTAGGGAAAACGAGATCGTCTCGGACCGTATTCCACAAGAGTTCGACGGCTTCAGGATCTTGCATCTAAGCGACCTGCATTCAGATATGAACGAACCGGCGATGAACCACCTCCTCGACCTTTTACCGGGCCTTGAATATGAGCTCTGCGTCCTAACCGGCGACTATCGGGGAAAGACGTTTGGACCCTTCAATCTCTCTCTTGCCGGAATGGAACAGCTGCGCGCCATGTTGAAGGGCGACGTGTATGGTGTCTTAGGCAACCACGATACCATCCGGATGGTCCCTGGCCTTGAGGGAATGGGCATACGGATGCTGCTCAATGAGTGCATCGCCATCGAGCGCGGCGGCCAACGGATCCACCTCGCGGGGATCGACGATGCCCATTTTTACAGGGTGGACAACATCGAGAAAGCCGCGGACGCAATTCCCCATGAAGACTTCTCAATTCTTCTCTCCCACACGCCAGAGATTTATCGGCAGGCGGCGCATTCAGGGTTCGACCTGCTGTTGAGCGGCCATACGCACGGGGGGCAAATCTGTCTGCCGGGCGGCATCCCCATCACCCTCGATGCCGCTCTTCCGCGAGCCTTCGGATCGGGTCCCTGGAAATACAAGGGCATGGCTGGATACACATCGGTCGGCGCTGGTTCGTCTGTCGTGCCTGTCCGCTTTAATTGTCCACCGGAACTCACGCTTCACCGCCTGCGTTCCTCGGGTAGCCGGAAATCAGTAAGGCCGATCCCGGATTTTCAACCTGTAGAGCGCGGGTGAGGCGACAAGTTCGCCAATGACGAAAAGTCCCGTCACCAGAATGATGTCCATGACGGTAATCGGCAAAACCCATCGGCAAGCGATCGCCGGGAAGAGGGACTCGAGAATCTGATCGAGGCCCAGCGCCATACTGCCGGGAGGAAGTTTCAACCGACGTTTGGTGAAACTTGACGAAAGATCGCCGAGCATCGCCGCTGCCGACACGATAAGGCCGACGGTCCAATCCAATCTGATCAAAGGCGCGCCCAAAGCTGTCACGGCGATCGAGAGCGCGACGCCACGAATGGTTTTGGAGCGGCCAAATAAGGGCTGCCCATCCGGCAGAAAAAACCCGCCATCCAGGGAATACGCGAGAGCACTTCCAAGGATCCGATTGGCAATGACCGGGGTCCCATTGGCGAGGGCCAAAAGCAGAAGAAGCTGTGCAACAAGGAGGAGGTGGATGTGGACGTACGTCATTCTAACCTTGCCGCCTCCGGCTCACTTTAGTCGGCCCTTCCCAAGGCTTAAGGATACAGCCGCAATCTTTGCGTTTTCGTGCGCCTTTGAAAAGAAAGAAATTGAGCCAGCAACACTGGAGTTTGCTCCGAACGTTCTGCTAGCCTCGGCTGATCAATCCACATTTGCCCCCCCACCGAAACTCGGCCTCTTGACTCAGGTCAAGGCGTGATCAACCGCGTCGGCTTACTCAGATGGCCGGGCGATAAGCCTGGTCATCAAATCCATGCCCCACACCGAACGCCGCGAGCGCGAGGTGGAGGTTCGATCAGGCTGCCATATATCCATATTTCGCCGTTTCACAGGAGGACAATCATGGCCGAAGCACAGAAACTCGAAGTCAAGACCGAGAAGAAGGCAACAACCATGCCTGCGCCAGTTGGGCAAACGGCGCCGTTCGAGGCTCTTCGCCGTGAAATCGATCGGCTTTTCGACAACTTCCATGAAGGTGCATGGCGGCTTCCGTTCGGCCGTCCGGTGTTTGATTTGGAGCTCTTATGGCCACGCGGCACGGGCTGGGCCATCGCGCCGGCCGTCGATGTCACGGAAAAAGAGAAAGAATATGAGATTACTGCCGAGCTTCCGGGAATGGACGAGAAGGACATCGAAATCAAGCTCTCAAACGGCACGCTAACGATAAAGGGGGAGAAGAAGGAAGAGAAAGAGGAGCGTGAGAAGGATTACTATCTGTCCGAGCGACGCTACGGCTCTTTTTTGCGCTCCTTCCGAGTACCTGAAGGTGTCGACGCGGCAAAGATCGAGGCAACCTTCGCCAAAGGCGTGTTGACCTTGAAACTTCCGAAGACGGCAGAAGCACAAAAAGCCGAGAAGACGATCGCCATCAAGGCTGCCTAGCCAACGCCGTCGTGAAAAAAGCCGATTACCTCTCCAATAGGCGCATTGAGGATAAATAACTGAGAGTTGAGGACGGGGAGGCCATCGTCGGCCCCGTCCTGCACCATGCAAGGACAGAAGGCGGCACATGCTGTTGAACTGCGGCTGCCACCGAATTAAGCCTTTCAGAAGCTCGTAAAATGGGGAAACCCAATGGTATCTTCTTCCCCAAACGTCCGCTGGTTCGAAACCATTCGAATGGAGGATGTTCCCCTCGTCGGGGGCAAGAATGCTTCGCTCGGCGAGCTTTATAGCGAGCTCGGCGCGGCAGGCGTCAAGGTTCCCAACGGTTTTGCTCTCACAGTCACAGCCTATGCCGATTCGCTTTCTTCAGCAAAGGCATGGGCTCCTCTCCACGAGCTCCTTGACAGCCTCGACACAGCTGACGTCAGCCAGCTCGCTGCACGAGCCGCGAAGGCCCGCCAAATCGTCTATGATGCGACCGGCCGGAACGCTAAGCTGCGGGCGGACATTGAGACCGCCTATCGCCAGCTCGAGAGGCAATACGGCACCGGCGTCGCGGTGGCCGTGCGCAGCTCTGCAACGGCCGAGGATCTGCCGACGGCAAGCTTTGCCGGCCAGCATGAAAGCTACCTCAATATTCGCGGGATCGATGATCTCGTCGAGGCTTGCCGTCTCTGCTTTGCCTCGCTCTTCACGGACCGCGCCATTGTCTATCGCGTGAACAA
>Ga0335081_10002914_pt1 | contig 26922 bp, 23 predicted proteins | sample Lox_Sample_35_FD_206713 | JGI IMG/M metagenome (GOLD analysis project Ga0335081, IMG submission 206713) | Soil microbial communities from Loxahatchee National Wildlife Refuge, Florida, United States - Lox_Sample_3.5 | ecosystem: Environmental > Terrestrial > Soil > Wetlands | place: USA...
CCGCAGAGACGCGGAGGCGCAGAGAAAAGCAAGACATCATGACTTTTTCGCCACAGCTCGAAGCCAGATTTGACAAGCTTCTCAAGAGCTATCCGCCGGGACGGCAGCGGTCGGCGATGGTGCCGATGCTGCTGTATGCGCAGGACGAGATCGGGTCGGTAACGCGGGAACTCATTGAGGAGGTCGCGCATCGGACTAGTACGACGCCGCTGCAGGTCGAGGAGGTGCTCTCATACTACTCGATGCTGCATCGCCAGCCGCTGGGCAAGGCGCATGTGCAGATCTGCACCAACATCAGTTGCCTCTTGAACGGCGGAGAAGAACTGTGGCGGCAGGCATGCCAGACGTTGGGCATCGGGCACAAGGAAGTAACGCCCGATGGGCAGATATCGCTAGAAGAAGTCGAATGCATTGGCGCTTGCTCGTGGGCGCCGGCGCTGCAGGTGAACTACGACTTCTATCATTTCGTGACGCCCGAGAAACTGGACCAGCTTCTTGCCAGCCTGAGGAGACTGACCTAACCGATGCTCTACAACGAACCGAGCCCGCTCGAAGTCAAAGTACTCAGTCGCCGTTTCGGACTGCCGAACTCAGCTTCGATTGACACGTATCTCGCAACTGACGGATACGTGGCCTTCAAGAAAGCACTCGGGATGAAGCCCGAGAACATCATCGAAGAAATGAAGGCCTCGAACATCCGGGGACGAGGCGGCGCAGGTTTTCCCGCGGGCATGAAGTGGAGCTTTGTGCCACGCAATTCGCCCAAACCGAAGTACATCGTGGTGAACGCCGACGAAAGCGAGCCTGGCACGTGTAAGGATCGGCTGCTGATGGAGTATGACCCGCATCAGTTGATCGAGGGCATGCTGATCGCGGGCCTGTCCGTGGACGCGCACGCGGGCTACATCTATGTGCGCGGCGAGTATCGCTACCTGATCGAGATCCTGGATCGAGCCCTCGCGGAAGCATACGACCGGGGGTATCTGGGCAAGAATCTGCAAGGAACGAACTTTTCCTTCGACGCCTACACGCACACGGGCGCGGGCGCCTACGAGTGCGGCGAGGAATCGGCGTTGCTGGAGTCGCTCGAAGGCAAGCGCGGGATTCCGCGGATTCGTCCGCCGTTTCCCGCAGTGGTGGGTGCGTTCCAGTGCCCCACGATCTTGAATAACGTAGAGACGATTTCCGCCGTACCTGCGATCATTCGCGACGGGGGCGCTGCCTTCGCGGCGCTCGGAGTGCCCAAATCCGGCGGGACGAAATTGACCTGCCTTACGGGTCACATCAACAAACCCGGAGTTTACGAACTGCCGGTTGGGTTTCCTGTGGACAAAATGATCAACGAAGTGGGCGGCGGCATCCGCGGCGGCAAGAGGCTGAAGGCATTTATTCCCGGCGGCTCGTCGTGTCCGGTGCTCACGGCGGCGGAGTGCGAGGGTCTGACCATGGACCATGACGCCATGGCGAAAAAGAAAACGATGCTCGGCTCGGGCGGCGTGGTCATCATGGATGAAGACACCTGCATGGTGAAGGTGGCGCTGCGCATCATGCGTTTCTATGCGCATGAAAGCTGCGGCTGGTGCATCCCGTGCCGCGAGGGTACGACGTGGCTGCGCAAGATCCTGGTGCGCTTTCACGATGGCCACGGCCGGCGCGACGACATCAATCTTTTGGGCGACCTTTCGAAAAACATGTTCGGCCGCACCTTTTGCCCGCTAGGTGATGCCGCGGCTATGCCGATGATGTCGATCGTTGAAAAGTTCCGCGACGATTTCGAGGCGCACCTGGATGGGAAGCCGTGCCCATATCAGCATGCGTCACAACTGGTGAATGCGTAAATGGCGGACCTGGTCAAGCTGACCATCAACGATAGGGAAATCGAGGCGCCGGCGGGGACGCTGGTGATCGAGGCGGCCAAGCAGAACGGCATCGAGATTCCGTCGTTCTGCTATTACGAAGGCCTGGCATTACAGGCGGCCTGCCGCATGTGCCTGGTGGAGATCGAAAAAGCCCCCAAGCTGATGGTCGCGTGCACGACGCCGGTGGCTCCGGGGATGGTGGTGCGCACCGAGAGCGAACAGGTGCGGCAGGCGCGGAAATACACGCTTGAATTTCTTCTGAGCAATCACCCACTCGATTGCCCGGTCTGCGACAAGGGCGGCGAGTGCGAACTGCAGGACATGGCCTTCCGCTATGGTGTGGGGGAGAGCCGCTTCACCGAACAGAAGATTCACGTCGACGAGAAGCAGTGGTCGCCCGTGGTGTTCTACGATATGCCGCGCTGTATTCTGTGCTTCCGCTGCGTGCGCATTTGCACCGAAGGGATGGGCGTGGGCGCACTGGGCGTGATTAACCGCGGAGCGGTCTCGGAGATCGCGCCGAACCAGGGTGATCATTTGGAGTGCGACGAATGCGGTATGTGCATCGACATCTGCCCTGTGGGTGCGCTGACCAGCGGTACTTATCGCTACAAGACCCGGCCGTGGGAAATGGAGCACGTGGGTACCATTTGCACCCATTGCTCGAACGGCTGCAAAACCACGCTGGGCGTGCGCAACGACAAGATTATTCGCGGCAACAATCGGGACCGGTCGGGGATCAATGGCGAATTTCTGTGCATCAAGGGCCGGTACGGGTTCGATTTTCAGGATCATCCGGAGCGGCTGCAAGCTCCGCTGGTGCGCGTGAACGGCGCGCTCGAAGAGGTTTCGTGGTCGCAGGCGTTGGCCACCGTCGCGAAGAAGTTTCAGGAAGTGAAGGATCGCGGCGGCAGCTTCGGCGTGATCGGCTCGAATCGGACGACGAACGAAGAGAACTACTACTTGCAAAAACTCGCCCGGCAGGTGCTGGGCACGAACAATATTGACCATCACCGTACGGGCGACGTGGTGACGCTGCTGGATGCGGTGAGCGGGTCGGTTGAGGCGCTTGCTACAACCCGCGATCTTTACGAGAAGAAAGCGGTGCTGATCGTGGGCGCCGATCTGGCGCTCGAACAGCCGTTCCTCTCGTTCCAGATTCGCGCGAACTACAGGCATCACCAGGCGCACGTATACGTGGTGACGGCGAAACCCGTTCGCGAGGACAGTTATGCCGCGGCGGCATTGCGCGCCGAACCGGGTGCGGAACTGGCAGCGATTGAGTCCCTGCGCGACAAGCTAAAGGCCGAGCCGGAGCTGGTGATCGTGTACGGCGATGTCATCAAAGGTGACGCGGTGCGGCGTGTGGTGGAATTTGGCGCGAGCTTGGGCATTCCAGTGCGCTATGTGCCGCTGGTGGACTACTCGAACTCGCGGGGCGCGGTGGACATGGGACTCATGCCGGAACTGCTTCCCGGTTTTGCGCCATCCGGCCAGCCGGGAATGACCGTGGTAGACATGCTGGCCGCCGAATTGGATGTTCTCTGGGTGATCGGCGCTAATCCCCTGAAGAGCGGCGCGCCTGTTGGGAACAAGGGCTTCGTCGTGGTGCAGGAGATGTTCCTGACGGAAACTGCACAGACTGCCGATGTTATCCTGCCCGCGGCTTCGGCTTACGAGAAAAGCGGAACGGTGACCAATGTGTGCGGCGAAGTGCAACGCCTGCGGAAGGCCGCACAGACCATGGGCGCCAAGCCGGATCTGGAAATCATCGGCTTGATCGCGAAGGAGATGGGAGCGGCGCCGGAGATGGGGCCCTGGCTGGCCGATCGCGTCTTTGGGGAGATTCGCCAGAACGTCCGCGGATACGGTGTACCCTTAGTGGAGATCGACGCCGGCGGTGCGGCGCAAACCACGCCGGTGAACGGAAGAATTCCTGTGGAAAGCCGGCCGGATTTGATCCGCTCGGCACACGATGATTTATTCACGTCCGGAACGCTTGGGCGTTATTCTAGGATGTTGAATTCTGTTCTCGAGAGACGGCACGGCCGCGGATGAACTTCTTCCTTCTGAGCGTGCTCAAAGCGGCGGTGGTGGCCTTTGTTCTGCTGACCACATTGGCCTATTTGCAATGGGTGGAGCGCAAGGTGATCGCGCACATCCAGGTGCGGATGGGACCTTATCGCGTGGGCCCGCACGGCCTGCTGCAGCCGCTGGCCGACGTGATCAAGCTCATCACGAAAGAAGACCTGATACCGCCTCATGTCAACAAGTTCGTGTATCTGATGGCGCCGTTCCTGGCAGTGACCATGGCGCTGATTTCCATTTCCGTGATTCCTTTCGGGTCCGAGATTCACATCTTCGGTACCGCAACCTGGATGCAACTCACGGATCTGAATATCGGGCTGCTGTTCATTCTGGCGGTCAGTTCCATGGGCGTCTACGGCATTGCGCTGGCCGGCTGGGCTTCGAACAACAAGTATTCGCTGCTCGGCGGGCTGCGCAGCTCGGCGCAAATGATCAGTTACGAGCTGCCGTTGAGCATCGCGATCGCCTCCCCTCTGTTGCTGGTCAACACTCTGAGCCTGCGGGAAATTGTGCAGGCGCAAACGGGGTCGATCCTTCACTGGAACATTCTGCGCTGGCCGGCGCCGCAGATGGTGAGCTTCCTCGTATTCTTGATCGCGGGATTTGCCGAAACCAACCGCGTGCCCTTTGATTTGCCGGAGGCCGAGAACGAATTGGTGGCTGGGTTTCACACCGAATATAGCAGCATGAAATTCGCGGCGTTCTTCATGGCGGAATATGCCAACATGGTGACCGTCTCCTGCATGACCGCGATTCTGTTCCTGGGCGGCTGGCAGCCTCTGTTTTCGCCGGCATGGGGTTCGAACTACGTTCCGACGTTGATCTTTGCGGTGGCTGGACTGATCGCGATATCGCACGGAATGAATCCGGCGCGCAAGTTCGATCGCATCACGTTGCCCATCACCGGTGTGGTTTTCCTGTTGGTTGGCGCTCTGTTTCTTTTTCCGCCGGTGCAAGCAGCTCTGATCCCGTTGTTCTGGTTCGCGGCGAAGGTGGGCGCGATTCTCTTCCTTTACATTTGGATCCGCGGGACGTTGCCGCGGTTCCGCTACGATCAGTTGATGCGTTTTGCGTGGAAGGTGCTGTTCCCGGTTGCTCTGGCGAATCTGCTGGTGACCGGACTGGTGGTGGCGCTCTCATGAGACGAGCCTTTCTATGGACGTGATTCTCTTCCTGGTATTCGCCATCATCGCGGTAGTGTGCGCGGTGAACGTGGTGGTGCAGACGCATCCCATATCGAGTGCGATCTCGCTGATCGGCGTCATGGGGTCGCTCGCGGTGCTGTACCTGCTTTTGGGCGCGGAATTCCTGGCGATGGCGCAGATCATCGTCTATGCCGGCGCGGTCATGGTGCTGTTTGTGTTCGTCATCATGCTATTGAATGCGGGATCGGAAGCGAAGCGTGGCCGCTCACTAGCCGCGCAATTGCTCGGATTTCCGCTGCTCATCGCGTTTCTCGCGCTGGCGAGCTATTTCATCCAGCGATTCTACCCGGGCAATACACCCGTGCACTTTGGAGCGTTCAAGGGCGGCACGGCACAGATCATCGGCCGGGCTTTGTTCACCCAATACTTGCTGCCGTTTGAAGTCACGTCGATCCTGATTCTGATTGCTATCGTGGGCGCGGTTGTACTTGCGCGAAAGGAGATCTAGAGATGAGCGGCCCGCCACTCAACTGGTATCTGATTCTCAGCGCGGTGCTGTTCGCGCTCGGCGTCGCCGGCTTCCTGTTTCGCAAAAGCATCATCACGATCTTCATGTCGATCGAGCTGATGCTGAACGCCGTCAACCTGAGCTTCGTGGCGTTTTCGTATCAGCTGAAGCAAGTCAACGGCCACGTGTTTGCGTTTTTTGTGATGGTGGTGGCCGCCGCCGAGGCCGCCGTGGGACTGGCGATCATCCTGACCGTTTTCAAGAACCGCGAAACGCTGAATGTGGATCAAGTGAATTCGATGAAGTACTAATTCGCCGATGCATCGACTCTGGCTCATTTCCGCGCTGCCATTCGCGGGCTTTCTCATCAACGGAATTTTTGGCCGACGCTTCTCGAAAGGCGTGGTGAACGCGATCGCCATCGGGAGCGTGTTGCTGTCGTTTGTGTGGGCGCTCAAGACCGTTCTGGGGCTGGGCGAGGACCGGATTTTCGAGCATTATTTCAACTGGATCGTAGCGGGCGGATTGCAGGTGGGTTGCGACTTTGCGGTTGATCGCCTGACCGCAGTCATGCTGCTGGTCGTGACGGGCGTCGGATCGCTGATCCACATTTATTCGATTGGGTACATGGCGCACGAAGGCGGCTATTACCGTTTCTTCGCATACATGAACCTGTTCATGTTCTTCATGCTCACGCTGGTGCTGGCCGCGAACTACCTGCTGCTGTTCGTCGGCTGGGAAGGCGTGGGCTTGTGCAGCTATCTGCTGATCGGGTTCTGGTTCCACAAAAAGAGCGCGACCGACGCCGGCAACAAGGCGTTCATCGTAAATCGCATCGGCGACTTTGGTTTTTCGCTCGCCATGCTGATGATCGTGGTTAGTTTTGGAACGCTGGATTTCGGTCGTGTGTTTCAGGCTGCTGCGACGAAACCTGAAGCCGTCCTCGCAACCATTGCGATGCTGCTGCTCGTCGGCGCGTGCGGGAAGTCGGCGCAGTTTCCGTTGTATGTCTGGCTGCCGGATGCCATGGAGGGCCCGACGCCAGTCTCCGCCCTGATCCACGCCGCGACCATGGTGACCGCGGGCGTCTACATGGTGGCGCGGTCGTTCCCGATTTATCTGCGCGCCCCCGCGGCACTTGAAATGGTGGCGTACATGGGCCTGTTCACTGCAGCTTTTGCGGCGACCATCGGCCTCGCGCAAAACGACATCAAGAAGGTATTCGCGTACTCCACGGTTTCGCAGCTTGGCTACATGTTTCTCGGCGCCGGCACGGGGGCGTTTTCCGCCGGCATCTACCACCTGATGACGCATGCGTTTTTCAAGGCGCTGCTGTTCCTCGGCGCGGGCAGCGTGATTCATGCGCTTTCCGGCGAACAGGACATGCGCAACATGGGCGGACTGCGCAAAAAGATTCCGGTGACGTTCTGGACGCTCATGATGGCCGCGATTTCGATTTCTGGCGTTCCTCCATTCGCCGGTTTCTTCAGCAAGGATGCGATCCTGGTCGCAGCCTACCAGCACGCGCCGTGGATGTACTGGGTCGGCACGATCACGGCGGGACTCACGGCGTTCTACGTGTTCCGCGCTATGTTCCTGACGTTCTTCGGCGAGTATCGCGGCCACGAGCATCCGCACGAATCGCCCAAGGTTATTACGATTCCCTTGGCTGTACTGGCGGTGCTCTCGGTCGTGGGTGGGTTCATTCGAATTCCGGTGTGGCTCGAGAAAATTTTCCCAACAGCAGAAGCTCCTGAAAACTTCTCGCTGGTTGCCATCTCGGTCGCCGCCGGATTGATTGGGATTGGCATTGCCTACATCATGTATATTGCCAAGCCTGGCTTAGCGGACTCCGTTTCCTCCAGCCTCGGCGGCCTGTATCGCCTGGTCTACAACAAGTACTTCGTCGACGAAATCTATGATGCCGCCGTAGTCAAGCCGCTGGTCTCTGGTTCCCGCGTGGTGCTGTGGCGGGGAGTCGATGCTGGTTTGATCGATGGCGCGGTGAACGGCGTGGGATCGACCTCGCAAGGGCTCGGCGGCTGGCTCAAGCTATTCCAATCAGGAAATATTCGCAGCTATGCGACCTGGGTGCTGTTTGGCTCCATCATTCTGCTGCTCACGCTGGGCCTGATCGGAGCGGTTCGATGACGTTGCTGACTGTCGTGCTCGCCCTGCCGCTGCTGGGTTTCCTGGTGGTGCTGCTCCTGCCGAGGGAGAGCGAGGAAACCATTCGCCGCGCAGCTATCTCGATCGCTCTGGTCACGTTCCTCGCTTCGATCGGTCTTGCTACCGGTCTCAGCAGCGAAGCGCACGGGCCGCAGTTCTCGACCGACGTCGTCTGGATTTCGTCCCCGGAGATTCATTACCACGTCGGAATTGACGGCCTGGGCCTCTGGCTGGTGATCCTCTCGACCTTCCTCACGCCCATCTGCATTCTCGTTTCGTGGCGATCCATCGACAAGCGCGTGAAGGAATTCTACGCCTTCATGCTGCTGCTGGAATTCGGCCTGATCGGTGTATTTGTCTCGCTCGATCTGTTTTTGTTTTACGTGTTCTGGGAAGTTTCGCTGGTCCCGATGTATTTCCTGATCGGCATTTGGGGCCACGAACGCCGGATTTACGCCGCGGTAAAGTTTTTCCTCTACACCATGGCCGGCTCCGCGCTCATGCTGGTCGGCATCATCTATATTTACAATCGCGCCGGGACATTCAACTACACCACGATCCTCGAAATGTTCACCAGCGGCAAACTCGGCTTCACGCAGTCACAGGAGATGCTGCTGTTCCTGTCCTTCTTCATCGCATTTGCCATCAAGGTGCCCTTGTTTCCGTTGCACACATGGCTGCCGGACGCGCACGTGGAGGCTCCCACCGCAGGTTCCGTGATGCTGGCCTCGGTCATGCTGAAGATGGGAACGTATGGACTGGTGCGCTACTGCCTCCCGATGTTTCCTGACGCGTCGCGGCGCTGCGCCCCGTGGATCGTCGTCCTGGCGATCATCGGCATTATCTACGGCGCGCTCGTGGCCATGGTGCAGCCCAACATGAAGAAGCTGGTGGCCTACTCATCAGTGAGCCACCTGGGGTTCGTCGTGCTCGGTATTTTCAGCTTCACGCAACTGGGGCTCGATGGCGCGGTTTATCAGATGCTGAACCATGGCATCTCAACCGGTGCGCTGTTCGTGCTCGTCGGCCTGATGTACGAACGCCGGCATTCGCTTGAAATCGCGGACTACGGCGGCGTGGCGACGGCGGCACCCTGGCTGTCGACGGTTTTCCTGATTACCACGCTCGCCAGCATTGGATTACCGATGTTGAACAATTTCGTGGGCGAGTATCTGGTGCTGCAGGGCGCCGCGCTAGCCAATTTCCGATGGGCAGTTTTCGCCGCCATTGGCGTGATCCTGTCGGCGTGTTACATGCTGTGGCTCTATCAGCGCGTGTTCTACGGCGATACGCCGGAGGCCGTGGCTGGGCACATGCACGACCTGAACTATCGCGAGTGGGCCGCCGCCATACCGCTGCTCGCCATGATGCTGTGGATGGGCGTCTACACGGCGAGTTTTCTGCCGCCCATAACCCGCACCAATTACGCAATTCTGGAGCAGTCCAAGATGAACGTTCGGTTCCGCGTGGCAGCTCCTAAGCTCGCGCCTTACCTGAGCGCGCGAGAGGTTCCGCATGCCCGCTGAGTTCCTCCCGAAAAGCGTCGAGTTGATCCGCTTTCTGCCGGAAATGATTCTTACGGCAGCAGGAACCGTGCTGATGGTGGCGGATGGCATCGCCGGCCGGCGCTGGTCGAAGGCGTATGGCAATCTTTCGCTATTGGGCCTCGCCGCGGCACTGTTGGCCGCTGTCTACGCATACGGTGATCCCGGACCGGCATTCTCGGGTATGCTGATGGCCGATGGCTTCGCCGCTTTCTTCCGCGTGCTCGTCATCAGCGTCGGCATTCTCATCGTTTTGGCATCGTACCGGTTTCTTGCCCGCGAAGAGGCGGAAACCGCCGAGTACCACGCGCTGATCCTGTTCTCCGTTGCCGGCCAATGCGTGATGGTAACGGCCAACGAGCTGATCATGATCTTCATCGGCCTGGAGATTTCTTCCATCGCGTCCTATGTCCTGGCCGGTTACCTGCGCGACGACAAGCGCAATAACGAATCAGCGCTGAAATACTTCCTGCTGGGTTCATTCGCGACCGCGTTTCTGCTCTACGGCATTGCCTGGATTTACGGCCTCACTGGATCCACTAGCCTGGTGGCTATCCGCAGCGTGCTCGCCTCGCGGGATATGGCCGTATCGCCGTTTCTGGTTGGTTTCTCGGCGGCCCTGATGTTTGTAGGCATTGGCTTCAAGGTTTCGGCCGCGCCGTTCCAGATCTGGGCGCCGGACGTTTACCAGGGCGCTCCCACACCCATCTCCGCGTTCTTGTCGGCCGGACCGAAAGCCGCGGCCTTCGCCGTCTTCCTGCGCATTTTCATGACGGCCTTCGCGCCTATCGGCTCGGGTTGGGAACCGCTCGTATGGCTCTCGGCGCTGCTTTCCATGACCATCGGAAACTTTGCGGCGCTTACGCAATCGAACATCAAGCGCCTGCTGGCCTACAGTTCGATCGCCCACGCCGGCTACGTGCTGGTGGCGCTCGCGGCACGATCGGAAACCGGAACCGCGGCCGCCATGTTCTATCTGGCCGCCTATGCACTGATGAACATCGGAGCGTTCGCGGTGGTCGCGCATCTCTCCGGCAAGGGCGATCGCTTCGTCAGTGTAGACGATTTCGCCGGCCTCGCCACGCGCCAGCCCCTCACCGCCGCGCTGCTTACGGTTTTTCTGCTTTCTCTGATCGGCGTTCCGCTCACCGGCGGCTTCTTCGGCAAGTTTTACATCTTCAAGGCCGCTCTCGAATCCAATCTGGTCTGGCTTTCCGTGCTGGGACTGCTGAACAGCGCCGTGGCGGCGTATTACTACCTCCGCATTCTCGTCGTGATGTACATGCGCGAACCGAGCGAGGCCGCCACTGCCGCCGAGCCGCTCACCACCGGCCTCACGTTCGCGCTCGTGCTGCCCGCCCTTGGCACATTCTTTCTCGGCATCTTTCCGTCAGCCGTCCTGAACTTCGCCGGCAAGTCAGCGGTGCTGCTAAGACGATGACCGACACCGAACGCGACTTCGTCCTAAGAAATCTGGAAGAGGGCCGTGACATCTTCCTCCGCTCGATTGAGGGCCTGTCCGAAGCGCAGCTCCATTTCAAGCCTCGGCCGGATCGCTGGTCGATTGCGGATTGCATAGAGCACATTACCCTGGCCGAAGACACGATGTACGCAAAGGCCGCTCAGGGAGCGCCGAATCCGAACGGCGACTCTCTCGACCCGGAAAAGTACGAGCGCTTTACGGCCGCGGTGGTAGCCCGCCGCCGCAGGGTCGAGGCGCCGGAGCCCATGCGTCCCGCCAGCCGGTTTGCGTCGGCCGATGAGGCTCGCCAACAGTTCCGCGAACACCGTGAGCGCGCCATCGCCTACGCTCGCGAATGCCCCGACGATCTGCGGCATTTGTTCGCCATGCACCCACTTCTCGGCGAAATCGACTGCTATCGCTTCCTTTTGCTACTCGCGCTGCACCCGGCCCGCCACGCCGCCCAGATCGAAGAAATCAAAAGCGATCCGGCTTTCCCGCAAGCCTGACTACGCCTTCAGCGCCAGCACCGCGTCGAGCGGCGCTCCGGTCAAGCGCCCCTGCACGTCCCGAAAACCCGCGGCATCGAGCAGAACACGATACTCGCTGAGCGTTCGTTCTCTGCCTTCCGTGCAGACCAGCATGTTCAGCGATTGCATGAGCGCCGGGACAGGCCCGCTCTTGTCCTCGGCCAGCAGCTTCTCCGCGATCAGGAGCCCGCCTCCGCGAGGAAGACGCTGGAAGATCTTCGTGAGCAGCACACTGATCTTCTCGTCAGACCAGTCGTGCAGGATACGGCTCACCGCGTAGAGATCGGCCTCGGGCAGTTCATCACGAAAGAAATCGCCCTCAATCAGTTCAATGCGAGCGCCCGCCGGCGTGAGCCGCATCTGGTCCCGCGCCACCTCGATCACACGCGGCAAATCAAAAACGGCGCCGTGGAGCTCTGGGTAGTGTTCGCAAGCGGCGATGGCCAGATGTCCTGTCGCTCCCCCGAGATCCAACAGCTTGCGAAAGCGAGACAGATCGAAGGCCGCCACCACCTTGGGCGAACTGAGCAGGCCAAAACCATGCATCCCTTTGAGAAAAGTCCGCATGGCTTCGTCGGTCTGAAAGAAATGATCGAAAATGCTGCCGTCGGCTCCAAACGCCTGTTTCCAGCGGTGGCCACCCTCGCGCACCGCGTCCTCCAAATGTGTCCACAGCCGGAAGAGCACGTTGTTCGAATACAGGATGTAGCCAGTGAGCGTGGTCTCGCTGCCCTTTCGCAAATATGCGCTGGCGACGGGCTGGTTGACATAGCGTCCATCCTGCTTGCACAAAAAGCCGAGGCCCGCACAGGCATCCAGCAGACGTCCTAGAGGTTCGGGCAACGCGCCCATCTCCGCGGCCAGCGTCGCCGCGTCGGCCGGCGCTTCTTCCAGGCGGTCGAAGACACCGAGCGCGACGGCCACGAACATAGTTTTCGAACGGCGAAAAGCTTCAATCAGGTCGATAACGGGAGCGGGGTCGGGTGCACTCATGAGCGTCTGAAATGATCGTAACCGAGCGGCGCGAGTGGCCGCCCAGCCAGCAGCACGCGACCCGGCTGCCTGCGCGTGATCAGGCCGATTCGGGTGAGCGGCAAGTTTCCGAACCATTTAGGAACCCGCGTACCAGGACGAACCGTGAAAAGTAGCTCGTAATCTTCGCCACCATGCAGTGCCTGCTCGAGCGACGCACCCGGAAACAGTGGCGGTCTCTCGATCTCAGCCGCGACTTTCGATGCGATGCAGAGCCGTCGCAGATCGAGCGAAAGGCCGTCGCTCAAGTCCATCGCCGCCGTGGCGTGCAGTTTTTCCCGCAGATAGCGCCCCAGTGCCAGTCTCGGTTCCGGACGCAGGTGCCGCTGCCAGGCCCGCCCTTTCTTCGTCACGAGGCCAAGAGCCGAACCGCCGAGCCGGCCGGAGATGTAGATCGCATCTCCGGCTCTCGCGCCATCGCGTCGTAGCGCGCGGCCCCTTGGCACCGACCCGGCGACCACGATGTCGCACACGAGGCTTTCCGTATGCGCAAGATCACCGCCCGCCAACACGGCACCCGATACCTTCGCTAGTTTCAGCAGACCGCCGTAGAACCGATCGACCCATCCGTTGCCTGCCCATTCCGGCAACCCAAGCGAGAGCAGACAGAACAGCGGATTTCCGCCCATGGCGGCAATGTCGCTGAGCCCGCGCGCGAGCGCTTTTTGTCCCACCAACGCCGGCGGGTGCGTGGCGCGCTCGAAGTGCACACCCTCGATTAGCAGATCGGTCGTGAATAGCAGATCGTGTTGGGCAGACGGCGGCCGGAAAATGGCACAGTCATCTCCGATGCCCGCCACGATCCGCGACCCTCGCGGAATAGCAATCCGCCGCCGGAGCCGTGTCAGAATGCTGTCTTCAGTCAACTCCCACAGGTTAAGATAACGCCCCCAAAGGTGTCCAACATTAAGAAAAATCGCGATTTCCGGCTTGACCCTGCTTTGGGCGATCTGAGAGAATTGAGGGGCAATATCAAATGGTTGTTCGTACAGGCAACGGGAGCGGTGGAACAAGCTACGAATATTTTCCTTTCGTAGCTTTTTTGTTGTTCAGCCCTCGCGCGCGCGTGGCGGACAATGTTCAGGAGAGTTAGTAGTGAAAGAAAAAGGCGTTGTGAAATGGTTTAATGCCGCGAAGGGCTATGGATTCATCCAGCGGTCCAGCGGTGACGACGTGTTCGTGCATTTCTCGGCCATCCAGGCCAATGGGTATCGCAGCCTGGATGAAGGCGCGGAGGTTGAGTTCGAGGTCAAGCAGGGCCCCAAGGGTCTGCAAGCCGAGAACGTGAACAGACTGTAAACCAACTACCCCGACATTTTCAACGAGGAGCCGCCTGGCAGGCGGCTTTTCTATTTTGGGGGTGGCGTCTGACGCCGGCGGTTCACTGGATGTGCTCATCTGCTCCCCACTTGCCGTGAAGGCCCGCAAGGGTGCCCACATCACTCCTCTCTTAGCGCCACTACAGGTTCCACGCGGGTGGCCCGGCGCGCGGGCAGCCAGCACGCCGCCAGCGCCACCACAATCCACACGCCTACCGCCGACGACCACGTGACCACGTCGGTCGGACTCACGCCTTGCAGCAGGGTCGTGAGCAGGCGCGACACGATCGCGGAAATCAACAGGCCGATTGCGATACCCGCCATCGTTACGCGAAGACCCTGAGTGATGACCAACCGAAGCACTTCGCGCGGACGCGCGCCTAGAGCCATGCGGATGCCGATTTCGCGCGTGCGTGCAGTCACGTGGTACATCAACACGCCGTACATTCCGACCGCCGCGAGCAGCAGCGCGAGCGCTCCGAGAATGCCGAGCACCCACAGCTCGAAGCGCGCCTGCCAAAACGACGCGTCGAGCGATTCGCTGAGACGGCGGACGCCATAGGTGCGGAAGTCCGGGTGAGCGGACACCAGCGTTTGGTGAACGCGCTCCATCAGTAGACCGGGGTCGCCCGCCGTTTCCACCACCAGGAACACGATGCCACCATCGTAGGCTTGGGAGAACGGCAAATAAACGTGCGGTAGCGTGATCTCGTTCATAGAACGAATTTTCGAATCCCGCGCCACGCCCACCACCTCGAGGGTCTCGGGGCGGTCGCAGCCGATCTCAAACGTGCGGCCGACGGCCGGCTGATTGGGCCATAGCCGGCGCGCCAGCGTCTGATTCACGATTGCAACCGGCGGGCCATCCGCTTTGTCTGTGCTCGCGAAGTCGCGCCCTTCGAGGAGGGGAATTCGCAGCGCGCCGAGAAAGCCTCGATCGATCGTCGTGCTCGTGGCCGGCGTGGGACGTTCTCCCACTTGAGCGACGCACGTGCTTGCAATACCCGCGGCGTACATCGGCAGCCGCGTGGTGAGGGACGCGCTGCGAACCCCGGGGAGCGCACGCAACCGAGCAAGCGTCTGATCGTAAAAGACGCGGCCTGATGCTGGCGTAAAACGCGGAGCCGGTACGAACGCCGGGGCGTACAGTCGATTCGCGCTGGCGAAGCCGGGGTCGATATTGTGGAATCGGACGATAAGCCGCGCGAACAGGCCCGCCGTAAGCAAGAGCACCAGTGACAGAGCGATCTGGCCCGTGAGCAGCCCGAGGCGCAGCCGTAAGCGTCCTCCGGCAATGTTCGTGCCTTTGAGAGCGGCCGCCATGTCGCCGCGGCTGGATTGCAGGGCGGGCAAGAGTCCAAACAACAACGAGGTGAGCAGAGCCACCGAGCCCGTGTAGAGAAGCACGCGAAAATCGAGCGGCAGATCGAGCCGGAACATTTCGCCGAACGGCAGCATGGGAAGCGCCGCCATTAGCAGGCGATTGGTGGCGTACCCAACGAACACACCAGCGGCGCCGCCGAGGATGCCCAGCAGCAGATTCTCGACCATCAACTGGCGCAGTACGCGTGTCCGGCCGGCGCCCAGCGCGAAACGCACCGCGATCTCACGCTGCCGCCCCATGCCGCGCGCCACCAGCAGATTCCCCACATTCATGCACGCGATGAAGAGAACCAGCGCCACGACAGTCATCAGCAGAATGACTACCGGCATCGCTTGGCGGCGGCCCACAGGATTGGGAATACCGCGCACCAGCTCAAGCAGGAGAGGCGACCCGGCACCTTTTGCCATGTCCGGATTCTCACGGTGGATCAGTGTGGCGGCAGCGTTCAGCTCGGCGGCAGCCTGCGACACTCCGACGCCGCGCTTCAGGCAGGCGAATACCATTCCCCTGCGGCCGTCGGCGTCATTGCCTGCCCAGTAGCGGAACGGAACCCAAAGTTCGATGCGCAGCGGCGCATAAATGCCGGCGAAGTCCGGCGGTGCGACCCCGACCACCGTGTACGCGTGCGATTCCGAGCGAATGGTTTTGCCGAGCACACCCGGGTCGCCGTGAAAGAGCTGCTGCCATGCGTGATAGCTAATGACCGCCGCCGGCTCATCCTCGCGCGTAAACCATCGTCCCATGACTGTGCGCGCGCCGAGCACCACGGCGTAATTGGCCGAGACCGGCTCGGCGCCAATCAGCATAGCGTTGCCTTCGAAACTGAGGTCAGACTCTTCCGGCTCCGAGATGGCCAACCCCTGGAGCGATTGGTTGCGGTCGCGGAGTGCGCGATATTCGGGGTACGAGAACAAGGGGCTGCCTCCGCGGCTGAGAACCGCCACGCGATCGGCGTTGCCCACCGGCAGGGGGCGGAGATAAATGGTGTCGAGCAGGCTGAAGATGGAGGCGTTCACACCGATGCCGAGCGCGAGGCAGAGAAGCGCCAGTAGAGTGAAGGTGGGCGACTTGCGAAGAAGGCGGACAGCGAGCGCGACATCCTGCATGCGGGTTTAGACACCGCGGGGTGAACTGTTGTTTCGACGCCGACGATCTGGATTGCGATTGCTGTGGCCGCCTGTCACCTGCCCGCACGTCGCGCGGCAAGTGTAGAGCCGATGATTGCTTTGCGCTGGGAGTAGCCTACGGCTCTAGGTAAATGCGCACGCGGTTACTTTCCTGACCGCCGGCAGTGATATAGAGTTCGGCTGGACCTGCATTCACCAAGGTCGGTAGCTGTAGCTCGATGATGTACAGACCGATATAACCGGGCGCCAGACTAGCTCGCGTCACCTCGACGGGCGCGCGATCAACGTACGCCTTGACCGGCGCGACCACCGTCGGAGGATTCTCCAGGGGAGCAGCCAGCCCCGTAGGCCAGTCCGGCCGCACGCGGCCAAGGCCCGTGGCCAGTACCTGAATGCGCGCATTCGAGTGCGCCGAATTGGCTGCGTCCAGCATCATTCCGGTGTCGGCATCAAGCAGCATGGGGGCGCCGTCACGGTCTACAAAGATCGCGGGCGAGGCCGGCTGCACCGCCAGTCCGACCGATACTCTGCCGGACGCCGCGTCAAGAGCTAAGGGCACGGAAGGTCCGCTCACGGAGAACGGTACCTGGATCTGCGTTCCCGATGCTGACGATGCCAGGATCGGAAATTCCAGATCGCCCGAGCGCGCCTTGAAGATAGGACTGCCCAGCACACTGACGAGCGATCCGGGTGCGGCCGCCCGAGTGCTGAAATCGGCCGCGTTGACTATGCGCAGAGCGCCTCCGCGATGCGGTGCAGCAGACGCGTAGACCCCATAACCTTCGAGCGCGATGTAAAGCTGGCTGCCGGTAGGATCGAGTGTCACCGCGGTGGCGCGCGCCGCCGGAAGATTGCCGCTGATCAGCGACCACTGTCCCGCCTGACTGGCGCCTTCCAGATCCTGATGCGCCCAGTAGACGCCGCGATCGGTCGCCACATAGACCGCTCCGTCGGCGCGGTCGCCCGCGACGCCACGCGCCGGCACATCGGGCAGGTTGGCGCTTAAGTCGTCCCAAAAGACGCCCGCGTTGATGGTCCGCAAAACATGCCCGCCAGAGCCCCCTGCGGCAGCGAGCGCTACGCGCGGCGCCTGCGCATCGACGAAAAAGCTCTCAATTGGTCCGGATGACGCTGCTCGCGAAAGATTCCACGTGCGCCCATGATCGAGCGAAACCCAAATTCGGCCATCCGCGGATCCCGCATAGGCCACGTCGCCCTCTGCGGCGGTTGCTGTAATCTCAGCGCCGAGTTGCGCGGAATATGCCCGCCGCGCCTGCAAATCCTGATCGATCCGAGAGTCTGACACGACCTGCCATGGCGAAGCCGCCGCCCGACTTCCGGGCACCAGTTCCGCCGCGCCAATGCCGTCAATGGCGACTTCGACTCCACGACCGTTTGCGGGGGTTGCCAGAATGCGGCGTATGCTCAGGTTCGGCAGGAAGCGATTGAGGCCGGCCCACGACAGGCCTCCATCCACCGACCTCCACACGCCGAATTCATTCGCCACGACGAGTTGATTCGTGTCCTGCGGCGAAACCGCCAGATCGCGCTGCCGGGGACCGATGACCGACTGGCCTCGATATGCGGTGAGGTTGGTCCAACTGCGGCCGCCGTCTTCGGAAACGTACAAGTGAGTGCCCAGAGCATACAGGCGACCTGGGTCAGCCGAGGTGCCTCGCAACACAGCGTTCGGAGCGGGTAATCGTTCGGCGGTAACCACGACGGACGAATCGGTGCTGGCCGCAGGCGCGGCCGCGGGAGTCCAGCTCTCAAAATCGGCCGTCTCAAACACCCTACCCGAACGCGTGCGCGCGTAAAGCATGCGGCCTTCTGGGCCAAACCAGACTTCGTCCACCGGACCCGTTGCCGGCGCGGCGAGCATGAGGTCTACCGACATCCCGCCAATTTTTCGCCAGTCTGGCCGCGCCGCTTCCGCGGGCACTTGGCCCAGCGCCGGCACCAACGCCAAGGTGCTCACAGCCAGCAGCAGCCTGACCGACCTAATTGTATCGATCCGACACATTGGCGTGTCCCATTTTACCGCAGAACGGAGGCCCCCAACGTGAAAGTGCTGTATTTACAATAGTTATCGCAAGAATATTCACGCGGCAGTATAGTTGCTAAGCAGGTTTGGTGATAGACTGGGTGGCGAAAGTGTCTCGGAACCGCCAAAACGCACCCGGCGTGCCGGGTTTGGGGAGCAAAGCGTCCGTAGCCGTTCTACTGCTCGCGGTGCTTGCCCCTTTCGCGTTCGCTCAGGATGGCGCCGCGAAAGTCGAGACGATGAACGGGCAGGTTTCGGTCCTGCGGGACAGTTCGCCTTGGGCCTTGCACATAGGCGATGTGGTACAGCCGCGGCAGTTGATCATTACCGGTCCAGACGGCTACGCATTACTGCGGGTTTCAGACGGCAGCACCTTCGAGGTGTTCCCTAATGCCAAGGTGGTGTTCCGTAACAGCCCCGGCAACTGGTCAGATTTGCTCGACGTGTTTCTGGGGCGCGTCAAGGTCCACATCCAGAAGATCGGTGGCCAGCCCAATTACAATAAAGTTCGAACGGCAACTGCGGTAGTTTCCGTGCGCGGCACGATTTTCGACGTGGTTGTTGAAGATGAGGATGCGACCACGCTGGTTTCGGTCGAAGAAGGCCAAGTCGGGGTGCGGCACGCAATATTGCCGCCATTCCAGGACAGGCTGATCAATGCCGGCGAGTCTATTCGCGTCTTCAAGAATCAGCCGCTGAGCGCCAATACGATCGATAAGACCGGCCTCGCGCATGGCGTGTTACGCGCCGCCGCTGATGCCATGTATCAGATCATGTACCGGACGCACGGCGTAGGTGGCGTGCCAACCGGTGGCGGGGCACCTGGCGGTGGCACCGGCACCGGCGGCGGGACGGGCGGTGGCACCGGCACGGGTGAAAAAGGACCGAGCGGCAACGGGAACGGCGGCGCACCCCCGCCTCCTCCGCCACCACCCGGTCACTGATCGGTTACTGGTTCAGCGCTTTCTCAACAGCTCCCGTCAATCCTGGATCGTCCGGCTTGATCTTGGACTCAAAGCGCGCGATCACCCTGCCATTTCGGTCAACCAGGAACTTGGTAAAATTCCAGCCGATTTCGCCTTTGGTTGAGGGATTGGCCTCTTCCGTCAGGTAGTGATACAGAGCCGTCTTGTCATCGCCCTTGACCGAGACTTTGGCGTACATCGGGAAGCTCACGTGGTATGTGCGAGTGCAGAAGCTCTTGATCTCTTCATTGGTTCCGGGTTCCTGCGCGCCGAAATTGTTGGCGGGGAAACCGATGACCACCAGTCCCTGGTCCTTGTACTTCTCGTACAGCGATTCCAGGCCGGCATACTGCGGAGTATAGCCGCACTTGCTGGCGACGTTGACCAGCAGCAGCACTTTGCCCTTGTATTGACTCAACGGCGCATCTGCGCCGTCGATGGATGGAAGCGTAAAGTCGTAGACGCTGGACGCACCAAAGAGCGCCGCTCCGTATAGAAGCCAAGCGATTCCGAAGCCGAGAAATGTGAATTTTTGCATAGGAACATGATGACTGCCGCGCACGGCGGGATCAAGCGGTTGGACCGAGCATTTTACAAGTGCGTACGGCCGTTTCGCGCGCCTGCTACCGCAGATAGAGTCTCACCACGTCGATCAGCTCCTGGGCCGCCCGGGCCTGCTCTGACGTGGGGCGCTTGTCCGGATCCACTACGTGAAATCGGATGTGCCCCTCGATGACCTCGGCCATCAGCGAGTCCATCGCACCCCGTGCCGCCGCGATGGTGTGGAGCGTGTCCGCGCACTCTGCTCCTTCCTCCAGGGATCTTTCGATCGCCTCGACCTGACCGCGAATTCTCCGGATACGGTGCAGCAGCTTCTTCTTGTCTCGGATGACGTGCGCCATACGGCTTATAGCCTATCAGTATCAGGCCGCGACAGGCAGGAAGCATGGATAGAGAGCCACGCGTGTTGCGTGATTCTCCACGCCAAAGGCTTTAACGGGCTCGACCGAGTGGAGCACAACTCAAAGCCGTCGGGCGCAACGACGAATCTCTCGAACAGATCTCACACGGGTATCGCTCGAGGCAAGGGTCACGGCGATTTCCTGGGAATTGGTGGCCGCAGTCGATACCGAGGATGCGTCCGTTGGCAGCGAAGAGCTGGTTCGCGCGAAGATAGCATAGAACGCGACCACGACCTGAAAAGAGTATGCATGAACCGGAAAATCGCGGCTTTGACCCTGTTGCTTCTCGGCGCCCGCGCTCTCACGGCGCAGGAGCCCGACTCAAACAACAACAGCGGGCCGGCTGAGCCGTCGATTTGGAATCTTTACTTTCAGGCCACTTCTATCGGCCAGGAGCATGGGACTTTTCACTCTCCGTACACCGGCCCGCTGAGCCTACAGGACTATCCGGAGCACGTCGTCTCCCTGACGACGACGCTGTTCTTTGGGCTTCGTCTCGGCGGCAACACGCAGTTGTATTTCGACCCCGAAATCGCGGGCGGGCGAGGTTTCAGCGGAGTCGACGGCATCGCCAATGCACCGAACGGGGAACTGCCGCGAGTTGCGAGCGCGACGCCGAAGCCATATGTCGCACGCCTCTACATTACTCACGACTTCGGCTTCGGTTCGGAGAAGGAACACATCGAGGACGACCCGAATCAACTTGGTGGCGAACGGCCCATGACGCGCTACACCATCGTCGTCGGCCGGTTCTCCGTAACGGATTTCTTCGATAACAACACCTACACGCACGATCCGCGCACACAGTTCATTCCGTGGGCCGTGATGTACAACGGCGCGTGGGATTACCCGGCCGATACGCGTGGCTACACCTGGGGCTGGGTACACGAGTTCCACACGCGCAACTGGTCCCTGCGGTATGCCAGCACCGCGGAGCCCAAGGTGGCGAACGGCCCACGATTTGACCGGCGCCTCTTTCGCGATCGCGGCGATACGTTCGAAGGCGAGCGCCGCTACTCCATCGGAGAACACCCCGGAGTCGTTCGCTTGCTCGGCTATCTGAATCACGCCGACGCGGGAAACTACGCTGCGGCGCTTCGGCTGGCTGCGCAGACCGGAACCACGCCGGACATCACCGCGGCGCGGCGCGTGGGCACGCTCAAGTATGGAACCGGCCTGAACGTCGAGCAGCAAGTCTCGCGCGACGTTGGGTTCTTCACGCGTCTCGGGTGGAATGACGGCAAAACCGAGTCCTTTGCGTTCACGGCTATTGACCGCCTGGCCAGCGGCGGTGTCTCAGTGAAAGGAACGTCCTGGAAGCGAAAAGAGGATGTCGCCGCCACGTCGCTCACCGCCGGCGGACTCTCCGGCGGCCATACGCTTTACCTCGCGCGCGGCGGCCTCGATTTCCTGATCGGAGACGGAAGGTTGAACTATGCACCCGAGTACATCTGGGAAAGCTACTACAGCGCACGCTTGTTCCCGGGCTTTTACGCCACTCTCGACCTGCAGAAAGCCGCCAATCCCGCTTACAACCACGATCGCGGCCCGGTCTGGATCGAAAGCATCCGCCTCCACATGGATTTCGGACTCAAGCCGAAACGCGCGAATTAAACCGCAGGTTCGCTTTTTCCACACCTTGCCCAGCCAGATCCTGCCTGTGTACAATCCAGAGAGTGCGACGCTTGCTGGCGATCGTGGTGTTGTGTGTAACGGGCTTCTGGCCTGTCGCTCCACTTCTATCCAGCGCCTCTCGCACACCACCGCTTCCAGCGTGTTGTCGCGCAAACGGCAAGCACAAATGTGCTTTATCCAGGCTGTCGCAGGAAGGGCTTGGATCTAGTGCTCAGCCGGTCGTCCGGTCGGTCTGCGGCGACTGGCCCATTCTATTCGGCGCCAGCTCCGCCGCGATAAGTCCGTCGGTGTTTCTACCGCCAGCCGAACAACTGTTTTTCGCCGCAATCGTCAGTTATCCCGCCGCACGAGCGCAGAATGAGTCGCGTCTCCACATCTCCTTCGAGCGGAGCTGTCGGAAACGGGGCCCGCCCCTTCCTCTCTAACAGACTGCTGAAAAAACGGTTCTGCCGGAACGCTCCCTTTTGGGCGCGCCTCGCAAGTTACCGGAAAAACGGTAATTGAAATGTGTCTCTTCGAGAGGAAGAAATGAGTCAGTGTCATTATAGGCAAGCTCTTATTGCCGTGCTCGCTCTTACGTCTGTTCTTGCCCAGAATGTCAGCACTTTGCGCGGCGTTATCCACGATCCGCAGCATCGTCCCATTGACCACGCGCAGGTCGTCGTGAAGCGCACGGATCGAGATTTTTCCAAGACCGTCCCGTCGGACGCCGATGGCGAGTTTCAGTTAGAGAATCTGCCGGCGGGGTCCTATTCCATCACTGTGTCCGCGCCCGGCTTCCGTCCGCTCACGCAGCAAGTCACCGTTGTCACCGGCAAAACGCCCGTTGTGCACCTACAGTTGGAAATCGGGCCACTGACCGAGGCGGTCGAAGTCTCGGGCGCCACCAGCAAGCTCGAAACGCAAACCTCCACCGTGCAAACGCTGGTCACGCCGCAAGAAGTTGCGGAGACGCCTGGCGCCAGCCTGACCAACAGTCTCTCCATGATCACCGATTTCACGCCCGGCGCTTACATGGTTCACGACATGCTCCACATGCGCGGCGGCCATCAAGTAAATTGGTTCTTCGATGGCATCCCCCTCATCAATACCAATATCGCCGCCAACGTGGCGCCTTCCATTAACCCGAAGAATGTGGAAGAACTCGAGGTGCAACGCGGCGGCTTCTCGAGCGAATACGGCGACCGCACCTACGGCTTCTTCAACGTGGTCACCCCCTCCGGCTTCGAGCGTAACAACGATGCCGAGCTGATTCTCTCCGGCGGTAACTTCTATTCCACCGACAACCAGTTCAGCGTCGGCGGCCACACCGAGCGCTTTGCGTACTACGGCAGCATCGATGCCAATCGAGCCAACCTCGGCCTGGCCACGCCCATTTCGCAGCCGATTCACGATCAGGAGGCGGGCGCCGGCGGCTTCCTTTCCCTGCTTTACAATCCCACGCCCAAGGATCAATTGCGGTGGATCACGTCGCTGCGCGGCGACCACTACCAGATTCCCAATGACCAGGATCTCCAAGCAGCCGGCATTCGCGACCTCGACCTGGAGCGTGATTACCTGTTTGGTTTCAACTGGGGTCACAGCATCTCGGACGGCGTGGTCTTCTCCTTGACTCCTTACTTTCACTCCAACCAGGCCAAGTTTCTCGGCGGACCGTCCGACACGCCATACATTCTGAACGACAATTCGCGGTCCAATTATCTGGGCATCCGCACCGTGCTACAGATAGAGAAGAAACGCCATAACGCGCGCGTGGGCTTTGAAGCCTGGGGGCAGCACGACAATACCTTCTTCGGGCTCGCCGAGAATCCGGGAAGCCAGGTTCTCCGGCAGACGGAAACGAACTGGGCCAACTCGGAATCCTGGTTCGTGGAAGATCAATACAAGGTGAACTCGTGGCTCACTCTGGACCTGGGCCTGCGCATCCAGCATTACGGCGGTTTGGTACACGAAAACGCCGTCGATCCCCGCTTGGGCGGCGCCATTCGCATTCCGGGCCTGCGCTGGATCTTGCACGGCTACTATGCGTACTACTATCAACCGCCGCCTCTCGATAGCCTTGCCGGACCCACTCTGGAGTTTGCCGTGAACCAAGGGTTTGGCTTCATCCCCCTGCAGGGTGAGCGCGACATTCAGCACGATGTCGGCCTGAGTATTCCGTTTCGCGGTTGGTCGATTGATGTCGACAATTTTCACACCAGCGGCCGCAATTTCCTGGATCACGACGTGATCGGCAATTCCGGCATCTTCGTGCCGCTGACAGACCTGGCCGCCATCATCAGCGGTACGGAAATATCGGTTCGCTCACCACGCCTGTTCCACGTCGCGCAGCTCCGGTTGGCCTACTCCAATCAGATCGCGCAGGGAATCGGCCCGATTACCGGGGGTTTGCTCGAGGATTCGGATTTCGGCAATTTCCTCCTGGACCATGATCAGCGCAACACCGCCGCCGGCGTTCTCTCGCTGAACCTTCCTCACCATTTCTGGGCCACCCCGGCCTACCAATTTGGCTCTGGCTTCTTGAATGGCGACGGGCCCACGCATCTTCCGCCCCATTCCACGTTCGATCTCTCCATCGGCAAGAAGTTCGGGGAGAGCTGGTCGGCCTCGGTCAACGCCGTCAACATCGCCAACACGCGTTATCTTCTCGACACCAGCAACACGTTCGGCGGCACGCATTACATCAACCCGCGCCAGATTTACGTCGAGTTACGCTATCGTTTTCATCTCTAATGCGCGTGCTTGAGCACGGCGCGGCCACAAGCGATATGCTAGGTGGCATTATGCCTCTCTCCGCAAGAAATCAACTGCCCGGCCGGGTGGCGGAAGTTCATCTCGGCGAAGTCATGGCGCACGTCACGGTGCGCGTCGGCAAGAACCTGGTCGAAAGCGTCATCACACGGCGCAGCGCTGAAGAACTGGGCCTGAAGAAGGGCGATGCCGTGACGGTGGTCATCAAGTCCACCGAAGTCATGTTGCAGAAGGATTGAAATCCGCATATGAATCGAGCCATTCTCATCGCGCTGTCCTGGAGTTCCGCCTGTTTCGCTGCCGATCTGGCACCGACTCCTCCCATGGGATGGAACAGTTGGAACAAGTTCGCTGAAAAAGTTGATGACCAGGCGGTGCGCGGCATGGCCGACGCCGTCGTCTCAAGCGGCATGAAAAATGCCGGCTACATCTATGTCAACATCGACGACACATGGGAAGGCCAGCGCGATGCGCAGGGCAATATTCAGTCGAACAGCAAGTTCCCCGACATGAAGGCGCTCGCCGACTACGTCCATGGGAAAGGGTTGAAGATCGGCATTTATTCCTCTCCCGGACCCAAGACCTGCGCCGGCTATGAGGGCAGCTACCAACACGAAGAGCAGGACGCGAAAACCTGGGCAGCCTGGGGCATCGATTACCTGAAATACGATTGGTGCAGCGCCGGCAAGGTGTACAAGCCCTCAGACATGCAGGCCGTCTACAAGAAAATGAGCGACGCACTTAAGGCAACCGGCCGTCCCATCGTCTACAGCTTGTGCCAGTACGGCTTGCAGAAGGTCTGGGAGTGGGGCCCTTCAGTGGGCGGCAACTTGTGGCGCACCACGGGCGATATCGAAGACAAATGGGACAGCATGGCGAAGATCGGCTTCGACAGGCAAGTGAACCTCGCGAAATACGCCGGGCCCGGACACTGGAACGATCCGGATATGCTCGAGATCGGCAACGGCGGCATGAATCCCACGGAGTACCGCACGCACATGAGTCTGTGGGCCATGCTGGCCGCGCCCTTGCTTGCCGGCAACGACCTGCGCACCATGAGCGCCGAGACACGGGAGATCCTCACCAACAAAGAAGTCATCGCGATCGATCAGGACACGCTGGGCCAGCAGGGAACCCGCGTCTCGAAAGAGGGAGCCGCCGAGGCCTGGTCCAGGCAACTGGCGAATGGCGACCTAGCCGTGGGGCTGTTCAACCGCAGCGAAGGGATGACTGAAGTCAGAGCTCTTTGGGAGATTCTCGGTTTGAAGGGCAAACACAAAGTGCGCGATCTTTGGCATCACACCGACCTTGGCGCCGTCCGCGACTATTATTCCGCGGAGGTTCCCGCGCACGGCGTGTCTCTGGTGCGGATCGCACGCTAGGAGCGGGCCGCGCTCCCCATATCGGCGCCTCGACGGCCAAATCGATTTGCCGACTCTGCTAGATTGAAGAGAGCGGCATGAGAATCGTCACAGCTGTATTTCTGCTCGCCGGCCCGACCCCCGTTCTGTGCCAGCAACCGGGCATGCAGAATGCCTGGGATATCCACAAAACCCTCGCCGCCGTTGCTCTGCTGGCGGACCGTCTGGCGCCCGTGGTGGACCAAATTCATCCCGAAAACTGGAATGGCGCGCCCGACGGATACGTCGCACAGGCCAAGACCTGCCGCAACGAGTTGAGGGCCTTGGCCACCGAGTCGCGCAAGCTGGATCAAAATCCCGAGAAGCTGACCGATGCCCTCCAGTTGCTGTTTCGCATACGCGCAGCCGAAACCGTGCTCGCCTCGTTCAGCGAGGGCCTGCGCAAGTATGCCAACCCGCCCCTGGCGGACATGCTGAATGCCGCCATCGCCGAAGATGCCGGCAACAAGGATCGTCTGCAACAGTATGTTCTGGAGCTGGCCATGGCCCGCGAGCAGGAATTCCGCGTGGCCGATCAGGAGGCCCAGCGCTGCCGCCAGACGCTCTCGCGCCAGCCTTCACATGAGCGGCAGGCGGGGGCGCAGGAGAAAAACTAATGCCGTTTGCGTGCAGCATCTGCGAGCAGGAGTCCACCAGGATTTGCGCCTTCTGCACCAAGGACGCCTGCGACAACCATCTCTGCCCGCGCTGCGGTTGCTGTAGTGATTGCTGCGAATGCGAGGTCCCGCTCGATGAGGTTAACTCGCATCCACACGTTCCGCCGGTCGAAGCCGAACATCCCGGTACGCCCGACCATGCTGCGTCGCCCGAGCCCGCGGCGTCTCCCGACGCAACTGCTCAGCCTGAGACTTCCTTGTCGGCGAGTGAAGAGCCGCCTGCCGAACTGCCCGAAACACCCGAGGCCTGACCGTTCGCCCCGAACGGGAGGTGAATGCGCAGCACGCGCTCTCTCCGCTGCTCTTCCTCCAGGTGCCGCA
>Ga0335081_10002916_pt1 | contig 26913 bp, 27 predicted proteins | sample Lox_Sample_35_FD_206713 | JGI IMG/M metagenome (GOLD analysis project Ga0335081, IMG submission 206713) | Soil microbial communities from Loxahatchee National Wildlife Refuge, Florida, United States - Lox_Sample_3.5 | ecosystem: Environmental > Terrestrial > Soil > Wetlands | place: USA...
GGACCTGGCCGCCGCCCGGGACCACGGTTCGTACCTGGCCCTGGACGCGGCCCAGACGCTGAGCGAGCTCATGGCCGCGGACCAGCTGGACAGCGCCGCCTTCGACCGGGTGATCGGCACCGTGATCGCAGCGGCCGTGGCGGGCGGGAGGCCGGTCCGCGCCTTCGGCGAGATGGTCGCGCTGCTCTGGGACGACGGTCTCGTCAACGACGCGGTGCAACTCGAGGCGATGTGGGAGGAGCTGGGCGGCAGGTACCCGTTCTCGCTGTTCTGCGGCTACCGGGCCGACTCGGTGACGAGCGACATGGACGCCTTCGCCGAGGTGTGCCGCCTGCACGGGGAGATCGTCGGCTGCAGATCGGTGACCGCCCGGACGTTCGCCTTCTCCCGCGAGGCGCCCGCGGCGGCACGTCACTTCGCGGTGGCCACGCTGAACGACTGGGGGGCCGGCAGCCTGGCCGGCGACGTCGCCCTGGTCGTGACCGAACTCGCCGCCAACGCCATCGTGCACGCGCGGTCAGCCTTCACGGTCATCTTGTCCTCCCGCGACGACGTGCTCCGCATCTCGGTCCTCGATGCGGGCTCGCCGGACGGCGCCGGGCTGCGCGTCGCCCCGCTGCACGGCCTGGCGGTGGTGGACGCGATGGCCAGCCGGTGGGGGGTAGAGTCGCTCGGGAACGCGGGTAAGACCGTATGGGTAGATCTGCTCAGGTAGGTGAGACCGGTTCCGCCGCTCGATGTCCGGCTCCGCCGCGTCTATGACGAGCCGTCGGACGCGGACGGCGCCCGCGTGCTCGTCGACCGGGTCTGGCCGCGCGGCCTGCGCAAGGACGCGCTCCGGCTGGACGACTGGGCCAAGGACGTCGCGCCGTCCACCGAACTGCGCACCTGGTACGGCCACGACCCGGCCAGGTTCGGCGAATTCCGTCAGCGCTACCTCGGTGAGCTGGCCGGCGGCCCGCAGCGCGCCGCGCTCGGCCGGCTCCGCGCCCTGGCCGCGTCCGGGCGGGCGCTGACGCTGCTCACCGCGACGAAAGATCTGGACCATAGCCAGGCCGCGGTGCTGGCCCGGCTGCTCAGCCAGTCCGGCGAACCGGAGGAGACCGGCGGCGAGGCGGCCTGCTTCGCCCACCTGGTCTGCCCGGAGTGCGGCGCGGTGACCACCGAGGGGCACCGGCCGGGTTGCCAGCAGAGCTGCGAGCAGGATGGGAAGGCGTATGGGTGAGAACCTGGCCGGGCGGGTGGCCGTGGTCACCGGCGGGGCCAGCGGCATCGGCGAGGCCTGTGCCACCCGGCTGGCCGCGGACGGGGCCGCCGTGGTGGTCGCCGACCTCAACGCCCGTGCCGCCGCCGCGGTGGCCGGCCGCATCGGCGGACGGGCCGTCGAGGTGGATCTGGCCGCCGACTTCGACGCGGCGGCGCTGGCCGGCCAGGCCGACGTGCTGGTCAACTGCGCGGGCCTGCAGCACGTCGCGCCGGTGCACGAGTTCCCGCCGGAGAAGTTCCGGCTGATCCTCGCGGTGATGCTGGAAGCCCCGTTCCGGCTGGCCCGGGCGGCGCTGCCGCACATGTACGAGCAGGGTTTCGGCCGGATCGTCAACATCTCCTCGGTGCACGGCCTGCGGGCCTCGCCGTTCAAGTCCGCCTACGTCGCGGCCAAGCACGGCCTCGAGGGACTGTCCAAGGTGATCGCGCTGGAAGGCGGCGGGCGCGGCGTCACCTCCAACACGATCTGCCCGGCCTACGTGCGCACCCCGCTGGTGGAGAAGCAGATCGCCGACCAGGCCCGGATCCACGGCATCTCCGAGGACCGCGTGGTCGAGGAGATCATGCTGACCGAGCCGGCCATCAAGCGGCTGATCGAGCCGGCCGAGGTCGCCGAGCTCGCCGCCTACCTCTGCTCCGCGCCCGCGTCGTTCGCCAACGGCTCCTCGTACCTGCTCGACGGCGGCTGGTCCGCCCGTTAGCGCTGGTAGCGAGGGCCACTCGTAGACTTGCGTCGTGCAGCAGCGGGTGGGGGTCGGCGGCGTGGTCGCCGCGCTGTCGGTGACCAGCGACCTGACCCGCGGGCACCCTCCCGGGGAGGCGATGCGCGCCTGCCTGGTCGCGACCGAGCTGGCCCGGCGGGCCGGGCTCGATCACATCCGCCGCGGCGAGGTCTACTACGGGACGCTGCTCCGCTTCGTCGGCTGCGCCGCGACGTCGCACGAGATCGCCGCCGCGTTCGGCGGTGATGACGTCGCGGTGCGCGCCCGCGGCGACCTGATCGACCCGACGGTACCCGCCGAGGCGCTGCGGTTCCTGGCCGACCTGGGCGTGGACGCCGAACGCCTGAAGGCGCTGGGCGGCCCGGCCGGCGTCGGCCGTCTCAAGGCGGAGGGGGCCCGCGCCGACTGCGAGGTCGGGGCGGGCCTGGCCGGCCGGCTGCGACTGCCGTCGGCGGTGGGCCGGGCCGTGCTGGACGCCTTCGAGCGCTTCGACGGCCACGGCGTACCGGGCGGGCGGTCCGGCGACCAGATCGCCGAGCCGGCGCGGTTCGCGGGCATCGGTTTCGCGGCGGTGATGTTCGACGCCGTCGGCGGCGGTGAGGTCGCGGCCCGGACGGTCGCCCAGTGGTCCGGGCGCGCGCTCGATCCCGCGGTCGCCGCGATCTTCCTGGACGCGCCGGCCGAGCTACTCGCGCTGTCCGCCCCGGACGACGTGTGGGCGGCGGTGGTGGACGCCGAGCCGGAGCCGCGGCGCATGTTCCGCGACGACGCCGCGCTGGACGACGCCCTGGCCGGGTTCGGCGACGCCGCCGACCTGAAGAGCCCCTGGTTCACCGGCCATTCCCGGGGTGTCGCGCGGCTGGCCCGGGCCGCGGCCGGACGGCTCGGGCGGGCCGACGCGGCGCTGGTCTACCGGGCCGGGCTGGTGCACGACCTCGGTCGGGTCGCCATCCCGGCCGGCCTGTGGGAGCGGCCGGGACGGCTCCGGCCGGAGGAGTGGGAGCTCGTCCGCCTGCACCCGTACCACACCGGCCGGATCCTGGCCCGCTCGCCGGTGCTCGCCCCGCTCGGCGTGATCGCCAGCCGCCACCACGAGCGGGCGGACGGGTCCGGCTACCCGGCCGGCGTCCGCGGGTCCGAGCTGGACGCGGCCGCCTGCCTGCTCGCGGCGGCCGACGTCCTGCACGCGCTCGGCGAGCCCCGGCCGCACCGCGCCGCGTTCGATCCTCCGGCCGCGGCGCGGATACTCTCCGGCCTGCCGCTGGACCGTGACGCGATCCGGGCCGTGCTCGAGGCCGCGGGCGCCCCGCCGGCCCCGCTCCCGCGCCTGCCGGCCGACCTGACCGAGCGCGAGCTGGACGTCCTGCGGCACCTGGTCACCGGCCGTACCAAGCGGGAGATCGCCGCCGAGCTGGTGATCTCGGCCTCGACCGTGCACACCCACACGGTGCACATCTACGCCAAGTGCGGGGTCTCGACCCGGGCCGCCCTGGCTATGTTCGCGATGCGGCACGGCCTGACGGCCAGCGCCGCCTAGTCCTCCGGCGGGAAAGATCGACTGAACAGTCGATGCTCCGGGCGGCCCGGCCTGCCTAACGTGGCCTTCACGCATCGAGCAAAGGAGCACGGCAATGAGCCAGGACGACAACCTCAAGCTGGTCAGGGAGATCTACGACGCGGTCGGGCGCGGTGACGTCGCGGCCATCTGCGAACGCGTCACCGATGACGTCGACTGGTCGGCCGAGGCGGCCGCCCACGCCGCCCCGTGGCACGGGCCGCGTACCGGTCCCGCGGGCGTCGCGAGCTTCTTCGCCGACCTGGCCGGCAGCATCGAGATCACGGAGTTCATCCCGCACGCCTTCGCGACCGGCGAGGACGACGTCCACCTGCTGGTGCGGTGGACCTTCCGGTCGATCGCCACCGGACGCCAGGCATCGATGACCATGCACCACTACTGGCGCATCCGCGACGGCAAGGTCGAGCACTTCCGCGGCAGCGAGGACACCGAGCTGACCGCCCAGGTCTTCGCCGCCTGACCCGCGGCTGACCGGCCGGGCCGGCGTGAGCCTTATTCCTCCCAGACGGGGACGGGAGGCAGGCCGCGGTCGGCCCGGGCCCGGTCGGTCAGCTCCTGGATCAGCCCGGTCTTGGCCCTGAGGTACTCGGTCCCGTCGGTGTGCTCCGCCGCGAGCCGCTGCTTCAGCTCGGCGTACCGGCGGACGTCGCCCGGGTGCGCGCGCAGGTGGTCGCGGAGCAGCTGCTCGTTGCGGGTCCCGAAGGTGTCCGCAGGCACCACGTGCAGGTGGCAGCCCTGCGGCCCGTCCTCGTCCCGGTAGTAGTACAGCCCCGTCCGGGCGGGAAGACGTCGAGCCGCTGGTAGCCCAGCCCGGCCAGCGCGTCCTCGACCGCGGCCACGGCGTCCAGGCTGTCCGCGGCGGCCATCAGGTCGATGATGGGCTTGGCCGCCAGCCCGGGGACCGAACGGCCTCCGTTCCCGCGCTTCTTACACGAACGCGCCCAGGCCGGTGATGGCGCGGCCCACGATCAGCGTGTTGATCTCGCGGGTGCCCTCGTAGGAGTAGATCGCCTCGGAATCGGCCACGAACCGGCCCACGTGGTTCTCCAGCAGGATGCCGTTCCCGCCGAGCAGTTCGCGCGCCCAGCCGGCCGCTTCCCGCATCCGGACCGTGCAGAACGCCTTGGCCATCGCGGAGTGGTGATCCTCGGCCAGGCCCGCCTGCTGCAGCGCGGACAGCCGGGCGCACAGGCAGGCCGACGCGGTGACGTTGGACAGCATCTTCACCAGCAGGTCCTGCACCAGCTGGAAGCCGCCGATCGGCCGGCCGAACTGCTCCCGCTGGCGGGCGTAGGCCAGCGCGTGCTCGTAGGCGCCGCGGGCGCAGCCGGTGGCCTGCCAGGCCACCCCGGCCCGGGTCAGCCGCAGCACCTTGGCGGTGTCGGCGAACGAGTTCGCCTCCTGCAGCCGGTTCTCCTCCGGCACCCGGACCCCGTCCAGGGTGATGTGCGCGTTCTGTACCACCCGCAGCGCGATCTTGTCCGTCTGCCTGGAGGTCTCGAAGCCGGGTGTGCCCTTCTCGACGACGAACCCCTTGACCCGGTCGTCCTCCAGCGAGCGGGCCCAGATGATCACGTAGTCGGCGAAGGTGGCGTTGCCGATCCACTTCTTCTGCCCGTCCAGCACCCATTCGGTGCCGTCACGCCTGGCCGTGGTGGTCAGCCCGCCCGCGACGCCGGAGCCCACGTCGGGTTCGGTCAGGCCGAACGCGCCGATCTTCTCCATCCGCGCCATCTCGGGCAGCCAGCGCTGCTTCTGCTCCTCCGAGCCGCACAGGAAGATGGACCCCATGGCCAGCCCGCCGTGCACGCCGAAGAACGTGCTGATCGACGGATCCACCCGGGCCAGTTCCATCGCGATCATGCCGTCCAGCAGGTAGCCGCCGCCCGGGCAGCCGTAGCCCTCGAACAGGCGGCCGGGGATGCCCAGCCCGCGGAAGCCGTCCATCAGGTCGAACGGGAACTCTTCCCGGGTCCAGTAGTGGTTGATAACCGGCTGGACCGACTTCTCCATGAACTCCCTGACCCGGCGCAGCAGCTGGCGGCCCTCGTCGTCGAGCGACTGCTCGATCAGGTAGAAGTCGGCGTCGGTCACGGCGGTACGCGTCATGCCACTGTCCCTACCTCAGGGGCTGGCCAGGAAACCGCCCGCCGACGGTGCGGACCTCAGCGGTCGCCGGCGTAGGCTTGCTGCGGCGCCCGGGACCGTCCGGCGGACAGCGCCGTCAGCCCCCAGTACAGCAGCAGGGCCGCGCCGAACCCCACCACCCAGTTGTAGTTGTAGAGCGGTTTCAGCGCCGGGATCAGCCCGACCTGCGGGAACGGGCCCAGGCCGGGCGCCGACCAGGCGCCGCCCACGGCCAGCACCGCGCCGACTCCGAAAGCCAGCACCCCGCGCCAGTTCCAGCCGCCGCCGTACCAGTAGGCGCCGCCCGGCCGGTACAGGTCGACCAGCCGCAGGTCGGTCCGGCGGATCAGCCAGTAGTCGGCGATCAGCACGCCCGCCACCGCGCCCAGCAGCCCGCCGTAGAAGCCGAGCCAGACGAAGATGTAGATGTGCGGGTTGGCCAGCAGCCGCCACGGCTGGATGAGGATGCCGATGACGCCGGTGATCAGCCCGCCGGTGCGGAAGCTGATCAGCTTGGGCACCAGGTTGGAGAAGTCGTAGGACGGGCTGACCGTGTTCGCCGCCACGTTCACCGACAAGGTGGCCACCAGGATGCTGAACAGCGCGAACGCGATCACCACCGGGTTGGTGAACTTGCCGGTGAGCTGGATCGGGTCCCAGATCGGCGCGCCGTAGATCTTCTGCGAGGCCGCCGTGATGAGCACCGCGAGCAGCGAGAAGAACGTCATCGTGGTGGGCAGGCCGAGGACCTGGCCGAACGCCTGCTGCTTCTGCCCGCGGCCGAACCTGGTGAAGTCCGGCATGTTCAGCGACAGCGTGGACCAGAACGCGATCATGCCCATCAGCGCCGGGAAGAACACCGGCCAGAAGTCGCTGCCCCAGCCGAGCTTGGACGGCTCCGACAGCACCGCGCCGAAGCCGTGCGCCTTGGTCACCATGTAGATGAGCAGCGCGATCACCGCGACCAGCACGACCGGGGCGGCCCAGTTCTCGAACCGGCGCAGCGTGTCCATGCCGCGCACGATGATGGCCATCTCGAGCACCCAGAAAAGCGCGAACGACAGCCACTGCGTCCACGGGTACCCGCCGAAGGCCGGGGTCGCGTGCGTCCAGCCGTTCCCGGCGACCGCGCCGAGCAGGACGTAGAAGGCCTCGCCGCCGATCCAGGTCTGGATGCCGAACCAGGCGCAGGCGACCAGCGCCCGCAAGATGGCCGGCAGGTTGGCCCCGCGCACGCCGAACGAGGCGCGGGCGAAGACCGGGTACGGGATGCCGTACTTGGTGCCGGCGTGGCTGTTGAGCAGCATCGGCACCAGCACGATCAGGTTGGCCAGCGCGATCGTGATGAGCGCCTGCACCCAGTTCATCCCGAGCGCGATCAGCCCGGAGGCCAGCAGGTAGGTCGGGATGCAGTGGGACATCCCGATCCACAGCGCCGTGAAGTTGTAGGTGGTCCAGGTGCGCCGCTCGATCGGCACTGGCGCGAGGTCGCCGTTGGCGTACCTGCTCTCGCTGATCTCGTCGGGGCTGGCCAGGCCGACCCGGCCGTCGGGATAGTGGACTTCTTCCGCAACCTGAGCCACCATGCGAAAACCTCCCTGAGCGGCCATGCGGATTCTGGCTGAGACCGCACTGCCACAAAGGTCCCCCGTACCGGGGCGATCAATCCTGAAACGTATTACCCGCGGCCGATGTAGGGCATCGTGGTCGCGGTGATGGTGAGGAACTGGACGTTGGCGTCCAGCGGTAGCGAGGCCATGTAGAGCACGGCGTCGGCGACGTGCCGGGAGTCGAAGACCGGCTCGGCGGCGATGGACCCGTTGGCCTGCAGCACGCCCTGGCTGAACCGCTTGGTCAGTTCCGTCTCCGCGTTGCCGATGTCGATCTGCCCGCAGGCGATGCCGTAGGGCCGCCCGTCCAGCGACAGCGACTTGGTCAGGCCGGTGACCGCGTGCTTGGTGGCGGTGTACGCGATGCTGTTCGGCCGCGGGGTGTGCGCCGAGATCGAGCCGTTGTTGATGATCCGCCCGCCCTGCGGGTCCTGGGCCTTCATCATCCGCACCGCGTGCTGCGCGCACACGAAGACCCCGGTGAGGTTGGTGTCGACCACCCGCTGCCAGTCGGCCAGGTCGATCTCGTCCGCCTGCGCTGCCGGGCCGAACAGCCCCGCGTTGTTCACCAGCAGGTCCAGCCGTCCCCAGCGGTCTTGCACTGCGTCGAAGAGCGCTGCCACCGACGGCGGTGAGGTCACGTCGGCCGGGACGACGAGCGCGGCGCCGTCCGGCGCGTCCTTCGCGGTCTCGGTGAGGAGCTCGGCACGCCGGCCCGCCAGCGCGACCCGCCAGCCCGCGCCGAGCAGGGCCCTGGCGATGACCCGGCCCAGCCCGGAACTCGCCCCGGTAACGACGGCAACGCTCATGCTTACCCAGCCTCTCTGCTTCTCTGCGGATCAGTGCGCGCGGAACGGTGTGCGGAACAGCATCTATGGGACCACGGTGACCGGCCACCGGCCGGCCTTGACCAGCCGTACCGCCAGCGACCCGATCAACCGGTGCCCGGCCTGCATCGAGGCGCCCACGATGACGGCGTCGGCGCGCACCTCGTCGGCCACCCGCCGCAGTTCGGTGTAGGGGTCGCCGCGGGCGACCACGAAGGTGAGCGGCAGGCCCAGTCTCCTCGCCTCCTCCTCGGCCTCCCGCCGCAGGTCCGCGGCCGTCTCGTCGAGCGCCTCATCCTGCGCGGCGATCGCGGCCGCCCCGGCCCCCGCCGCCGCCCCGTACATGGCCGACGGCCGCTCGACGAAGACGCAGACCAGCCGGGCCCCCTGCCGCCGGGCCAGCCCCGCCGCGTACGCCCCGGCCCGCATCGAGGTGACGGAATCGTCCACCCCGACCAGGATCACCTTGGGTCCGTCGGTCCCCAGCTCGAAGGCCCCGCCTTCCGCGTCCGCCACAGCGGAATTATAGGTACGAACCCCGCTCGCCCCCGCGCCGCCTCGCCCGCCAGCGTCCTGCGTGCATCAGCAGCACCACGCCGGCGCACCCCTCTCGCCCTCCGTCAGCGCCCTCGTCGACCAATCCTCGTTCCTGCGTGACGGTGGCGCATCCCCGGCAAGAAGTCTGTTGTAAGAGACAGCCACGTGACCCGTGTTGACATCGGGTCCTATAGCGTGGTCGATCGGGGCTCTGAGGTTGATCCGGTGGACTGGGGTACCCCTGATCAACCGCATAACCCGGATGCTCCACGCTAAACGGAGCAACTTCTCCGCTGATCGCGTCACGCGGGACGAGCGATGCCGCAGTGACCCGAATGAAGACCGCGCCGTGCCCGATCAGCGTGAAACCGGCACGGCCGCCATGATCCCGAAGGATCTAGTACTCGTAGCGGTACCAGATCCTTCATGATCATCGAAATCCGCTCCGAAACAGCGCGACTACCATGATCGCGAAGCATCTTTAGTCTGCCTGGACCAAAGATCGTTCGCGATCATGGAAATGGAGACCTCGGCGCAGCCCCGAGAGCCCAGCGTGATCCTGCCCCGGGGGCGCGGTGCTGCCCGGGGGGCGGCCCTGCGCCGGGGCGCGGAGCCGTCCCGGGCGCTCCGTCCGCGCCCAGGAACTCCGCCTCATCAGTCACATGAGTCACTCCAAAGAACCCAGCCCGTGCACCCGCCGCGGGAGCGGTGGGAGGCTATACGGGTGCGTCTAGCGACCTGGAACGTGAACTCGGTGAAGGCGCGGCTGCCCCGGCTGCTCGAATGGCTGGGCGAGGCCAAACCCGACATCGTCTGCCTGCAGGAGATCAAGACCACCACGGCGCTGTTCCCCGAGGCCGAGGTCAACGAGCTCGGCTACGAGGTGGCCGCGCACGGTGAGGGCCGGTGGAACGGCGTGGCGCTGCTGTCCAGCGTGGGTCTCGACGACGTCAGCCGGGGGTTCCCCGGCCAGCCCAGCTACGCGGGCGAGCCCGGTGACCCGGGCGGACAGGCCGAGCTGACCCTGATCGACGAGCCGGACCTGCGCAAGCCCGAGGCCCGCGCGGTGGGTGCCACCTGCGGCGGGATCCGGGTGTGGTCGCTGTACGTGCCGAACGGGCGCACCCCCGAGTCGGCGCACTACGCCTACAAGCTGCAGTGGTTCGCCGCGCTGCGCACGGCGCTGGAGGCCGAGCTGAGCCAGCACGCCCAGCTCGCGGTGTGCGGCGATTTCAACGTGGCGCCGACGGACGACGACGTGTGGGACCCGAAGGTGTTCGTGAACTCCACCCACGTCACCCCGCCCGAACGGCAGGCCCTCGCCGGCCTGCGCGCGCTCGGGCTGACCGACGTGGTGCCCAAGCCGATGAAGGGCCCGCATCCGTTTACCTACTGGGACTACCGGGCCGGCGCCTTCGCCAAGGACCAGGGCATGCGCATCGACCTGGTGTACGCGACCGAGGCCGTGGCCACCCGGGTCAGCGGCGCCTATGTGGACCGGGAGGCCCGCAAGGGCAAGGGCCCGTCCGACCACGCGCCGATCGTCGTGGACCTGGATTAAAGGCCTAGCACGCGCGCGGCGTTGTCGTGCAGCACGGCGCGCATGACCTCATCAGGCAGATCGAGGCCCGCCAGCTCGGACAGGCACCGATCGGGCGCGATAAACGGGTAGTCGCTGCCCCACAGGAACTGCCCGGACAGCCGTCCGCGCAGCTCGCGGATCACCTCGGCCGGGATGCGCCGCGGCGCCCAGCCGGAGATGTCGATGTACACGTTGGTCTTGTGCAGCGCGATCGCGATCAGGTCCATCTGCCACGGCCAGCCGAAGTGCGCGGCCACCACGGTCAGCGCCGGGTGCGCCGCGGCCACCGGGTCGAGCTTGATCGGATGGGCCAGGTCGATCCTGATGCCCTGGCCGCCGGGCTGGCGGGCGCCGATGCCGCTGGTCCCGGTGTGGAACAGGGCCAGCAGCCCGTGCCGCTCGCAGGCCGCGAAGATCGGCCAGTACTGCGGGTCGTCCGGCGCGAACGCCTGCAGCGACGGGTGGAACTTGACCCCGCGCAGCCCGAGCGCGGCGATGTTCTCCACCTCGGCCACGGCCGCCTCGCCCTTGTGCGGGTCGACCGAGCCCAGGCCGGTGAAGACGTCGGGGTAGTCACGGCAGGCGGCGGCGACGGTGTCGTTCGGCACCCGCGGCCGCCCGGTCGCCGTCTCCGCGTCCCAGGCCAGCAGGACCGCCGTCACCTCGAGCCCGCGGTACAGATCAGCCAGCTCGCCGAGCGACCGCCGCGAAACGGGCGACCGGAAGTAGGCCTCGGCCGCCTCGACGTACCCGGCCATGCTGCCGTCCAGCCAGTCCGGGGTGGGCAGGTGCACGTGGAAGTCGATCGCGCGCGGCGGCATCGGCCTATCGTATGCCCTGGCTTTCCAGCCAGCTGGCCGCGATCGTCTTGGGCATCACCATGCACCAGGCGTCGATGAGCAGCTCGCGCAGCTCATCGACGCCCAGAACGCCAAGCCGGGCGCGGACCCACCGGTACCGCTCGTCGCTGGGCAGCGGCATCATGAACGTCTCCGGCCGGCTGGCGACCAGCGCGGCCCGCTCTTCCCTGGGGAAGGCGAACCCCATCCGCTCCTCGTCCGGCGAGACCGAGGCGTAGACGATCCGGCCGACACGGAACTTCACGTGGTCCCTGATCAGGTGCTCGGATGTGCGCGGCAGCGACATCGCGATCGCCCGCACGTCCGCCGCCGTCGCCACGGCTCAGAGCCCCAGGACCCGTTCGGCGTTGGCGTGGAAGACCAGCTCCAGCACGGACTGATCGTAGCCGAGCTCGTCCCACTCCCGCAGGATCCGCTCGTAGGGCAGGCTCGGGTGGTCGCTGCCGAACATCATCTTCTCCCGCAGCCGCCCCCTGATGTCGGCGCGCAGCGAGGGCGGGAAGTACTTGGGCGCCCAGCCGGACAGCTCCCAGTACACGTTGCCCTTGTGCAGCGCGACCGCGGTCATCTCGTCGGTCCACGGCCAGCCCGGATGCGCCGCGATGATGGTCAGCGCCGGGAACCTGGCGGCCAGGTTATCCACGCAGAGCGGCCGGGCGTGCTCGAGCCGGGCGCCGAGGCCGCCCGGCATACCCGCGCCCATCCCGGTCGTGCCCACGTCGATCATCACCGGCACGTCGAGCCCGGCGATGGTCTCGAACAGCGGGTTCAGGGCCGGCTCGTCGACCGCGTAGTGCCCCATGATCGGGTGGAAGTGGAAGCCGAGCACGCGGTGTTCGCGGACCGCGGCAACCGCCTCCGCCAGAGCCTGCTCGCCCTTGAACGGGTCGACCGCCCCCCAGGCGCCGATGAACGTCTCCGGGTGCCGGTCCCGCAATGCGGCGACGTAGCCATTGCCGCACGGCGGGGCGCCGGTCACCGACTCGATGTCGAAGGCGACCAGCACCGCCTCGACCCCGGCCGCGGACACTTCGGCCACCACGTCGTCCTCGGACTTGCCCACCCATTCCTTGCCCCAGTACTGGCCCAATGCCCCGACGTAGGGGCCCTGCGAGGCGATCCACTCCCGGGTCCCCGGGTAGCAGTGCAGGTCGACCCGGCGCATCACGAACCCTCCGCCACGCGCGCGGCCAGGTCCTTTTTCGACACCTTGCCGAAGCCGGATAGCGGCAGGGTGGCGAAGAACGCCGCCCGTTCGGGCAATTTGAACGTGGCGATCTCGAAGCCGCGCAGGAACGCCACCAGTTCCTCCAGGGACAGCGACTGCCCATCGCGCAGCACCAGGCAGGCGCACATCCGCTCGCCGAGCACCGGATCGGGGTAGGGGACGCAGGCCACGTCGAGCACGGCCGGGTGGGCCAGGATGAGGTTCTCCACCTCCTCCGCGCTGATCTTCTCGCCGCCCCGGTTGATCAGGTCCTTGACCCGGCCCTCGACCACGTAGTTGCCGGACGGCGTCTTGGACAGCAGGTCGCCGGAGCGGTAGAAGCCGTCCGGGGTGAACGCGCGGGCATTGTGCTCCGGCGAGCGGAAGTAGCCGCGCAGCGTGTACGGGCCGCGGACGATCAGCTCGCCGGGCTCGCCGTCCGGTACCACGTTCCCGTCGGAGTCCACCAGGTAGACCTCGTCGTCGGGGGAGGCGGGCCGGCCGCACGTTTCCCGCCGTACTCCGGGAGGATCCGAGGGCCGAACGAACATGAGCAAGCCCTCCGCCATGCCGAAGTTCTCCTGGATGAAGCACCCCGGCAGGGCGCGTTCCGCGCGCAGCCGGACTTCGGGCTGCAGCCGCTGCCCGCCGCTCTGGATCACCCGCAGCGAGGACAGGTCGTACTCGGTAATGGCCGGGTCGTCGATCCACCGGATCAGCAGCGCGGGCACCAGGTGGATGTGCGTCACCCGGTGCCGCTGGATCAGCCCGAACACGTCCCGGGGCCGGGTGCTCGTGCCCAGCACGACGGTCCCGCCGGACAGCAGAAAGCCCTGCAGGCCCGGGCAGCCGAGCGGCAGGTTGTGCTCGATCGGCAGCACGTCGAGCAGTACGTCGCCCTCGCCGATCTCGCACACGGCCGCGGCGATCTTGGAGTTGTACAGGTAGTCGTTGTGGGTCCTGGGGATGAGCTTGGGGATCCCGGTGGTCCCGCCGGAGAGCAGGAACAGCGCCGGGTCGGCCGGGTCGATGCTGACCTCGGCCAGCGCCTGCACGGAGGCCCGCGGCTCGCGTTCCAGCAGGTCCTCCAGGCGGACGAACCGCGGATCCGGCAGTGTCCCTGGCTGGGGGCCGTCCGCGCCCTGGACGAAACACTGCCGCAGAGCCGGGTTCGACGCCATCACCTCGGCCGCCATCGCGGTGAAGTCGAAGCCGCGGGCGGCCGCGGGCACGGCCAGCGCCCGCGCGCCGGAGATCTCGGCGAACTGGGTGATCTCCCGCCTGCGGTGCCCCGGCAGGGCCAGCACGGGCGCGGCCCCGATCCGCTGCAGCGCGAAGTAGAGGTAGGCGAACATCGCCGTGTTCGGCAGCTGCACGACGATCCGGTCCAGCGGCCCGAAGCCCTCATCGAGCAGGATGCGGGCCAGCCGGGCCGAACGGTCGGACAATTCGCGGTAGGTCACCGGGCCCGCCTCGTCCACCACCGCGACCCGGGCGGCGTACGTGGCCAGCGCGCCGGTGAACCCCTCGAACAGCGGCCGGTCCTCCCAGTAGCCGCGTTCGGTGTAACGGGCCGCGAAGTCGGGCGGGACCGGCGTCACTCCGTCGAGCATGCGGTTGACGATAGCGTGGGCCTGACGGGAGTAGTGACATGGCAGCCAAGGAAACCAGCAGCCAGCCGCCGGGCCCCGCCGGCCCCGGCGGCACCGGCCCGGCCGGCGACGCCGACGATGTCGGCGCGATCCTCGACGACATGGACGAGGCGCTCGAGGAGGACCCCGAGGAGGTTATCCGGTCCTTTAAGCAAGAAGGCGGCGAGTAGGCGGGCGAGTAGGCGCTAGACCCGCGGGGATCCCGCCCGGAGGGCGGACAGGGCGGCGGCGAGCGCCATGAACCCCATCGAGGCGTAGAACGCGGCGTGCAGGCCCGAGGTGAACGCGACGGCCACCGCGCCGTGCAGCGAGGTGCTGCCGACGAAGATGGCAAAGGCCAGGCCGCGGGAGATGGACCGGGAGGCGATCAAGATGGCGACCGCGAACGAGAACACCATCCCGATATTCGCGAACGTCCGCAGCATGCCCGATGCGATGCCGAACGCCTCCGGCGGGGCCGCCTTCATCACCGCCGAGCTGTTGGCCGGGAAGAAGAAGCTCGCCCCGATGCCGTTGATGATGCTCCCCAGCACCACCACCCACAGCCCGGTGGTCACCGTGAGCTGGGCGTAGATGGCCAGGCTGGCCACCTGGATGGCCAGCCCCGCGGTGGCGGGCAGCACCGGCCCGCGCCGGTCCGCCAGCCGCCCCGCGTACGGCCCGACCACAGAACCGAGCACGTAGCCGGGGACGAGCAGCAGCGAGGCGTGGATCGGGGAAAGACCGCGCGGCCCCTGCAGGTACATGATGAGCAGGAACAGCACCGCGAAGCTGGCCAGGCCCTGGAACAGCGACGCGAGCAGCGAGGCCGACATGGTCGGCACCCGGAAGATCGACAGCGGCAGCATGGGCTCGGCCACTCGCCGCTCGATGAGCACGAACACGCCGATCAGCACAAGCCCGCCGATGCCGAAACCCGTCACGGTGGCGTCGAACGCCGTGTTGGCCAGCCGGGTCATCGCCCACAGCACGCCGAACAGGCCCAGCCCGAGCGTGATCATGCCGGGCAGGTCGAGGCGCCGCCGGGTCCGTTCGGCCTTGTCGTGCAGCACCCGGGTCGCCACGGCCAGCGCGGCCACGCCGACCGGCACGTTGATCCAGAAGATCCACCGCCAGGAGATATAGGTGACGATCACGCCGCCGAGCACGATCCCGATGACCGCGCCGATCGTCCAGCCGACCGAGGTGAACCCGTAGGCGCGGCCGCGGAGCTCGCGCGGGTACAGGTCCGCGATCACCGCGCCGCTGTTGGCCATGATGAACGCCCCGCCGACGCCCTGCAGGACGCGGAAGGCGATGATCGACGGCTCGTTCCAGGCCAGCCCGCACGCCAGCGAGCCGAGCACGAAGACGGCGAAGCCCGTCTCGTACATCCGGACCCGGCCGAACATGTCGCCCAATCGCCCGACCTGGGTGGCCAGCAGCGTGATGACGAGCAGGAAGCTGATGATGATCCACACCACCGCGGACAGGTCCACGTGCAGCCCGCGCTGGATCTCCGGCAGCGCGAGCACGACGATCGTGGTATCGACCGCCGTCATCAGCACGCCGGTCATGATGACGGCCATCGCCACGCCGGCGTGCGATGCGGCCTGGACCTTTTCCGGCGGGCTTGTCACCTTGGGGACGGACACGCGGCATAGCTTAACCCGCGGTTGTCATGCGCTAAATGCGCGAGGACTACGCTAGGGACGGCACTTCCGGGTAAAGGGGCTTTCCCGTGGCGAGAGATGAGGCCTGCATCGGCCGCGTTGGCGTCCTGACCGTGGGCACACGGGGTGGCGACGGCCCGGGCGAAGTGCATATCAAGATCCGCGGCGGCTCCGAGAGCTTTCTCGCCTGGTCGGAGAAGCCGCTGCCCAGGGGGGCGACCGTCCTTGTCATCGAGTCGCGCGGCGATCGGGCGGTCGACGTCATCGAGTGGGAAGATGCGCTCGGCGAAATTCCGCGCAACCCGGGGTTATATCTGTATGAGGAGATGAACGACGATGTTCGGCTACCGTGTACCGGCACCCGACGAGGCCATGCTGATTTCGGGACGAGGGGGCAGCCCGCAGGGCGCGCCGTTCCGGGTGGTGATCGGCCACGGCGCCTTCGTTACGCCCGTGTTCCGGAAGGTCAGGTACCTCACCCTGTCCATGCAGGAGGCCGAGGTAGCGGAGCAGTGCGTGACCCATCAGGGCATCGCGCTGAACGTGCGCGCGGTGATCGCGTTCAAGGTCGGCAACGACCAGGAATCCATCGTCAACGCCGGGCAGCGTTTCCTGTCCGACCAGGACCAGATGTCGGTGCTGACCGGCCGGATCTTCGCCGGTCACCTGCGCTCGATCATCGGCTCGATGACGGTCGAGGAGATCGTCACCGAACGGCAGAAGCTGGCCACCGAGGTGCTGGACGGATCCAAGGGTGAGATGGCCAAGATCGGGCTGATCGTGGACTCGCTGCAGATCCAGTCGATCGACGACATGGGGGCCGGCTACATCGCCGCGATGGCCGCGCCGAACAACGCCGCCATCCAGCGCCAGGCCAAGATCGCGCAGGCGCAGGCCGACCAGGCCGCGGCCGAGGCGCAGCAGGAGTCGGCGCGCAAGCAGGCCGAGTATGCCCGGCAGACCTCCGTGGTGCAGGCCCAGTACAAGGCCGAGGTGGACAAGGCGCAGGCCGAGGCGGCCCAGGCGGGCCCGCTGGCGCAGGCGAGCGCTCAGCTCGCGGTGATCAACGCCCAGGCCGAGCTGGCCCAGCAGCAGGCTCAGCTGCGGCAGCAGCAGCTGGTGTCCGAGGTGGTCAAGCCGGCCGAGGCCGAGGCCGAACGGATCAGGATCCTCGCCCTGGCGGACGCGGAGCGCACCCGGATCCAGGCCGAGGCGGCGGCCTCCAACAACCGGGTCGCGCTCGACCAGCTGCTGATCAACCAGCTCCCGCTGATCGTCAAGGAGGCGGCGGCCGGGCTGGCCGGGGCCAATGTCAGCGTGCTCAACGGCGCCGACGGCCTCAGCGAGATCGCGGCCGGACTGGTCAGCCAGGGCATGACCATCCTCGATGCGGTCCGCAAGGGGATACCCGGGCAGCCGCAGGCCGGCACCGACAACGGGCGCGTGGTGAGCGGCCAGGTCGCCCAGCGCGAGTCGTAAGGCCAGAACCTGAGGATTTGCTGACGTCCTGGCCAGTCCTCCGCCCGCCGGGACAACCCTGGTTAGGCTCGCAGTCGTGGCATCCGCGACCACCGCCATCGCCGAAGTCCCCGGGCAGGAACGGCCCGCGCCACCGTCCGGCCATCGCCGCGCGGTGGCGCTGGCCGCCCCGTACTACCTGCTGGCCGCGCTGGCCGTCACGCTCTGGCTGTGGCGCGACCCGGCCAGCCGGACGGTCGCGGGCAACCCCTACGACGCCGACCAGCTGGCCTGGTTCTTCCGGTACGACGCGACCGCGATCGCGCACGGGCACCTGCCCGCGCTGATCACCACCGCGATGAACGCGCCGCGGGGCGTGAACGTCATGTGGAACACGTTCATGCTGCTCCCGGGGGTGCTGCTGACCCCGGTGACGCTGCTGCTCGGTCCGCAGACCGCGCTGACCGTGTTCATGACGGCCGGGTTCGCCGGGTCCGGCCTGGCCATGTTCGCCGTGCTGCGGCGCTGGGAGGCCAGCGGGCCGGCCGCGGCGCTTGGCGGCGCGGTCTACGGGTTCTCCCCGGCGGTGCTGCATTCCGCCATCGGCCACTACGACCTGCAGTTCGCCGTGCTGCCGCCGCTGATCATCCACGTCGCCCTGCGGCTGGCCACGGGCCGGACCGGCGCCATGCGCGGCGGCCTGTGGCTGGGGCTGCTGGTGACGGCGCAGCTGTTCATCACCGAGGAGATCCTGGCCGTCACGGCCATCGCCGGGCTGGTGCTCGTCGCGGTGCTCGCGGCCAGCCGCCCGCCCGCGGTGCCGGCCGCGGCCAGGCGGGTGGCGGCCGGCCTGGCCACGGCGGCGGGGGTGGTCGCGGTGATCGCCGGCTACCCGCTGTGGGTGCAGTTCTCCGGCCCGCTGCGCCAGCACGGCAGCCCGTTCATGCCGGACTACTTCAAGAGCGACCTGTCGTCCTTCGTGGTGCCCTCGTCGTACCAGCTCTTCCACACCGCGGGCAGCGCGGCCGCCGCGGCGCGGTATCAGGGCTCGCTGCCCGAGTACCTGGGCTACCTCGGCTGGCCGCTGCTCGTGGTGCTCGCGGTCGCCGCGGTCGCCTGCTGGCGGCGGCTGCCGGCCCGGGCGGCCGCGGTCGCCTGCGTGGTGCTCGGGGTGTTCTCGCTCGGCGGCACCCTGCTGTTCGGCTGGCACCACCACCCGGCGATCAAGCTGCCCTGGTACTGGCTGCAGGGCCTGCCGCTGCTCGAATCGGCGCTGCCCGACCGGTTCTGCCTGGTCGCGGATTGCTCGGCCGCCGCGCTGCTGGCCTTCGCCGTGGACGCGGCCGTCCCGGCCTTCGCCGCGTTCGCCGCCCGCCACCGGTGCCTGGGGCTGCCCCGGCTGTCGGCCGGGTGGCGCCCGGCCGCGGTGGTGATGGCCGCCGCGATCCTGGCCGCCCTGCCGATCGTGCCGAAGCCGCTGCCCGTCGCCGCCGCCGCCCCGGTGCCGGCCGGCTGGCCGGCGGCGTTCGCCGCGCTGCGGCTGCCCCCCTCGGCCAGCGTCCTGGTGGTGCCGGTCCCGATGTCCACCTTCACCGAGCCGCTGCGCTGGCAGGCCGACACGGGCGTACCGCGCTCGCTGGTCGGCGGGTACTTCATGGGCCCCGGCCCGCACGGCCGCGGCTACATCGACGGGGACGGCACGCCCCCCGCGGGCGTGTACCTGAACGCCCTGTGGGCCTTCTCCCAGGCCGGCCAGGACCGGGCCATGGACCCGGAAGCGCCGAACGCCCGCCCGAGCGCCACCGGCCACCTGCCGGTCAGGTCGGTAACCAGCGCGACGATGCGGGCGCAGATCCGGGCCTGGAAGGTGTCGGCCGTGGTCGCGGTGACCGCGCCGGGCTCGCGGCTGGGCCGCTATCTCACCGCGATCCTCGGCGCACCCGCCGTGGCGACCGGCGACGTGACGGCCTGGCGTATTCCCCGCTGAGGGGCCGGGCGCCGCCCTCAGAGCCGATTCATAGAAAAGTCACGGATTCATAACGGGCGCAGAGCGCGCCTGGCGGGTACCCGGAACCGGGCCGGGCAGAGTGGCCAGTGCAACCGAGAGGAGTAGCCATGACCACCATGGTCTGGATCAACGTTCTGCTGGCCGTCCCGTTCATCGCGCTGTGGGCCGGGATTCCGCTGTGGCTCGTGCTGCGGCGCCCGGACACCACGCCGCAGCCGGCCGTCGCCACGCCCGCGGTCCGGGAGATGCCCGCGACCCGCGTGCACGCCGCCTACCGCCGCGCCGCCTGACGCCGGAACGGTCCGCGGGCTGTGAGGAAACGAACCTCCCAGCCCGCGGTTTCATCTGCCTAAGGCGTTCCCGGTGGGCTATGCGTCCCGGCGGCGGATGATGGCGAACGTGACCGCGATCAGCGCCGCGGCCAGCAGGACGTAGATCCCTGTCTCGATGCCCTGGAACGGCCAGTAGCGGCTGGCGGGCTGATAGGTGATGAAACCGCGCCAGCCGTGAGCCTGCATGCAGGAAAAGACGGGGTTCAAATCGCCGGACTTCCCCCCCGGACGCTGGGTTTCGAAAAACACCTTCTGGCAGGAGGCCGGAAGCGCCGGATACAGGTCGCCCCATCCCGTCGGCACCACCCGCCCGGTCCTGCTGACGGCGCCCTGAGCGAGCACCCAAGCCTGCCCCGATGGCGTGAGCGAGCTCGTCATCTTGTAGTAGATCGTGACCGTCGCCGTGTAGTGCTGCCGGACGAAATCGGAGATCACCAGGCGCAGCGCGATGAACCCGCCGAGCGTGGCGGCTATGGCTGGGAGGGTCCGGCGCGCCACGGTGCCCGCGGCGATGCCGAGCGCCATGGCGAACAGCGCGTAGCCGACGGGGACGATGCCCTGGGTGTCGAAGTGGCCGGGATCGAACGCGCTGGCGTGCTGCGCATTGTCCGGCCCGGACCACCAGGTGGTGAGGGCGGTGATCGCGCCGCCGCAGACGGCGGCGGCGAGCAGCAGCCAGCCTGCCTTGACGGTCAGCCAGCGTGTCCGGGTGACGCTCTGCGTCCACGCGAAATCGATGGTGCGGGTCTCGAGCTCGTGCGCGACGAGCGGCGCGCCCCAGAGGATGCCGAGCACGGCCGGCACGATGAGGCTGATGTAGGGCAAGTCACCCAGCGTGCCGTTGACTAGCGATGCCTGCCGCAGGCACGAGGTGTTCCCCGAGCACGTGGCGAGTATGGAGTGCCAGTGCGACGCGATCTGGACGCCGTCCGCGAGTATCACCGCGGCGGCCGCGGCGAGCAGCGCGACCGCGATCGCGCCCTGGGCGCGGTACTGGCGCCAGACAAGCCAGGTCATGAGCCTTCTCCAACCGTGGTGAGGTGCCTGCCCGCGGACGCCTCATCGGCGCCCATGTACCCCAGCACCAGCTCTTCGAGGGTCACGTCCTCGGCCTGGTAGGCCGGGTCGGTGACCGGCCCGTTGAGGCGGACCAGCAGGGTGGACTGACGGGCCGTCGCCGCCGTCTGCACGACCTGGTGCGTCCGCTCGATCGGCGCGGTGTCCTTGCGCGGCCCGACCAGGACCTTGTGCTCCGCCAGGAGCGCGTCGATGTCACCGCAGAGCTGGACCCGGGAGCCGGCCAGCAGGATGATGTGGTCGCACACCCGCTCCAGGTCGGTGACCAGGTGCGAGGACAGCACGACGGTGAGGCCGCCCGCGACGTCCGCCATGGCCGAGGCCAGCGTGGCGAGGAAGTTCCGCCGCGCCAGCGGATCCAGCGCCGCGACCGGCTCGTCGAGCAGCAGCAGCCGCGGCCGCTTGGCCAGCGTCAGCGCCAGCGCCACCTGGGCGCGCTGGCCCCCGGACAGCGTGCCCACCCGCTGGTCGAGCGGAATGCGCAACTCCGCCAGCCGGGTGCGCACCAGCGAGGCGTCCCAGCGCGGATTCAGGTGCGCCCCGATCCGGATGTGATCCTCGGCGGTGAACCGCCGGTACAGCGGAATCTCCTGGGCGAGGAACCCGATCTCGGCCAGGAACGCCGGGTCCTGCCGTGGCGTGCCGCCCAGAACCGACGCCGTGCCGCCGGTCGGCCTGGCCAGCCCGGCGAGCAGCCGCAGCAGCGTGGTCTTGCCCGCCCCGTTCGGCCCCACCAGCGCGCAGACCCGCCCCTCGGGCACGGTCACCGAGCACTCGGTCAGCGCGCTGACCCGCCGGTAGCGCTTGGACAGCCCGTGCGTCTCGATCGCGGTCACGCGATCTCCTCCGATCCGGAATCCGCTGCGTCCGCCGCCCGCAGCGTGACCCGCAGCAGCGACTCCATCGACTCCTCGTCAAGCCCGGCCTCGCGGGCCTCGCGGACCCAGCGGGCCAGGCTGCGGCCGAGCCGGGAATGGGTACCGGGCGGCGGTCCCGGCGGGCGGGCCCGGACGAACGTGCCCTGCCCGGCGCGCGCCTCGACCAGGCCCTCGCGCTCCAGGTCCCGGTAGGCCTTGAGCACGGTGTTCGGGTTCACCGCCACCGCGGTCACGACCTCCCGCACGCTCGGGAGCTGGTCACCCACGTCGAGGACGCCCATCCGCAGCGCCTGCCGCACCTGCCGCACGATCTGCAGGTACGGCGCCACCCCTGACCGCCCGTCCACCCGGAAGTTGATCATGTTCTACCTATTCAGTGTCTTAGTTATCTAGTACTTTAGATACCTAAGGGCAGCACGTCAACGTCCCGCGGCGATCGCCCCGGCGGCCTGACGGCGGCGTTAGCCGGCCGTGCGGTTCGCGGCATCCGATGTGAGAAGCTGCCGGGATGCTGGCGTTGAGCATCGCGTGCACCGCGGCCGCGGTCGCCTGGGTCTACCTGGTCGCGGCGCACGGCGGCTTCTGGCGGACCAGCCAGCGGCTGCCCCGCGTCGCCGCCGGGCCGCGGGCCTGGCCGGACGTGGTCACGGTCGTCCCGGCCCGGAACGAGGCCGCGATGCTGCCGGTCACGCTGCCGACGCTGCTCGGGCAGGACTATCCCGGAGCGCTGACCGTGCTCGTGGTCGATGACGGCAGCACCGACGGCACCGGCGAGGTCGCCGCGAGGGTCGCGGCCGCGGCGGCCCGGCCGCTGCGGGTGATCCCCGGTGTCCCGCCGCCCGCCGGTGAGCAGTGGGCGGGCAAGGTGCGGGCCATGGCCCAGGGCCTGAGCGCGGCCGGGGCGTCTGACTACGTGCTGTTCACCGACGCCGACATCGCCTGGGAGGCGCCGGACACCCTGCGCCGCCTGGTGGCCGCGGCGGAAGGGGATGACCGGGACCTGGTCTCGCAGATGGCGCTGCTGCGGGCGGCGGCCGGCTGGGAGCGGGTGGTGGTCCCGGCCTTCGTGTACTTCTTCGCCCAGCTTTACCCGTTCCGGTGGGTGAACGCGCCCGGCTCGCGGACGGCCGCCGCGGCCGGCGGTTGCATGCTGGTCCGCCGTGACGTCCTGGACAAGGCCGGCGGGCTGGCGCCGATCCGCGCCGCCCTCATCGACGACGTGGCCCTGGGCCGCCTGATCAAGGGCCAGCGGGGGCGCACCTGGCTGGGCTTGTCCCGGCAGGTCGTCAGCGTGCGCCCGTACCCCGGGCTGGCCAGCCTGTGGGAGATGGTGGCCAGGTCGGCCTACACCCAGCTGCGCTACTCACCGGTGGTGCTGGCCGGGACGCTCCTCGGGCTGCTGTTCCTGTACGCCCTGCCGCCGGCCGGCGCGGTCGCCGGGCTGGCCGGCGTGCTGGCCGGCGGGTTCGGCGGGTCCGGCGGCTCCGGCGCCACGGCGGCGGCCGTCACGCTCGGCGCGGGCCTGGCCGGCTGGGCGCTCATGTCGCTGAGCTACCTGCCCATGCTGCGGCTCTACCGGCTGTCGCCGCTGCGCGCGCCGGGACTGCCGCTGATCGCGCTGCTGTACGCGGCCATGACCGCGGACTCGGCCCGGCGGCACTGGGCCGGCCGCGGCGCGCAGTGGCGCGGCCGGACGAACCTGCGATGATGAGCGGTGCGGATCATGGCAGATATGTAGGAGGGTGAGTACGTGACGATCAGCGTTCAGGGCGTGGTGGCCCGCGGTAAGGGCGAGCCGGTAGAGCTGACGACGGTCCTGGTGCCCGAGCCCGGGCCGGGGGAGGCGCTCGTCACCGTGCAGGCGTGCGGGGTGTGCCACACCGACCTGCACTACAAGCAGGGTGGTATCGGCGCGGACTTCCCGTACCTGCTCGGCCACGAGGCGGCGGGCGTGGTCGACGCCGTGGGCCCGGACGTGACCGACGTGGCGCCCGGCGACTTCGTCATCCTGAACTGGCGTGCCGTGTGCGGCCGCTGCCGGGCCTGCAGCCGCGGCGAGCCGTGGTACTGCTTCAACACCCACAACGCGACCCAGAAGATGACGCTGGAGGACGGCACCGAGCTGTCGCCGGCGCTGGGAATCGGCGCGTTCGCAGCGAAGACGCTGGTCGCGGCCGGGCAGTGCACCAAGGTCAACCCGGCCATCCCGGCGGCCACCGCCGGCCTGCTCGGCTGCGGCGTGATGGCGGGCATCGGCGCCGCCATCAACACCGGCGGGGTGACCCGCGGCGACAGCGTCGCGGTGATCGGCTGCGGCGGCGTGGGCGACGGCGCCATCGCCGGCGCCTACCTGGCCGGCGCGCACACGATCATCGCGGTCGACGTGGACGACAGGAAGCTGGAGTGGGCGCGCGGCTTCGGCGCCACCCATGTGATCAACTCGAGGAACGCCGACCCGGTCGCCGGGATCCAGGAGCTGACCGGCGGGAACGGCGCCGACGTGGTGATCGAGGCCCTCGGCCGGCCGGAAACCTACAAGCAGGCCTTCTACGCCCGCGACCTGGCCGGGACGGTCGTCCTGGTCGGCGTGCCGACGCCGGAGATGACGCTGGAACTGCCGCTGCTCGATGTGTTCGGCCGCGGCGGGTCGCTCAAGTCCTCCTGGTACGGGGACTGCCTGCCCAGCCGCGACTTCCCGATGCTGGTCGACCTGCACCTGGCCGGCCGGCTTCCGCTGGACAAGTTCGTCTCCGAGACGATCGGCCTGGGCGACGTGGAAGAGGCCTTCGCCAAGATGGGCCGCGGCGAGGTGCTGCGCAGCGTCGTCACCCTGTGAGCCACGCCGCGACCGACCCGGGCACCGCGGGCCCCGCGGGCCCCGCCACTCGCATCGCGATGTGGTCGGGCCCGCGGACCGTGTCCACCGCGCTGATGCGGGCCTGGGAGAACCGGCCGGGCACGGCGGTCACCGACGAGCCGCTGTACGCCTTCTACCTGGACCGCACCGGCCTGGACCACCCGGGCCGGGACGCGGTGATCGCGAGCCAGCCCACCGACTGGCGGGTGGTGCTGGCCGGGCTGGCCGATGGCCCGCTGCCCGGCGGCGCGGTGATCGGCTACGCCAAGCACATGACCCACCACCTGCTGCCCGAGGTTGACCGGGCCGCGCTGGCCCCGTTCCGGCACGCGCACCTGATCAGGGACCCGCGCGAGCTGCTCGCCTCCTACGCCAGGGTCCGGGCCGAACCCACCCTGGACGACCTCGGCCTGCGTCAGCAGGCGGAGATCTTCGAGACGTTCGGCGGCCCGGTGGTCGATTCCCGCGACCTGCTCACCGCGCCCGGGGACACCCTGCGCGCGCTCTGCCAGGCACTCGGCGTCCCCTTCGACGGCCGGATGCTGGCCTGGCCGGCCGGGCCGCGGGACAGCGACGGGGTGTGGGCGCCCTGGTGGTACGACAGCGTTCTGTCCTCGACCGGCTTCGCCCCCTACCGGCCGCCGGCCGCCCCGCTGCCCGCCCGCCTCGAGCCCCTCGCGGACCGGTGCCTGCCCTACTTCGACCGCCTCTACCACTACCGCATCACGCCGGCCGGAGGTCCCGATGCTGCAAACGTCCGATGAGCGCAACCGCGATCTGGTCGTCAACGTAGGCGGCAGGCTCACCCACCGCGACCGCGCCGCGGTGAGCCCGTTCGACTCGGCCGTCCAGGGCGGCGACGCGGTCTGGGAGGGACTCAGGCTGTACGACGGCACGATCTTCCGGCTGGACGAGCACCTGGCCCGGCTGCGTGCCTCGGCCCGGGCGCTGGCGTTCACCCAGATCCCCTCGGACGAGGAGATCACCGGGCAGATCAAGCGCACCCTGGACGCCAACGGCATGCGGGACGGCGTGCACATCAGGCTCACCCTTACCCGCGGCGTCAAGGTCACCTCCGGCATGGACCCGCGGCTCAACCAGGCCGGCCCGACCCTGATCGTGCTGGCCGAGTTCAAGGACCCGGTGTACGACGCGGCCGGCATCACGCTGATCACCGCGAGCGTGCGCCGCCCGGCGCCGGACTGCCTCGACCCGAAGATCCACCACAACAACCTGCTGCCGTCGATCCTGGCCAAGATCGAGGCGAACGTGGCCGGCGCCGACGACGCGGTGGTGCTCGACCACCGCGGCTTCATCGCGGAGACCAACGCCACGCACCTGTTCATGGTGATCGGCGGGATCCTGGCCACCCCGACCACGGCGTCCTGCCCGGAGGGCATCACCCGGGCCGCCGTGCTCGAACTGGCCGCCTCGGCCGGGATCGGCTGCCAGGTCGGCGACTATACGCTGCCTCAGCTCTACACCGCCGAGGAGGCGTTCGTGACCGGCACCATGGGCGGCCTGGCCCCGGTCCTGGCCGTCGACGGCCGCGTCATCGGCGACGGCACCCCCGGCCCGGTCACCAAGCGCCTGACCGCCCTCTACGCCACCCTCACCGCCACCACCGGCACCCCCGTCACCTGACGCCCCGCCCCGGTGCCGCCCGCGCCCTCGTCGCCGTACGCCCACGCCCTGGCCCGCGTTCATGCCGCATGGATGCCGCCCGGCTTCGCCCGCAGACGCCCGCCGCCCGCAGGCGCCCGCCTGCGGATGCCCGTCGCCCCCGGAGCCGCGCTCCGCCGGGCGCAGGGGCAGGCACCGCGCCCGTTCGGGTCAATCGGACTTGATCGTGCCGTCCTCGAGCACCAGGACGGAATCGGCGATGTCGATGAGGCCGGCGTCGTGCGTGGCGACGAGGGCGGTCACGCCCTCGGACTGCACCACGGTGCGCAGCAGCCGCATGATCTGCTTCGCCGTCTCGGAGTCGAGCTGGCCGGTGGGCTCGTCGGCCAGCAGCACCTGCGGGCGGCCGGCCAGCGCCCGGGCGATCGCGACCCGCTGCTGCTGGCCGCCGGACAGCTCCCCGGGCCGCTGCTTGGCGTGCTCGCCGAGGCCGACGATGTCCAGCATGAGCCGGACCCGCTCCTCCCGCTCACGAGGGGCCACCCCGGCGATCCGCAGCGGCACTCCCACGTTCTCCGCCGCGGACAAGATCGGGATGAGGCCGAACGACTGGAAGATGAACGCCACCGACGAACGGCGCAGTTCCATCCGCTCGGGCTCGGACATCGCGGTCACGTCCCGGTCGCCCACCCGCACCTGGCCGCTGTCCGGCAGGTCGAGCCCGCCGACGACGTTGAGCAGCGTGGTCTTGCCCGACCCCGACCGGCCGCGCAGCGCCACCAGCTGGCCGGCCCGCACGCCGAACGAGACGCCGCGCAGCGCCCGGGTGGCGGTGCGCCCGCTGCCGAAGGTCCGGACCACGTCCGTCACGGCCAGCATGTCCGTGGTGACCGCGGCGGTCATGAAGGCTCCCGGCGGTCCGGCCAGACGCCGATGTGGTCGGGCTCGGCCTCCAGCCGCACCAGGTCGCGCATGCCGAGGGGTTCGGTCATCTCCCGCGGCAGCTGCAGGCGGCCGGCCCGGTCGAGCACGGCGTACTCCACCGCGTGCTGGGCCACCTCG